>JACXTT010006025.1_pt1 | contig 17428 bp, 13 predicted proteins | sample 9270951 | NCBI WGS metagenome assembly JACXTT01 (sample SAMN15532306, study PRJNA645909) | rock metagenome | isolation source: weathered quartz diorite | place: Puerto Rico | collected 2017-06-21 | reverse complement strand
TTTCCAGGTCAAGACCGCCACCCAACTTGCGGTGGTTAAGGGTCCGGTGACCAGGTTCAGCGGGTCCTCGGCGATGTCGGCCCCGTCTCGGGGCCGCGCCATCGCCCGCGTCGCGGGGCGCATCCGTTCGAGCCGCGGCGCGTCGTCCACGAGCGCAGAAATCTTCCACGCCGCCGCGGGCAGGTTGTTGCAGCGGATGGCCGCGCCCGCCTCCAGCAGGTGATCGGCGTTGCGTTCCTCCTGGCCCGGGATCGGCTCGATCAGCGCCATCGGCAGGCCGCGCGCCAGCGCCTCCGAGGTCGTCAGGCCGCCCGCCTTGCCCACCAGTACGTCGGCTGCGGCCATGAACTGGTCCATTTCGTGCGTGTACCCGACAGCATGCAGCCTCGGCGCGCCGCTTTCGAGCGCTCCCGCGCAGCGCGCAATCTCTGCCAGTCGTTTTTTCATTTTTTCCGCTTTGCCGGCGATGGCCACGATCTGCCACTGGCGCCCGAGTTCCAGCAGGTCCCGCACCAGCCGCTCGACCGGGCCGACGCCGTAGCCACCTGCCGCCACAAGAATCATCGGCGCGTGGGAGTCGAGCCCGTGTCGCCGCCGCATCGCCGCGCGGTCCGCCGCTGCCGCGAACGCCGGGTCCACCGGGATCCCCGTTACCCGCACCTTCTCCCGGGGCACGCCGATCCGCGCCAGATATTCGGCCGACTCCTCGAGCGCGACGTAATATCGGTCCACCGTCCGGCAGAGCCACATCGCATGCACATCGTAGTCGGTCACCACAATCGCGTGGCGCGCGCGCAGCTTTCGCTTGGCGATCAACCATGCGAGGATCTCCGCCGGCAGAAAGTGGGTCGCCACGCACAGCTCGGGTTGCACGCGCTTCAACAGCCGGATCATCGGCCCCGTGTTCAGTCGGTCGAGCGCCAGCCGCCTCCGGGGATGCTTCCAGGGTTGGTCGAAGCGGTCGTACAGAATGCCCATCAGCGCGGGCGCGCGCCGCACCATGGCGATGTAGGCCTGGTCATAGACTCGCTGGAATAGTTTGCTGACGTAGTGGATCGTGTCGATGTGCTCGACGTCGCAATCGCCGCGCGCGGCAAACGCCTTCTCGAGCGCCTGCGCCGCCCGCACGTGGCCCGCTCCAGAAGAGGCCGAAAGCAGCAGGACGCGCGGCCGTCCCCTCATGCGGGCCGCTGCCCGCCGCCCGCCCGGCAGCTCATGAGGCTTTGCGCTTGCTCGCAGCCAGCCGCTCGAGGATGCCCTGTGCGACTTTCTGGATCTCTCCAAACCGCGCGAGATAGTCCTGGAATTCCCGGTTCAATTCCTGCGCCTCGGCCGGCGCGAGCCGCGTCCGCAGAATCATGTCGCGTAAGTTCACCGGGTGCGGCAGCACCGCGTCTTCTCGGAGTTCTTCGAGCGCCGTGTTCGGGTTGTAGTGGTACATCCGATTGGCTCATTTCGGGCCGCAGTTGGAGCGCGGCCCGCCCCTATTCTACCCGTAGTTTGTCGGATCGAATCGCTGTCTTCTCGGCAGAACGGCTTGCTAGCGGGCGAGCCCTCAGCAGCGTGCCGAAGGATTGGACGTGTCATCTTGAAGGATTTCCGCTCCCATTTTTAGCCGCTGAGGAATACAGGTCTTCCAGAACCTACGCCACGTGGAGAAACTCGTACCGGTCGATGCGTGCCGCAATGCCTTGCCTTGTGCCGTTTTCCTCGACGCGCACCACCTGCCCCCGGCATCGGATATTCACGTCACCGGAGAGGGTGATCTGCTTCGGCAGCATGAGCACGAATTCGATTTCGCTGCCCATCTCAAAACCTGCGTCGGCGTAGAAATAGAGCCCGCGGTAGCTGACGTCGCGCGTCTCAGCCTTCAATTCGGGATGGTTGGGGCTGCGGGATAAGATCCGCAGCGGCAGGGCCATGATGTAGCGCCGCGCCTCGCGGCGCTCGGCTCCGGTGCCCATTCGCCCCCTTCGAGCCGGTGATTAAGCGCAAGCTAGCACCGCCCGGGCGAAACTGCAATGGTAAAGGTTGGCAGGCCTGTGGAAGAAAATCTTGGCATCGGCGGCCCCAAGAGCGTAGGATTTGAGTTACTCCCCGCGACCGCCATGTCCAACCGCGTAGTCGCGATCGAGAGACGCTTTCATCACCGCGTTCGCCTGGCTTTGCCGATCCGTCTCCGTTGGGCTGGGCCTTTTGGACAGACCATCGAAGTGAGCCGAACGCGCAACGTCTCACGCGACGGGGTGCTCGTCGAATGCGCCGGACCGCATCCCCCCGGTGCCTCCCTCTGGGTCACGTTTCCATACGATCCCGCGTTGCCCGAGGACCCCTCGGAATTTCCGGCGCGTGTGGCCCGCGAAGAACGCGATGCTTCCGGACGCCACCGGCTGGCCATTGCATTTATCTCCCCGCGTCGATCGGCCGCTGGCGGCAATGGCTTGCGCAAGGCCGGTGAACAGCGCTCCAGCCCCCGCCGCGCCGTCTCCCTTCCTGTCTGGGTCCGCCTCGCCGAGATCCCCTGGTATGAAGAGGCCATGACGCTCGACCTCTCCTTCGAAGGAATGCGCTTCCTTTCCACCCGCCTGTATGAGCCGGGCAACCATGTCTACGTTTCTCTTCGAACCGGAACCCCACCGTCGTCGTGGAATTCGGGCCGGGAGAACCTGGCGCTCGTCGTTCGCGTGGACCCCGACCCGCGCTCGAACCAAGTCGCCGTGGCCGTCACGCGGCTCTCCTGAATTCGCGGCCGCCGCTTATCCTTCCTCACGTTGCCGCGCTGCGTGCGATACACTCTCCGTTTTGCTGCGCGCCAAAGCGCCGATGACCGGTCACAAGCACCGCTCTCTCTTCCTCCACGGCCCGGCCGGGCGGCTTGAGGCCATCCTGTGGACTCCGGGGTCACGCGGTAATCCGCCCCTCGCCACCCTCGTCTGCCATCCGCATCCGCTCTTCGGCGGCACCATGCACAACAAAGTCGTTTATCAGGTGACGAAGACGCTCGACGGTTTTGGGCTGCCGGTTCTGCGCTTCAATTTCCGCGGCGCTGGCTTGAGTGAAGGCCGGCACGACAGCGGTCGCGGCGAGCAGGACGATGTCCGCGTGGCGCTCGATTTTCTTGCCGGCGAATTCCCCGGCCTGCCGATTCTCCTCGCCGGCTTCAGCTTTGGCTGCTGGGTCGGCCTGCGCGTCGGCTGTGAAGACGCCCGCGTGACCGAGCTCGTCGGCCTCGGCGCGCCCCTCAATGACTCCGACTTTTCCTACCTCAAGACTTGCGAAAAGCCCAAGCTCTTCCTTCACGGCGAGCATGACCAATCCGGCGATGCAACATCCGTCGAAGCTTTCGTGAAATCTCTGGCCGGCGAGAACCGCTTCATTCTCGTCGAAGGAGCCGATCACTTCTTCGCTGGAAAACTCGACCGCGTCGCCGCCGCCCTTTCCTCCTGGCTCACTTCCCGCCACCCCGGATCGAACAGGGCCTCGAACATTCCGTAAAACCCTTCCCTCCTGCCGGGCGAAGGCTTACCATATTCCGCATTTCCTCGCGCGAGGTGCTCGATGTCTCAGCAGAAGAAAATTTTCGCTGTCTACTGCCAGGCTCTTTTCATGCTCCTTTTCACTGCAGGCAGTAAGCCAGCCTGGGCGCAGCGGGCCAAGGAGATGCCCGCGCAAAAGCCGGAAGCCAAAATGGCGCCCAAAGACGAAGGGAAGATGGAAGAGAAGGAAAGAGAGGAAGAAGAGAAGACGATGCGCTATCGCGCCATCGGGCCTTATCGTGGCGGGCGCTCGCTGACCGCGGCTGGCATCCCCGGCAATCCCAAGGTGTATTATTTTGGCGCCACCGGCGGAGGCGTGTGGAAGTCCACCGACGGCGCGCTCACTTGGAAGCCGATCTTTGATAAGCAGGGCACCTCCTCGATCGGCAGCATCGCCGTCTCCGAGTCCGATCCCAATTTTATCTATGTAGGTACGGGCGAGGCCTGCATCCGCGGCAACATCTCCCACGGCGATGGCGTGTACAAGTCGACGGACGCGGGCAAGACCTGGAAGAACGTCGGACTGCGCGACACACGCACCATAGGCCGCGTCATCGTCCACCCCCGCGATCCGGACATCGTCTTCGTCGCCGCGCTGGGGCATCCTTTTGGCCCCAATCCCGAGCGCGGCATCTTCCGCACCGCGGACGGCGGCAAGACCTGGGAGAAGGTTCTCTACAAGGATGAAAACACCGGCGGCATCGACATCACCTTTGATCCCAACAACCCCAGCATCCTGTTTGCGGCGCTGTGGCAGGCGCGACGTACGGCCTGGAGCCTTTCCAGCGGCGGTCCCGGCAGTGGCCTCTATCGCTCCACCGACGGCGGAAGCACCTGGAAGCAACTGACGGAACATGGCCTGCCCAAGGGGCCTTGGGGACGCATTGGCGTGGTGGTGGCCGCCAATTCCGATCGCGTCTTCGCGCTCATCGAAGCAAAGGAAGGCGGGCTTTACCGCTCCGAAGACGGCGGCGGCAAGTGGGAGCGGATCAACGACGACCGCCGCTTCCAGCAGCGCGCCTGGTATTACATGCACGTCATTGCCGATCCCCGCCACGCCGACACGCTCTACATCCTCAACGTCGAATTCCACAAGTCCACCGATGGCGGCCACACCTTCAACAAGATTGAAGTTCCGCACGGCGACAACCATGGCCTGTGGATCGACCCCATGGATACGCAGCGTATGATCGCCACCAACGACGGCGGCGCCACTGTCACCCTCGACGGTGGCAAGCACTGGACCAACCAGAACAACCAGCCCACCGCCCAGTTCTACCACGTCATCACAGATGACCGTTTCCCGTACTACGTCTATGGAGCGCAGCAGGACAACAGCACCATCGCCATCGCCAGCCGCGGAGAATCTGGCTTCATCGATCGCCCGGAGTGGTATCCCGTGGGCGGCGGCGAGGCCGGTTACATCGCCCCCTACCCGCCCGATCCCAACGTCGTTTTCGCCGGCGAGTACCAGGCCCAGATCACGCGCTACGACAAACGCACCTGGGACCGCAAGCCCATCTCCGTATTCCCTGAACTCACCGACGCCGTGGGCGCGGCCCGTCTGGAGCACCGCTTCCAGTGGACTGCCCCCATCGTGATTTCGCCGCACGATCCCAACGTGCTCTACCACGGCGGCGAGCGCCTGTTCAAGACCAGCGACGCCGGCATGCACTGGGAGGCCATCAGTCCGGACCTCACCCGCAACGACAAGAGCAAGCAGCAGCCCTCCGGCGGGCCCATCACCACAGACGACACCGGTACCGAATACTACGACACCATTTTCAGCATCGCCGAATCACGGTTGGAGAAAGGCCTGATCTGGGTGGGCACCGACGACGGCCTCATCCAGCTCACCCGCGACGCCGGCAAGAACTGGAACAACGTGACGCCGAAGGAGATGCCGGAGTGGAGCCGTATCAGCCTGATCGAAGCCTCGCCGCACGATCCCGCCACCGCCTACTTCGCCGCCGATTGCCACCAATTCGACGACCTGCGCCCGTACATTTACAGGACCCACGATTACGGCAAGACCTGGACCAAGATCACGACCAATATCCCCGACATCACCTTTGCCCGCGCCGTGCGCGAAGATCCCAAGCGCAAGGGCTTACTCTATGCTGGGACGGAGACCGGGGTCTTCGTTTCCTACGACGACGGCGCGCACTGGAACTCGTTGCAGCTCAACCTGCCGACCACGCCGGTGCACGACCTGGTGATCCACGAGGATGATCTGGTGCTGGCCACGCATGGCCGCTCCTTTTGGGTCCTCGATGACGTCGGCCCGCTGCGCCAGTATGCCGCCGGGAACGAGCAGGAGCAGGCCCATCTCTATGCTCCCTCGCCCGCTTGGCGGGTGCACAGCCGCGGAGGCAGGCGCAAGCCGGACAACGTCGGCGAGAACCCGCCGCGCGGCGCCGTTATCTACTTCAACCTGAAATCGCTGCCTAAAGACGAGAAAAGCGAGGTTGCACTGGAAATCCTGGACTCCAAAGGCGAACGCGTGCGCCGGCTCTCCAGCAGCGAAGTCCAGGAACTCGATGAGCCGCTCGATCCTGACGACCAGAAACCGAAAAAGAAACTGGAGCTGACCAAAGGTTTGAACCGAATCGTCTGGGACCTGCGCTACGAAGGCGCGCCTCGCATCCCTGACTACTATCTGTTCGAATACCAGGGTGGAACCCGGGGCCCAATGGCGTTGCCCGGCCGCTACCAGGTGAAGCTGACCGTGGAAGGCAAGAGTTACACGGCGCCTATCGAGTTGAAGCCCGATCCCCGCTCGCACGCCTCTATGGCCGATCTTCACAAGCAGTTTGACCTGCTGATGCAGGTCCGTGAGCAGATCACTCACCTCTACAAGGCCGTGACCCAGATGCACGACATGCGTGAGCAAGCGAAGCTCTTGCGCAAGCGCCTTCTTGAAAACGCGGCTGCCAAGCCCGTGGTGGCCGCCGCGGACGATTTGGATCGCAAGATCACGGCCGTCCAGGAGGTGTTGGTGCAGGAGAAGATCAAGGCCAACGAAGATTCACTGAACTTCCCGCCGGCCCTCGACTCTAAGCTCTCGGTGCTCGCCGATTATGTCGGCGACAATACCCAGTCGGCGCCCACCGAGGCCGCCTATCGCGCCTTCGAGCGGCTGAAAGGCGAGACCGACGAGCAACTGGAGCGTTGGAACAACATCTTGTCCACCGACGCTGTGGCCCTCCAGAAGCTGGCCGAAGAACACAAGGTCGGCTTGCTGCTCCCGCCGGCGCCATCGGAAACCGCCAGTAAGCCGGCAAAATAGGATCTGGTGCCACCAAATCTACCGCCCACCAACGGTGTGCCTGGACTCTGCAGCCAGACTTCTTTGTCGCTTCATCGGCGAATCGATTGAGAGCCTCTTGTCCGAGGCAGATTTGGGACTTTACTCGAGACAACTCGTAGAAAGAATATCGGGGGGAGTTGATTGACGTCGAGACGGCGGAAGGTACTAGTTCGTTACTGATACGGCATATGCGCGACGTGCTTGCATCCGAAGCGGCGCCGCATAGAGTGCCCGCCCGCAGCGTGCGATGGCTTCCCTTGACACCTCGCGGCGTTTTGGCCCAAGCTCCGGACTTCATGTCCTTTGCGATCCCGAAAATTCCTACAATCTTGAAGAAAGGGGCCCGGCGATGATTCGAGTTGTCCTGGGAAGCATCGCGCTGATTTCGTTCAGTGTGTCCGGCGTGTTTGCGCAAGTCCCGGCCGGCAAGCCGGCCGCGCCCTCCAACCCTCCGCAGGCCGCGTCAGCGGCGGCGAGTCCCGGCAATCCGGCGCATCGCCTCGAAAGAGCCGATCTGGAAGCCTTCTTCGACGGCATTTTTCCGATCCAACTCGAACGCAGCGATATTGCGGGCGCGACGGTGCTGGTCATCAAGGATGGACAGACCTTACTGCAAAAAGGCTACGGCTACGCCGATTGGGAAAAGAAGGTGCCTGTCGATCCGGTCACTACGGCGTTCCGGCTGGCTTCGATTTCGAAACTCTTTACCTGGGTTTCGGTTATGCAACTCGTCGAGCAGGGCAAGCTCAACCTGGACGCCGACGTCAACTCCTACCTCGACTTCCAGATTCGCCCGGCGTTCGGCAAACCGGTGACGCTGCGCAACCTGATGACCCATACCGGTGGGTTCGAAGAAGTGTGGCGCGACCTTCTCTTTGTCGACCCGAAAAACAAGGTGTCCTTGCGGCAGTTCTTGATCGACAATCAACCCAATCGGCTGTTTCCACCCGGCACCATTGCCGCGTATTCCAATTACGGCGTTGGATTGGCCGGATACATCGTGGAGCGCGTCAGCGGACAACCGTTCGAGCAGTACGTGCGCGAGCACGTCTTTTCACCCCTGGCGATGGCGCGTTCGTCGTTTGAAGAACCTTTGCCGGGCGAGATCGCGGCTTCGCAGGGCTATCGCGCGACCAACGAACATCCCGTTGGCTTCGAGATTTTCCTGCCGCCCCCCGCAGGAGGAATTTCCTCCACCGCCGCCGACATGGGCCGCTTTGCTCAGGCGCTCCTCAACGGCGGCGAACTCGGCGGGAAGCGCATACTGAAACCTGAAACCGTCGCGGCCATGTGGACGCCGCAATTTCGCTCGAGCGAGGCACTTCCGGCCGCCTGCATGGGTTTTTACCAGACGTGGCGCAACGACCTGCGCTTCGTCGGGCACGATGGCGATCTCCAGGCGTTCCACAGTATGTTCCTGCTCGAGCCGCAGCAGAGGCTCGTCCTTTTTGTCTCGTACAACTCGCTCGGCTCCGGTAGCAAGGTGCGCGGCGAGATCCTGCGCTCGTTCGCCGATCGTTACTACCCGGCGGCGGACAGGCTGGTTTATCTGACGCTTTCCCGCGAACAATCGAGGGAGTATGCCGGTACGTACGTATTCACGCGCCGGGCAGACTCGACGAAAACTGCTTTGCTCAATGTCATCCTTCAGGGGACTGCGTCGGCCGATAAGGATGGCGTGCTGACCGTCAACGAAGTAAAGGACCTTCGCGACCATGTGGCCAAGTGGAAGCCCATCGGCAAGGATCTCTGGCAGCAGGTGGACGACCAGCACACGATCTTTTTTGTTCGCGACGCCCGCGGCCAAATCGTGCGGGCCGCCGTTGATTTCCCCGGAATTCAGGTGGAGCGGGTCGGGTGGTGGGGAAACGGCAAAGTGATTATCGGGCTCGCCGCGACAAGCTTGGTTGTTCTTCTTGCCGTCGTGCTTGCCTCGGTGATTCGTTTCCTCCGAGGGCTCCTGTTTCGCCGGCGCCCCCGATTTGAGCCGCAGCCGGGAACGCTCCGGCTGACCGCTGGGCCGCGACTCGCTGCGTGGACCTGGCTTGTCGTCGCGGGGGTCGTGGGAGGCATCTTGTCCTTTCTTATAAGTGAATCCACCCTCGCTCCAACACACGCGTTCGACAAGTACTTCGTCATCGAGAACGTCCTTGCCGGCGCGGCTCTGTTCTTCAGTCTCTGGGCGGTAGTTTCTGGAATTCGAATCTGGTTCCGCGACGTGCGCCTCATCACCAGAATCAAGTTCTCGCTCGTGGGCCTCGCTTGCCTTGTTCTGGGCATTTTCGCCGTTCACTGGAACGTGATTGGTAGCGCCCATCGCTACTAGACCGGCGAAAACCCATCTGCCGGAGGATCAGGCGCTGCTCGCGGCTTTTCCGAGTGCGTCAGTTTGTGGCGCAGCGCCTTCTTGGCTCGGAAGAGAATCACTTTAATCGCAGGTAGCTGCCTGCCGAGAGTGCGCGCAATCTCGCGGTAGCTCATTCGTTTGTAGTAGCGCAGCACCAGCGGAACACGATAATGCTGTGGCAATCGGCGGAGTTCTTCCCTCACCTGACGCTGCTCCTCATCCCGCAGAACCTGCGAGAGCGGCGAAGGGGTCGACACATCCGGCAGCGCAGCCATCTCATCTTCCTCGACGCAGTGACGTCGTTCGCGCCTCGTCTTGCGCAGCTTGTCAATGCAATGCCGACGTGTCACCTGCGACAGCCAAGGTCGGAACGCCAGCGGCCGGTCGGGTCTTCCTATGAACCTGTGCAGCTTCAAAAAGACCTCGGCCGCCGCGTCTTCGGCGTCTTCTGGCTGCCAGAGGAAGTGCCGGCAGACCCGCAAAACGTAGCCGTAGTGCGCGGCGTACAGTGCGCTGAGCACTTCGGGGCAAGCTTGCGGGGCCTGGTTCGGGACGTTGCAGGGCCCCGCTTCTTCAATGAGCATTGAACTCGATCCCGCTGCCATTGCCAGTCCTTTGCTCCTGAACCTGGGCACACCCCTATTTCCGTCGCCGAGTGGAATAACTCGGGGGCCCAGCGGGTGGCTTTGCTTAACTCAACCCTGCCTGCCGGCAGGCAGGCGCTTGGAAACGAACCCTCTCCGGGCGGCCTTCGCTGGTTGCGAAACTGAAGCCTGTCCCCGGTAAGGCGTCGAAGAATCCTTGGCGAGCGAATGGGCGCCCTCTTCGGGCGCCACCTCGCGGCGGCGAACAACCAGAAGCGTCAAGTCATCCGTAGGCGGACATCCATCGGCAAAGTCAAGCACGGCGCCTAGCGTGGAGAAGAGTGCCTGACTGGCGCTTCCATTGTTGACAGCTCCGGCCGCAGTCGAGAGCCGCTTCGTATCGAACTCCTCATCTCGCGAGTTTTGGAACTCAATTACGCCGTCGGAGTAAGCAATCAGCGTGTCACCGGGGTCCAGCGTGACGCGCCCGGCGTCGTACCGAGCCTCTCGCAGGGCGCCCGCCATCGGCCCGCCTTCCTGCAATGATTCCACCGCCCCGTCGCGTCGCAGGAGCAGTGGCGCTGGCAGTCCGGCGTTGCAGTACACAAGTTCGCCGCGCTGCGGTTCGATTCGCGCGAAGAACAGCGCGGTCATCGGCGGCTCACCCTGCCCCTCACATAGCTCGCGGTTGACCTCGGCGACGGCGGCAGCCGGGTCCGCATGCTCCCGCGCGCAGCGCTGGATCAAGCCCATCAGATGCGCCAGCCACAGTCCCGCGGAAAACCCTTTGCCCGCGATGTCCCCGACAGCTAATCCGAGCACGGAGCCGAGGTCCAGCAACTTGAAGAAGTCCCCGGAAAGATGGCGTACCGGGAATATCTCGCCCGCGATTTCGAACTCGCCCCGGTGCAGCTCACGCGGAGCGCAAAGCCTCCGCTGCAACTGGGCCGCCTCAAAGATGGCCTGGTGGAGCTTCGCTTGCTCGCCACGCAACGCCGCCAGCTCCTCTTTAAGCCCGCGGTCGGCCCTCGCGAGATCATCCTGCGCCCGAGCTGCATCCTGGGCCGCCCCGAACCTGTGGGGCTCGTCTCCGCGTGCCGTACCCGTCGCCACCCGTTCCCGGCCTGTCCTGCGCGTTCTGTCCAACGTTCCTTCCCTCAGTCCCATGGTCGTCGCCTCAGCCCACGAATTTGTAGCCCACTCCGTGCACCGTCAGAAAAAACCGGGGCTCCTCGGGCACCGGCTCAAGCTTCTGCCGGAGTCGCACGATATGGGCGTCCACCGTGCGCGTGGTCGGATAATTTTCGTAGCCCCAAACCTCGTCGAGCAGGCGGTCACGGCTCAGCGTTTCTCCGGAATGACACAGAAAATGCTTGAGCAACTCGAACTCCTTCCCGGAAAACTCCACTCGCTTGCCGCCGCGCAGGACTTGGTAGCTGCGCAAATTGACCTCGACATCCCCGAACAGATAGCGGTCCTGCTCCTTGGGGAGCGCTTGTGCCCGCCGCAGCACGGCCTTGACGCGGGCCAGCAGCTCGCGGATGGAAAAGGGCTTGGTGACGTAGTCATCGGCGCCGAGCTCGAGACCCACGACTTTATCCACTTCCTGGCCGCGCGCCGTCAGCATGATGATCGGAATCGAGGGGCGCTTGGCTTTGAGCTGTTTGCAGACGTCCAGCCCGCTCATGCGTGGCATCATCACGTCGAGGACCACCAGGTCTGGGGAGTCTTTGAGCGCTTTCTCGAGGCCTTCGACGCCGTCGAGCGCGGTCAAGACTTGAAAGCCCTCGTACTCGAAGTTATCGCGCAGCCCGGCCACCATGTTTGGCTCATCCTCGACAATCAGTATTTTGGTTGTTCCCATCAAACCTCCTCGAGGCTCCCCAACGCTCATGCGGGTGTCACACCGGCCCGCAAAGACCGATCGAGCGGCAGATCGATGGTGAACTTGCTGCCCTTGTCGGGTGCGCTTTCCACTAAGATTTCGCCGCCGTGCGCTCGCACGATGTGACGCACCAGCGACAGGCCCAGCCCGGACCCCTTGATGTTGTGCACCAGGGGATCCCCGCAGCGGTAGAACTTCTCGAAGATCTTCTCCTGCTCGCTGGGCGGGATGCCCATGCCGCGGTCCTGGACTTCGAGCTTGATGGAGCCGTTCGCGCGGTAGAGGCTGACGCCGATGTACTTTTCGTCCTTCGAGTACTTCAGGGCGTTGTTCACCAGGTTGAGCAGCGAGCGCGCAATGGCTTCGCGGTCCACGTTCACTGGCGGAATGTTGTCGGAAATGTTCACCTCATAGGTGAAGCCGTGCTGCTCGATCTGAAAGCGGTAGGAATCAAGCGTCGAGCGTACGAGTTCAGCCAGATTTGTCTCCTTGAACTCGTACTCCTTCCTGCCGGCCTCGATGCGCGAGAAGTCGAGGATGTTGTTGATGAGCGCCGTGAGGCGTTCGCTCTCCTCGCGAATGATGCGGAAGTATCCATGGTATTTCTCCTGGCCCGTTAGCCGCCCGAGCTCAAGCGTCTCGGCATACAGGCGGATTAGAGCCAGCGGCGTGCGCAGCTCATGAGACACGTTGGCGACGAAGTCGGATTTTAACCGGGCCAGGTTCATTTCCCGGGAAACATTCCTGTAAGTAAGGAAGACCCCGCCGACCATCAGCAGGGAAAGCGCACCCAGAATGATGTAGTTGTACCTGAGGAACCTAGCCCCGATGTCCGCAACGGTCGTTCCCTTATATTTGATCGCCAGAACCAGCCCGGGAAAAATGTCCGTGAGGCTGCGCTCCATTTCGGCCTTGCCCCCGTCCCAATTCGTTGACTGCACCCACGGACTGTACTCCTTGGGCGCATGAATCATCATGGCCGGTGGATTGGCCTCCGCTCTCTTGTTGCTTTCTTTCGCCATCACATCGGCCATGACTGCGGGGAAGAGCTTGCCTCGCAGGTATTCCGGATCGAACGACACCACGCCCAGCGTCACGCGGTCCTCCGGGATTTCCGGCGGAATGAAATACGCGATGCTCCAGTAGGTGGGCTGTTTGTCCACGACCGCCCACCCGCCATAGTAGCCAACCGGCAGTTCATCCATCTCCCCCATTACGCGGAGGTGTTTGCACATCCCGGTTGCTTCCAGCGGGATCCACTTGCTGGCCATGCCAATGTCCTCCTCGGCGTGCCTGCGGAACTCTTCGTCCGCGTCGCGAGTCGGCTGGATGCGGCTCACCAGCAGGTTGTTCTTTTTGTCGTACAGGATGGCGTAAACGAACTCAGGGTGATTCTTGAGCATGCGCTCGAGCTTGTGCTCGATGAGCGTGTCGTCGTTCGGGGGCGGGAACTCCTGCCGCGCGGCGGCCACCATCGCGCCCGCCTTTTCCCAGGTCTTCTTCTCGGCGATCTTCAGCACGTAGGAGAAGTCCCGCTGGATGGCCGCTTCGATGGCCTTGTCGCGCCCAATGTGCTGCAGGTTCCAGATGCTGAAGCCCATCAGCGCCGCCGCCGGCAGGATGATGGCCAGCTCCAGCGTCAGCAGCATGCGCGTGCGGTCGTTCAAGCGCCACTTCTTGGACATTCTGTGCCTCGCTATCTCGTAAATTCCCACCACACAGGATGCGGATTATAGAGACCCGTTTCCGCCGGTGTGTCAAGCACAAGCAAACAATTGTAAAAAGTTGTGAAAAGTAGAGAGGGGGCGTAATCCGTTCGTGCAGCGTAGGTTATGGCCAGACGTCGGGCACATGCTCTCGGGCCGGCCCGCAATGGAAGACGGCAGCCAATGTTCGTTAACTCGGGCTATGCCCCTTCGCCGCGCTGGAACAGCTTGCTGAATTGGTCGAGCGTCGCGGGCGGCACGCCGGCGAGCCGCGCGTTGGCCCGCACGTGCTCCACCCGCGACATCCCCACGAGCGCCGTCGTAATTCCCGGCGCCGAGCGCGCGAATTGCAGCGCCCGTTCCGCGTCGTCCTCCAGCCCGAACGCCGCAGCAACAAACTCCGGCAGGTTTCGCGCCACTTGGCCTTGCAGCAACGACGCGCTCCCGATGAGCGTGATTCCCAGTTCGTGCGCCGCCTCCATCACCGTCATCACGCGCTCGCCAATCTTCGGATTGCCCAGCGTCAGCGCCTCCGTCATCCCCAAATTGAACGGCAACTGCACGAACCGGAAGCGATGCTTTTCCCCGGCAATCTCGCGCGCAACTTCAACGATTTCGCCGAGCGACAACGAATCGCGCGCCTCCGCCGGCTGCCGGAAGCCGTTCCACGTTGCCATCCCGTAAAACTGGATCTTGCCCGCTGCGGCCGCGGCTTCGAGCGCCTCAAACGCCGCCCGCACCCGCCCCAGAAACTCCTTGCGGGGCACTTCGCCGAGCTGCGTCTCCGGATTGTGCAGGTAATAGACGTCAACGCAGTCGACTCCGAGATTCCGCAAGCTGCGCTCGAGCTGGTTTTCGATGTACCGCGGCGTCATCGCGTGACACCCCGCCGCTATGTCCTGCGGCTTCAGGATGCCGGGTCGCACGTATTCCTCGAAGAAATACGCGTTCGGATCCTTCGGCATAGTGCCGTCCGGCGTCAGGTAACCTCCCTTCGTGCAGATCACGATTTCTTCGCGCTCGTAACCCTTCGCGGCCAGCCGCCCGAGCGCCTCGCCGATGCTCCGCTCGCTCCGCATGAAGCGATAGTTGATCGCCGTGTCGATGACGTTGATGCCGTTCGTGATCGCCTCATCCACCGCATTCGTGTACGCCGCGTCGGTGTGTTCGTCCGGGTTACCGAGATACGTCCCCATCCCGATTGAAGACACCACGATCCCCTGCGCCTCGCGGAAATGACCGCCCGCCGCGCGCTCCTTGAACCGCGCCGCATACCGCTGCGTGCTCTCCGTCGTCGCTCGCTTGGTCATGATTGTCCCGGTGCGCGACCCTCTTTTTGCTGCTGGTCGGGCGCAAAGTTCAATTCGGTTTGGGGTCCGAGCAGCCGCGAACACGCCCGCAGGATTCGCCGGTACGGCCAATCGCCTTCGTCGCGCTCCGATTTTGCTGATTGGAAAAAGATTTCGCCCTGGCGCGGGCTGCTGTAGTACCACCGCGCGATGAGCCCGAGGTGCTCGCCGAGGTCGGCACCGGTGTCCACCGGAAATCCGGCGATCTGGTCGCGAAGAATTTCTTCGGCTGAGCGCGGCTGGCTCGCGAGTTCAGCGAAGCGGAGGAAGAACGGCTCGGCTAGCCGCCCGCCGCGCACTGCAAATACGGCTATGGTCTGCTCTTCCGCCGCGCGCTGCAGGATTACGGCGTCCAGCTCTTCGATGCGCCGCGTTAATTCCGGAAGTCCACGCAGCACGTCGTTCACTTTCTCGAGCCGCTTGTGCAGCGCCGCGGCGCGCTCGAAATCGAGCCCCGCGCTCGCGCGCTCACGTTCCTCTTCGATTTCGCCTGCCAGCGATTCTCCGCTCGTGTTGAGCGACAGCACCAGGCGCGTTACCTCCGCGTCGTACTCTTCCTTCGTGCATCCGGCGAAGCACGGCGCGAGGCACATCTTCATCTCCGAATAAATGCAGCCGGGAAACGTTGGGTCGCGGCGAATCTTGATCTGGCATCGCCGCACCTTGAAGAGGTCGAGAAATTTTTCGGCGAACGCGTCGGCTGCTCTGCGTGACGCGAACGGGCCGTAATAGGCGCCGCCCGTTGGCGCGCCGGTCGCGTCATCGGTGCGGACACGCCGCGTGACGTAGCAGCGCGGGTAAGGGTTGGTGAGGTTGACCTTGAGCACCGTCGCGGGGCGCAGCCGCACCAGGTCGCGGTAGCGCCGGGGAAACAGCCGCTTCGCGTGCGCGTACGCAGCGAGGCTCTGCTCGAATGCCGAACCGGTGAGCCGGTAGCGCACGCGCGCGGCGAGGTCGCGGAGGTTGAGGCGCTTCGTGGCCGGATCGGGCGGGCCGAGCAGGCGCTGGAGTCGGCGGCGCAAATCGGCGGTGCGGCCAAGCAATGGTTCTGCTCGCGCTTCCGCGTCGAGTTCGACGTTTGCGCCACGCAGTTCAACGACGAAGACAGCAGCGCGCGGCGGGAGCGCCGCGAAAAATTCAGCGTCGCGCGCGGGATCGAACTCGAGTTCGCAATCGAGCGGGAGCACACCTTGAGGATACAACGGGCGAGCGATTCAAAACGAACGCAGCGCCCAGGAGGCGATGACCAGGCGCTGGATTTCGCTCGTGCCCTCGTAAATTTCCGTGATGCGCGCGTCGCGGTACATGCGCTCGACGGGATACTCGCGGCTGTAGCCGTAGCCGCCGTGAATTTGAATCGCCTTGTGGGTGACGCGGGTGGCCATCTCGCTCGCGAAGAGCTTGGCGATGGCGGCTTCCATGCTGAAGCGCGCGCCGGTGTCCTGCTTCCAGGCGGCTTTGCGAACGAGGAGCCGCGCGGCGTCGATTTCCGTGGCCATGTCGGCGAGCATGAACTGAATGGCTTGGAACTGCGAAATAGGCTGACCGAAGGCCATGCGCTGCTGCGAATACTTGAGCGCCTCTTCAAACGCGCCCTGCGAAATGCCAGTGGCTTGCGCGCCGATGCCGATGCGGCCGCCATCGAGCGTCGAGAGAGCGATTTTGTAGCCTTCGCCTTCGTTGCCGATGCGGTTTGCGACGGGCACTTCGCAATCGGTGAAGGACAGCTCGACGCAGGCCGTCGCATTAATGCCCAACTTCTTTTCTTCTTTGCCGACTTTGAAGCCGGGCGTGCCCTTTTCGACGACAAGCGCGGTGATGCCTTTCTCGCCTTTCGCGGGATCGGTGTTGACGTACACGATGGCCGCATCGGCGGCACCGCCGCTGGTGATCCAGGCTTTCGTGCCGTTGACAACGTATTTGTCGGCTTTGCGGACGGCCTTGGTCTGGAGCGCGGCGGCGTTCGAGCCGGCCTGCGGTTCGGTGAGGGCGTAGCAGCCGATCTTTTCGCCGCGCGCAAAGGGGACGAGGAACTTCTTCTTTTGCTCGTCGGTGCCGAAGCGGTGGACGGGACCGCAGTAGAGCGAGTTCTGGACGGAGAGAATCACGCCGGTCGAGGCGCAGCAACGGGAGATCTCCTCCACCACGATCGCGTAGGAGATGTGGTCGAAGCCGGCGCCACCCTCGGATTCGGGAAGCGCGATGCCGGTGAGGCCGAGTTCGGCGGCCTTCTTGAAGGTGGCGCGGGGGAAATGGCCAGTTTCGTCGAGCTCCTTGGCGAGCGGCTTCACTTCGGACTCGGCGAATTCGCGGACGGTCCGCTGGAGGAGCTTCTGCTCTTCGGTGAGCTCGAGATTCACGACCGTTCTCCGGGCGTTCGATGCCGGGGCGAAGGGCGGATTGTAGCGCGCTCGCGCGGGAAGTTCGAGGTAAAGAGGTAAGGCGGTAAGGAAACAGGAAAAATCCAACGCAGAGGCGCGGAGAGCGCAAAGGAAGCGCCGAGAGTGCTGGACGGTTGGAGGACTTCTACAGGCCCACCCCCTTTGTTTTGTAGGTGTTCATTCCAAAGGACTTAGAGTGCCGCGTTTTTGTAAGGCAATTATCCCCTCTGGACAAGTAGAGGTAGGCATGGCAGAATTTGGACAGCTTCTCTTCCTTGACGGCAGGAAGGGATGCTTAGCCATGCTAGGAGCATACGTGGATGACAGTGG
>JACXTT010006024.1_pt1 | contig 17428 bp, 12 predicted proteins | sample 9270951 | NCBI WGS metagenome assembly JACXTT01 (sample SAMN15532306, study PRJNA645909) | rock metagenome | isolation source: weathered quartz diorite | place: Puerto Rico | collected 2017-06-21 | reverse complement strand
GGCTCGAGCCGGACGCGCGGCAGCGCGCCCCGCATCTTCCCGAGCGCGCGGCGCTCTTCGATGCAGCCGACGGCACGCTGGCCCGGCTCGAAGCCTTTCCCATGCTGGAAGCGCGCGTCACCTTCCAGGGCGGGGAGCGCGAGCCCGCCGTCTCCATCGAGGCACGTCCCCAGCCCTCGTTCGGAAGAAAGCTCGACCTCCTGCGCGGCGAGCTTCGGCGCCTGGAGGAGCTGGGATACGAGCGCGTCATCGTGTGCGACAACCACGGCCAGGCGGAGCGCCTCGAGGAGATCCTCGGCGAGGGCGTGGTCTCCGTGGACGTGGGTTCCATCACGTCCGGCTTCGTGCTGCCCCCGGCTCGCCTCGCGGTCCTCACCGACCACGAGATCTTCGCGCGTTACCGGCGACGCCGGGGGCGGCGCTCCGCTCCCTCGCGCGCCACGATCCGCGACCTCATGTCGCTCGAGCCCGGGCAGTACGTCGTCCACCTGGATCATGGGATCGGCGTCTACCGCGGGCTGAAGCGGATCACCCTCGACGGCCAGGATACGGAATGCATCCAGATCGACTACGCGCAGAGCGACCGCCTCTTCGTCCCCATCGATCAGCTGGGTATGGTCCAGCGCTACTCGGCGGAAGAGGGGCGCACGCCGCTCGTCTCGCGGCTGGGCGGCACGGCCTGGCAGAGGACCAAGGCCAAGGCACGCCGCGCCATCCAGGAGATGGCGGAGGAGCTGCTCCGGAACTACGCACTGCGAAAAGCCCGTGGCGGCCGCGCCTTCCCGACGGACACTCCGTGGCAGCGCGAGCTCGAGTCCTCCTTTCCCTACGAGGAGACTCCCGACCAGCTGCGGACGGTGGAGGAGGTGAAGCGCGACATGGAGTCGCCGCGCGCCATGGACCGCCTGGTTTGCGGCGACGTGGGCTACGGCAAGACCGAGGTGGCGATCCGCGCTGCGTTCAAGGCCGTCCAGGACGGCGCTCAGGTCGCTGTGCTGGTGCCCACCACGGTGCTGGCGCAGCAGCACCTCACCACCTTCACCGAGCGCTTCGCCGATTTTCCCGTCCGCATCGACATGCTGAGCCGCTTTCGCTCGGGGCGCGAGCAGAAGGAAGTCGTGGAGAAGATCCGGCGCGGCGAGCTGGACATCGTGATCGGAACGCACCGGCTCCTCTCGAAGGACGTCCAGTTCAAGAGTCTGGGGCTCGCGGTGATCGACGAGGAGCAGCGCTTCGGCGTGGCGCAAAAAGAAAGGATCCGCACCTTCGTCGAGAACGTGGACGTGCTCACCCTCACGGCGACCCCGATTCCACGCACGCTCCATATGAGCCTCCTCGGGGCGCGCGACATGTCGGTGATGCAGACGCCGCCGCGCGGGCGCTATCCGATCAAGACCGAGATTGTGGAGATGAACAAGGACGTGATCCGGGACGCGCTTCTCCGGGAGGCGGACCGCGGCGGGCAGTCCTTCTTCGTGCACAACCGCGTCGAGTCGATCGACCGGATCGCGCACTACCTCCGGAGCATCGTTCCCCAGCTTCGCTACGGCGTCGCGCACGGGCAGATGAGGGACGTGGAGCTGGAGCGCGTCATGCTCGATTTTCTGGAGCGCCGCACCGATGTACTGGTGACGACCCTCATCATCGAGTCGGGCCTCGACATTCCCACGGTGAACACGATGCTCCTGAACCGCGCCGATGCGCTGGGGCTGGCGCAGATCTATCAGCTTCGTGGCAGGATCGGCCGCTCCCACCATCAGGCCTTCTGCTTTCTCCTCGTCCCCCCGGGCACCGTGCTGAACGAGGAAGCGGAGAAACGGCTCCGCGTGATCGCCGAGCACGAAGAGCTGGGCGCGGGGCTCACGATCGCGATGCGCGATCTGGAGATTCGCGGCGCGGGAAACCTGCTCGGGCCGGAGCAGCACGGCTTCATGGTGAGCGTGGGCTTCGACCTCTACTGCCGCATGGTGGACGAGGTGGTCCAGGAGCTTCAGGGGAAGGCGCCCGACCGGCGGCCGGAGCCCGCGATCTCGAGCGATCTTCCGGCCCTCATCCCGGAGGCGTACATCCAGGATCCGGACGAGAAGCTGGACGCGTACCGGCGCCTCGCCGCCGTGACCGAACACGGGGAGCTGGAAGAGATCGCCGCGGAGTTCCGTGATCGTTTCGGCCCTCTGCCGCCCGAGGCGGAGCATCTCTTCGAGCTGAGGCGGCTCCGGCTCACGGGGCGGGACGCGGGCGCGACCCGGCTTCGCGTGGGGAAGGACCGCCTCGAGATCGATCTCGCGGAGCCGCTGAAGCGCGATCAGATCCTCAGGCTCGTCGGCTCCACGGACGCTCGGATCGAATTCACGGGAGGTGGAATGGGCTCGCTCCGGGTGCGCGGGCCCGAGGAGCCGATCTCGCTCGCCACAAACCTCTTGCGGGTGCTCGGGGGGTCTGATATCGTATCGGGTCTGCCTCTTCCAGCTGCTGGAAGTTGAACCGCGACCGGGAGTTCGGGGTACTCATGGGGGAGCGGTGCGGCGCTGGAAAGCCCGCCCGCGCAAGATCAATTCCGATGCGCAAGCAGAGCTCAGTCCCCGCGGCCCTCGCCGCCGTCGCCGTGCTCCTGTCGTTCCCCCTCGGCCCTGGATCCGCCAAGGGAGCGAAACAGCCGACTCCCGGCACCAAGGCTTCATTGCGCCCGAAATCCTCTTCCACGGCCGCGAAGGAGTCCGCCCCGGCGGGAGCCGTCGCGACGATCGGGGGACGCCGCGTCGAGGACGCGGACATCCAGCGCGCCGCGGTCGTGATGCAAAACCATCCGCTCCGCAAGACGAATCACGCGCTCTGGCGGAAGAAGCTCCTCGAACTCTGCGTCGATCGTGAGCTCCTCGCGCTCGAGGCGGAGCGCGCGGGGTTCGTGAATGCTCCCGACGTGAAGCGCCAAATCGAGCGGAACAGCGCGGCCGCGCTCTTCGCCGCGATTCGCGACCGCGATCTCCTTCCATCGGTCATGCCCAGGCCCTCCGAGATCGACACCGCTCGCGCGGGCGGCCTCTACCGACGCGTCAAGGTTCAGTACATGCTGACCGTCACCGACGAGCGGACTACCTTCAAGCTCTTCGAGGAGCTGCGGAAGGGTGCCCGCTTCGATTCCATGGCCGCGCTCTACAGCATGCACTCCTCCGCCGCCAAGGGGCTGGGCTGGATGCGGGTCCGGTCCCTGAACGGGGGGGCCTGGAAACCACTCCAGCACGCGAAGCCAGGCGACGTCCTCGGCCCGTACCCGAATGCCGAGGCGCACGAGATCTACAAGGTCGTGGCGATCCAGGACCCGGACGACGCGGAGATCCGGGAAGCGCTACTGCAAGATCGAGTGCCTTCCCTCGAGCCACGCTATCGCGTGGGGCTGCTCCAGAAATACAAGTTCCAGCTCAACTCCGAAGCGGTCAGTCCGGCCATCTTCGCATCCGCGACCGAAAACGCGGACTCGATCCTGGCCTCGCTGGATGCCCAGGGCTTCCGCCCCAAGCGGGACATCCATCCCGCCCTGGGCGTCCTCGCGCGGTTCGAGGGAGATTCGCTTACCTATCGCGACATCGCGATCCCCGAGCTCCTTCCACTCGAGGCGGACGGGAAGGCGCACATCCACGATTCGCGTGAGCTTCTCTTCCTCTGCGCCGAGGCGGCGCTCCCGAGGCTCATCGCGAGGGACGCGAAGGAGCGAGGCATCCTCAAGGACCCGGCCGTGGCCCGGACTCTGCGTTTGATCCAGGAGGAGCCTTCGACCCGCGCGATGGTGGCGCATGCCGTTCCTCCCATGGATTCCGCTCGGGTCCGCGCCTGGTTCGACGGGCATATCTCCCTTTTCCAGCGGCCGTCCGCACACCGCGCCCTGGTCGCGGTGTTCGCCTCGGAGGACACGGCGCGACTGGCGGCCTCGAGCTGGAGCCGCGCCTCGTACCGCGACTCGGTCTATGGAATCCAGGCGTTCCAGAAGCGGGACCAGGTCGCGATCACGTCTTTGTGGCCGCGCCACTATGGGACGATCTCCCTGCTCGATACCGACACGGACCCCGTCTCGGCCGCGGCACGCACCCTCGAGCCGAACCAGATCTCGGCCGTGATCCCTTCCTGGAATGGGTACGCTATCGCTATCGTCACGGGCCGTGAAGCGCCCCGGCCGTATTCCTTCGAGGAGGTTTCGGGCCTGGTGGCGGCGAAGGCGCGTGAGCAAGCCGAGAACGCGTGGGTCGTTTCGCAGCTGGAACGCTTGCGGATGACCACGCCGGCCCGAACGTTTCCGGCGCGCCTGGAGGCGGTGCGGCTTGGAATGAATTCCGACAGGGGAGGAACACGCCGATGAGGCGTCAACCCGTGAGAACTCTTGCCTGGATCGTGATCGCCCTGGCCGCGACGACGCTCCCGGCCGCGCGAGGCGCCTCGGGATCGGAGCGGATCGCGGCGATCGTGAACAAGGAAGTCATCCTCCAATCGGACGTCGACGATCAGCTTCGCGTGGCGATGGCGAATCTCCACGTCGACCCGAGCGATTCCGCGACGGTCACGAAGCTGAGGAAGGACGTGCTGCGGCAGCTCATCGATGAGCAGGTGATCCTGGCCGAGGCGCAGCGGCAGAACATCACCATCTCGAAGAACGACCTGGACACCGCGGTGAAGCAGGCGGTCGATAACGTGAAGGCGCGCCTGGGGTCTCCGGGGAATTTCCAGCGCGCGCTCACCGAGGAGCACACGACCGAGGAGGCGCTCCGACGCAAGTACGAGCCCGACGTCCGGAAGCAGCTCCTGGTCATGCGGCTTGTCGGAAAGGAGGTCCAGAACCGGACCACGGTTTCGGATGCCGAGGTGCGATCCTACTTCCAGGCGCACCGGGACTCCCTGGGCAAGCGCGTGGAGCAGCTCAAGCTGTCCGCCATCGTGATCGGGCTCGAGCCCGACTCCATCCAGGTGAAACGACTGCGGACGCGGGCCGACAGCCTGAGGAATCTGATCGTGGTAAAGAAGCAGCCCTTCGATGAGGTCGCCAGGAAATTCTCCAGCGATCCATCAGGGCAGCGGGGCGGAGACCTGGGCACGTTCGAGCGCGGCGACATGGTCGGCGAGTTCGAGGATGTGGCTTTCGGGCTCAAGCCCCACGAGATCAGCCAGCCGGTGCGAAGCCGCTACGGCTGGCACCTGATCGAGGTGCTGGAGCATTTCCCCAAGACGGACTCGACCGGCGAGCGCGTCCACGCCCGCCACATCCTGCTCCAGGCCAAGATCTCGCCCCAGGACGAGGAGCGCGCGCGGAAACGCGCGGTCGCGATCCGCGACTCGCTCCTCAAGGGCGCCGACTTCGCCGCAATGGCGAAGCGCTACTCGATGGACACCTCGACCCGCGATTCGGGCGGCTATCTGGGCGAAGTTCCGGTGACGAGCCTACCTCCGAGCTTCCAGGAGCCGCTGACCGGACTCGGCGAGAACGAGGTGAGCGTCCCCTTGAAAGGCGAAGCCGGATACTACGTCTTCAAGCTCAGGGGACGCGTCCCGGAACGGGAGTACAGCTTCGAAGAAGTCGCGCCGGAATTGAAGGAGCTCGTCCGGAACCAGAAGCTTCGCGACGCGTACGACCGCTGGCTGGATCGGATCCGAAAGAGCGTCAACATCGAGGTCAAGGACTGAGGGCGGGGAGGCACCCGGACTGGTGGCGCGTCGGCACACGCTCCTCTTCACGATGGGGGATCCCGCCGGCATCGGACCCGAGATCCTCGTCCGCACCCTTGCGCTCCGGCCCTTGCGGGCCGCGGCCAACGTCGCCGCGGTGGGCGATCCGGAGACCCTCGATCGCGCCGCGCGTCGCGCCGGCGTGAAGCTGCGCTTTCGCCCCGTCGAGCCCGGCTGGTTCGATCCCAGCAAGGACGTCCGCGACGGAATTCCACTCCTCGCGTCCACGTCGGGCGTGTGGGGAACCTTCGAGCCGGGCACGCCGTCGCGAGAGACCGGGCAGGCGGCCGCCCGCGCGATCGAGGAGGCCGCCAAGGCGGCCCTCGAAGGGCGCGCGACCGCGATCGTGACCGCCCCCATCTCCAAGAAAGCCCTCCAGCTCGCGGGCTATCCCTATCCGGGCCACACCGAATTCCTCGGCGCGCTGTGCGGTGAGCGGGAAACGCGCATGCTCTTCGTGGGAGCCCGGTTCCGGATCCTGCTCGCGACCGTGCACCTGGCGCTGAGGCAGGTCCCGGAATTCTTGCATGTAGGTTCGCTGGTGAGCACCCTTCGGTACGGAGCGCTTGCGATGCGGAATTTCCGCTGGGGACCGAGGAAGCCGATCGCAGTGCTCGCGCTCAATCCACACGCGGGCGAGGAGGGGCTCTTTGGCGACGAGGAGGCGCGGGTGATCCGCCCGGCGATCGAGCAGGCGCGGAGTGAAGGGATCCGCGCCGAGGGTCCGTTCCCTGCGGACACCTTTTTCGCCAGGAACGCCGCCGCCTTCGGCGTGACCGTCGCCATGTACCACGACCAGGGGCTCATTCCCGCGAAGATGGAGGGAATCGGCGGCGCCGCCAACGTGACGCTGGGGCTTCCCTTCATCCGAGCCTCGGTGGATCATGGCACCGCGTCCGACCGCGCGTGGAAGGGGGGCTCGCGCGCGCCGGATCCTTCCGGTCTCGTGAAGGCGGCGCGGGTGGCGATCGAGCTGGCCGCGCGGACCGGTGGGCGCAGACTGGGGTGGTCATGGCCCTGATCAAGCTCGAGCGCGTCACCAAGTACTATCAAGAGCGCCTCGCGTTGAGCGACGTATCGCTCTCGTTCGAGCCGAGCGAGTGGGTGTACGTCACCGGTCCGAGCGGGGCGGGAAAATCCACGCTGCTCCGGCTCCTCTCCCTTTCCGAGCGACCGAGCCGCGGCCGCGTGGAAGCCGAGTCGGGGCTCCGGAAAGCGATCGGGATGCTGGGCCAGGAATTCCGCCTGCTCAACGACCGGAAGGTCTACGAGAACATCGCGCTCGCGTGCCGGATCTCCGGGGTGTGGGACAAGGACGAGATCCGGGACCGCGTGACGCCGCTCCTGGATGAGATGGGGCTCCGCGGACACGAGGACCTCTTTCCGGGGCAGCTCTCGGCGGGGGAGAAGCAGCGGGTCGCGCTCGCGCGCGCGCTGGTGCGCCACCCGAGGATTCTCATCGCGGACGAGCCCACGGGGAATCTCGATCCGACCGCGGCGTCGCAGATCTTCTCCCTGATGAGGACCTATCGTGACCGCGAGACGCTCGTGGTCGTGGCCACGCACGCCGAGGACTGGACGGTGCGGCATCCGGGGCGGGTGATCCGCCTCGAGCAGGGCGTGGTTCGGTCGGATCAGCCCTTCACGGCGACCGACGGGACGGCCCCGGGCGGCGCACCTTCCCCGATGCCGCCCGCGCCATCTCCCGACCCGGGCGGTGGGATCTGATGGGGCGGCTCGGGTATCTCTTCACGGAGCTCTGGCGAACGCTGAGCCGCCACCGCACGCTCTGTCTCGCCAGCGTGCTCTCCATGTCGTCCATTCTGCTCATCCTTCTTCTCTTCATGATGGTTCTCACCGGCGTTGATACCTACACGGAGCAGCTGGAATCGCGCGAGGAGATCTCCATTTTCCTGAACGAGGGGCTCTCGCGCGCGGACGTGGACGTGATCGCCGGGCGCCTGCGCCTCATGCCCGGGGTGGACAGCGTTCGGTACGTGAGCAAGGACGAAGCCTGGGAGCAGTTCCGCGCCGACGTCGCCGACGAGGCCCTCCTGCAGTCTGTGGGAACGAATCCCTTGCCCGCGTCCTTCGTGGTCCGGCCCAAGGCCGAGTACCGGAATGCCGAGGGAGTTCGCTCGATCGCGCGCCAGGCGGAGACCCTTCCTCACGTCGAGGACGTGCGGTACGCGGGGGAGTGGGTGCTGCGCGCGGAGCAGGTGACCCGGACCCTCCATCAGATCGGAGCGCTCCTCGGGCTCATCATCCTGATCGGCGTTCTCTTCGTGGTCGGCGCGACGACGAGGCTCGCGATCCAGGCCCGCCTGGAATCGCTCCACGTGATCCGCTCCCTCGGCGGAGGCTTCCTGTTCACCGAGGCGCCCTACCTCGCTGAGGGATTCGTGCTCGCCACCCTTTCGTCGCTCCTCACGATTCTGCTCGCGCGGGCCATCCACGACGGGCTGGCCGAGGGTCTGTTCCATCTCCCCATGCCCTCGACGGAGGTGCTCCTGGGATTTGCCGCGATGGGCGGATTGCTCGGGCTTCTCGGGAGCTGGATCGCCGTCGCGACCCTTCCGAGAAAATGGCTGCTCTGACCCCCCGCGCCGCCCGGATCGCGCTTCCGCTCGCTCTCGCGCTCGTGTTCGCTCTGACGACGCCTTCTCCCCGGCGCGCCGATGCGCAGGGCGCCCCAGCGACCGTGGTCGCTCCGGCACCGGCGCGCGCGGCCGCCGACTCGACCAAGCCGAAGACGGCAGTGGAGGAGACCCAGTCGGAGATCGAGAGCCAGAAAAAGGAGCTGGAATCCATGGGCAAGGAGCTGGAGGAGCGCCGCGCCAAGTCACAGCAGCTTCGCGGGCGGGAGCGGAATCTCCTCGGCGAGCTCAAGGAAAAGGAGGTCCAGCTCTCGCTCACGATCCGGTACCTCGCCGCGCTCGAGCGCCGGCGGAGGATCGTCTCCTCGGACCTGGGGACGGCGACGACCGAGCTGGCCAAGACCTCCGTTGAGCTCGAGGGGGACCGGCGGCGGCTCGCGTGGCGCCTTCGTGAGATCTACAAGCGCGGCAGGAGCCGGGACCTGGAATACCTGCTTTCGGCGAGAACGTTCCCCGATCTCGTGAACCGCACGTATTTCCTCGCCAAGGTGGCGCGCGAGGACCGGGACCAGATGATGCTCACCCAGGCGCACCGGACCGAGGTTCAGGACACGAAGGCGCGGCTGGAAGAGCGGTCACGCGAGCTGGACCGGCTGAAGCGGGAGACCGAACGCCAGCGCCGCGCCCAGAAGCAGCTCGCGCTGGAGCGGCGCCAGCTCCTGACCGAGATCCGTTCCGAGAGGAAATCGAACGAACAGGCCGCGGTGGAGCTGGAGCGCGCGAGCAAGCGCATCCAGGCCCTGATCGGTGAGCTGGAGAGGAAGCGCCTCTCCCAGGAGCGCGGCGGTCCGGGGGGAGCGGTTCCTCTCTATGGGGACTTCTCCAAGAACCGGGGGCGGCTACCCTGGCCCGTGATGGGACGCGTGGTCGGCTCGTTCGGCTACCAGAAGAACCTTAGATTTGGCACCGCCACGTACAACAGCGGCATCGACATCGCGGCCAAGTTCGGCGCCCCCATCACGGCGGTTTCCAAGGCGCGCGTGGACCTGGTGACCTGGCTCGACGGCTACGGCAAGTGTGCTATATTGAACCATGGTGGGGGCTTCTATACGCTCTACGCCCACGCGTCCGAGATCCTGGTCGCGGTCGGTCGAGAGGTCGCGGCCGGCGAGATCATCGGAAAGGTCGGCGACACCGGCTCCACCATCGGAACGGCCCTTCATTTCGAGATCCGGCAGGGGAAGACGGCTCTGAATCCCCTCGACTGGTTCCGTTGAGAATGAACATATGGCTGAAACAGTCCGTGGCCAGGACGAAGCCCTAGCGCTCCTCCGCGCCGCGTTACATACAGGTCACGTGGGACAGGCCTACCTCTTCCACGGCCCTTCCGGTGTCGGGAAGACGAGAGCGGCCCTGGAATTCGCCCGTGCGCTCCTCTGCGACGCGCGCCTCCCCGACGGCTCCCCCTGCGACACTTGCGAATCCTGCCGCATGGTGCTCGAGTTCCGGCATCCCGACTTGGAGCTCCTGGTCCCGATGCCGAGCTTCGCCTCGGAGGGACGGACGGAGCGTCAGGCGGACGAAGCCCGCGCGGAAGTCCGCGCGCTCATCCGGACGCGGCTTGTCTCCGATCCCTACTTCCTTCCGATCTTCGCCAAGCCCGTGGCTCACTCGGTCGAGGATCTGGCGCGCGCCCGGCAGTTCCTTTCCATGACGGCGGGCCGGGAGGGAGGCGCCAAGGTTCTCATCGTGAAGCGGGCGGAGGCCATGACCCCGCCCGCGGCACACGCGTTTCTGAAAATCCTCGAGGAGCCGCAGCCGAATCGAGTGCTCATCCTGGGGACGCGGCAGGTCAGCGGGCTTCTGCCCACGATCCAGTCGCGCTGTCTCCACGTCCGCTTCCGCCCGCTGACCACGGAATGGATCGCCTCCGTGCTCGAGACCCGGGGGGTGGCGAAGCCGACGGCGCGGCTCGCGGCTGCGACCGCGGACGGCAGCCTTGGCAAGGCGCTCCAGCATTTCGAGGTGCCGATGGATGTGCCGGGCAAGAGCGCCTTGGATCCCGCGGAGTTCACGAGGGTCCGCTCGGCGGCGATCGATCTTCTCGTGGACCCCAAGGAGGCGGCGGTGCTGGGACCTCTCCGGAGGGGACGCCTGGAACGGGACCGCTCCCGGTTTCTGGCGGCGGTTTCGCTGGCCCTCCATTACTACCGGGACGTCCTGCGTTTCGTGCTGATGGGCGAGAAAACGGACCTTGTGAACGAAGACTTGAGGCGCCGGATCGCCGTGGACGCGCGGGCGCTCACGGTGGGTTCCCTGACGCGGCGCGTGCGCGATCTCGAGGAGATCGCGGAAGCGGTTCAGACCAACGTCACGATTCCATATGCGGTGGCTTCGGCCCAGTACCGCATGGGGGTTGCCTGATTCCATGAGCGAGATGATCGAAGTCGTCTTCAAGGGACGCCGGCGCGAGTACTTCACCAACCCGCGCGAGATCCCGGTCCAGGAGGGAGACTGGGTCATCGTGCAGGCCGACCGCGGCATCGACCTGGGCAAGGTCCACCACACGAGCGAGTGGGTGAAGCGCGAGGACGCGCCGGCCAAGCTGCACGAGCTTCTCCGCCCGGCCCAGCCCGAGGATCTGGAGGTCTTCGAGCGGAACCGCTCCAAGGAGACGCGCGCGTACAACACCGCGAAGGAGCGGATCGTCCATCGCGACGTGGAAATGAAGCTCGTGGACGTGGAGTACCAGTTCGACGGCAACCGCATCACCTTCTTCTTCACCGCCGAGAAGCGCGTGGACTTCCGCGATCTGGTGAAGGACCTCGCTTCGATCTTCCGCACGAGGATCGAGCTGCGCCAGATCGGCGTGCGCGACGAGGCCGGCCGGATCGGAGGCGTGGGAACGTGCGGGCGCGAGCTTTGTTGCGCCACCTGGCTCCGGCAATTCGAGCCGATCACGCTGAAAATGGCGAAGGATCAGGGGCTTTCCCCCAGCCCTTCCAAGATCTCCGGCGCCTGCGGGCGGCTGAAGTGCTGCCTTCGCTACGAGCTGGATTTCTACAAGGAATCCTCGCGCGAATTCCCCAAGATCGGAAGCAAGCTGGTGCTGGCGGGCGTGGAGCAGGAGGTTTCCCACGTGGACATCTTCCGGCGCACGCTCCTCCTCACCGATGAGACCGGCCGCGAGACGCCCCTCGGGTTGAGCGACCTCCCCGCGGGAACCAGGGTCGTCGGCCCAACGCGGGACCGGAGGCGCGGCTGCGACAAGACACGCTGCGGCGCCCGGGGGCAGAAGCCGGGGGACGGCGAGAGCGTCAAACGACAGAAGCTGCAGTTTCCCCTCTCGGAAGACTGATGGTGAAGTTCTACATCACCACCGCCATCGATTACGTCAACAGCCTTCCCCACCTGGGCACGGCCTACGAGAAGATCGCGGCCGACACCATCGCGCGCTACAAGCGCATGGCCGGGTTCGACACGCGCTTCCTCATGGGCAACGACGAGCATTCGATCAACGTCGAAAAAGCGGCCCGCGAGCGCGGGATGGATCCCAAGGCGTACTGCGACGAGATGGCGGTCGCGTTCCAGGCCGTATGGAAGCGCCTCGATATCTCCTACGACGATTTCATCCGCACCACCGAGCCGCGCCACGTCCGCGGGGTGCAGGCGCTCTTCCGCGCGATCGTCGACGCGGGGGATGTCTACAAGGGCAGGTACGAAGGTCACTACTGCGTGAGCTGCGAGCGCTTCTATCCCGAGAAGGATCTCGTGGATGGAAAGTGCCCGATCCACAAGACCGTGCCGCAGTGGGTCAGCGAGGAGAACTACTTCTTCCGGCTCTCGGCCTACGGGCCGCGCGTGCTCGAGCACATCCGGAAGCATCCCGAGTTCATCGTTCCCGAGACACGTCGGAACGAGATCGTGAACGTGATCGAGGGCGGTCTGGAGGACATCTCGGTTTCGCGCTCCTCCATCTCCTGGGGGATTCCGCTGCCGAACGATCCCAAGCAGACGATCTACGTCTGGTTCGATGCCTTGATCAACTACATCACGGGTGTGGGGTATCCGAACACAAACGGCGATTACTCCCGGTATTGGCCCGCGGATCTTCACGTCATCGGGAAGGACATCACGCGGTTCCACTGCGTGATCTGGCCCGCGATGCTCATGAGCGCCAAGCTGCCCCTGCCCCGTACCGTGCTGGGGCACGGCTGGGTGCAGTTCCAGGGAGAGAAGCCCTCGAAGTCGCTCGGGAACATCGTGAACCCGCTCGAGATCGCGGACCGCTGGGGCGCGGACGCGATCCGGTACTTCCTGCTCAAGGAGGTGCCGCTCTCGCGTGACGGCGATTTCAGCTGGGAGCTCTTCATCAGCCGATACAACGCGGACCTGGCGAACGACTGGGGGAACCTCTTCACGCGAACGGTCTCGATGATCCACCGGTACCGGGCGGGGCGTGTGGCCAAGGCCGCGCCGATCGAAGGCCTGGATGCCGTGATCGCGGGCGCGCTCCGCGAGTACGCGGCCGCCATGGAGCAGTACGAGATCGACAAGGGAATCGAGGCGGCCTGGACCATCATCCGGCGCGCGAACCGTCTCGTGGAGGAGAAGGCGCCCTGGAACCTGGCGAAGGATCCCGGGCGCGCCGGTGAGCTGGACGCACTGCTTGGGAACCTGGTGGTCGCCCTCCAGCACACGGCTCTTCTCCTCCATCCCATCGTGCCCGCGAAGGCCGGAGAGGTCTGGGACACGCTTCGTCTTCGCCCTGAGATCGGGAAGGTGCGGCTGCCCGCCCCGGGCTCGCTCCTCCCCTGTCCCGCCTCCTCGGAGCCGATCGGCCAGAGCAAGCCGCTGTTCCCCCGAATCGAGCGATGATCGACAGCCACGCCCACCTCGGCCGGCCCGAGTTCGACGCGGACCGCGACGAGGTGCTGGCGCGTGCCGCAGCCGCAGGCGTGAAGTGGGTGGTGGAGGCCGGGACCGATGCCGCTTCCAGCCTCCGCGCCATCGAGCTCGCGCGCGCGCACAAGGGGGTGCGCGCCGCGGTGGGGTTTCATCCCTGCGACGTGCGGGAGGAGCGGGAGGCGGAGATGGAGGAAATCGCGGTGCTCGCGCGCGAGCCGGAGGTGGTCGCAATCGGGGAGACCGGCCTCGATTTCCACTGGCCCGAGAACGCTCCGCCCCAGGTACAGGAGCGGTTTCTCAAGAGGCACATCGCGATCTCGCGCGAGACCGGGAAGCCGCTCGTGCTCCATCACCGGAACGCGGCGGAGCGCGTGGCCCAGGTTCTGGAGGAGGAGGGCCCACCTCGCGCGGGAGGGAGCTTTCATTGTTTCGCCGGAGACCTGACCCTCGCGCGGCGCGTCATCGCGATGGGGTTCAAGATCGGAGTCGGCGGATCGGCCACGTTCAAGAAGAGCCTCCTGCCCGGGATCGTTCGGGAGCTCCGGCTCGAGGACGTGGTTCTGGAGACGGATGCGCCTTACCTGGCCCCGATGCCCCACCGGGGGAAAAGGAACGAGCCGGCGTACCTGGTACTGGTGCGCGATCAGCTTGCGGAAGCGCTGGGGGTGACTCCGGCCAGGCTCGAGGAACGGACCGACGCGGCGTCACGCGCTCTCTTCCGCCTCTAGGGCACGGTGGTCGGGTGGCCCTTCCGGCGTCCCGGGCATCTTGCGGGCGCTCGGGATCCGCCCGTCCAAGCGTCTCGGCCAGAACTTCCTCACGGACCCGCGAGTGGCGAAACGGATCGCCGACCTCATCCCCGATCCCTTGGAGCCTTTGCTCGAGATCGGTCCCGGTCTGGGCGCCCTCTCCCTGGAATTGGCCGCTTCGGGGAGGCCCTTCGTCGCGGTAGAATTGGATCTCCGCCTCGCGGAATACATGGAAGGGGAGCTCCGCCCCTATCCCAACGCACGGCTGGTGCGGGGAGATGTCCTGGATCACCGGCTCGACGGGCTATTCCCCGGTGGGTCCCGTCTAACTGTCGTCGGCAACTTGCCTTACTCGATCACGACGCCGGCCCTGGAGTGGATTCTCGGGCAGAAGGAGCGCGTCCGAAGGGCGCTCATCATGGTTCAACGTGAATTCGCGGAGCGTCTTACGGCCAAGCCGGGTTCCAAGGAGTACGGTTCCGTCAGCGTGTTCGTCTCCCTCAACGCCGGAGTCAAGAATTTCTTCCGAGTTTCGCCCGGCGCGTTCCACCCTCGCCCCGAAGTGGATTCCACGGTGCTCGAGGTGACGCCATGGAACTATCCCGGGACTTCCGCCGAAGAGCGCGAGTCCGCGGCCCTGATGGCGCGGGCTTCGATGGGCTCGCGCCGGAAGACGCTCGCGAACGCCCTGGCGACGGGGCTGGGCATGACCGCCGGGGAGGCGCGCGCGTTGCTCGCGGGCGCTGGGCTCGATCCGATACGCCGGGGAGAGACGCTCTCCGTGGAGGAGTTCGTGACGCTGGCGCGCGCGTGGCTGCGGTGCGGCGCGCCAGAGGGCACATCGTCATGTCCGTGACGGTGTCCGGGCTCGAGCCGCTGCGAGTCGTGACGAACGTCGGCGCCGCCGTTGCCCTTTGCGCCGTCCTCTCCATGCCTGCGCAAGCGCAGACGAACGGCGATGTGCTTGGGGTCCCCGACTCGATCTTCACGACTTCCGCCCATAACCCCATCAGCTACATGACCAGCTATGACCGCAACGTCTCCACGGGAACGTGGACGCAATCTCTTGGATATTCCATCAACCGGCCCCGCTTCTCTCTCAACACGAACGGCGACTACGTCATCGTCGACCAGGTCGGAGTCTCCGGGCAAGGGGCGGGCTTCGGGGCCTTTTCCGGTCGCCTGGATCTCCGCGCTGCCAAGAACTGGATCGTGAGCGCGAACGGAAGGTTCAACAAGTCCGCCTCTCATGATCCTTACTCGGCCTCCACACAAAGGCAGAACCGGTTGGCGATATCGACCCAGTATTCTCTTACTCCTTGGCCGAGCCTTGGAATTCTCGCGCTTCTTTCGAGCGAGGTGCAGCAGGACCATACCCTCGGCTTGCGCCCACCCGGGAGGGGCGTTCTGAACAATCAGGTTCTCTTGAATGCCAACGGGGACTCTGTCGGCATCGATACGCTCTATGTTGTTCGTGACTCGACGCGGATCTCGGGACGGCAGGATGAGGTCAGCGGAAAAGTGGATTGGAAGCCGATGAGGTGGCTGTCGTTCTCGACAGACGCATCCGGGAACCGTTTGCGTCCTACGACATCGAGCTTCCTTGGTGGTACAAGACCACGCTCCACGACCTATGAGAACCGCGTTCAGAAATCAACAAGCCTGCCGAACGCCAACTATCGGTATCAGGCGAAGATGAAGTACACCGGCCCACAAGGACTTCTCGCAGACCTCTCGTTCAACCGGACTCGAAGCGATCAGGCCTACTACGATCGGTCGGCGCTGCACCAAGAGCTCTACTCGGTGGATCAGAGGGGTGGGACCATGCATTTGGAACAGGCACCTCTGCGCGGGGTCGTTCTCAGTGTGGACGGCGTGCTCAACCGCTTCTTCGGGCAATACCGGCGTAGCACGTACCGGAACAGCCTCATTCTCACCAAGACAGGAAAGGCGGACCTGCTTTACACCCCGTCGTCCCTATCGAAGGTAGGACTCGACTTCGAGGTGGACTTTCACAGGAATTCTCGACAGCAGATCGGCAACGGCAGCAATGTGACGCGATTCCTGCAGTTGAGCGGATCGCAACAGCTGTCGAGAAAGCTGACGCTCGACGGAGCGGCGACGGCTTCTCTGACTTCGTTTCAGTATGTCGACTCTACCCGGGATGAGGACAACGCCAGAGGCTACCTCAACGTCGGTGGCGGATATCAAGTGTCCGAGCGCTGCAACACGCTGGTCCACTTCTCCATAAGCCGCGGGCACAATGTTCAGATCGATCCCTCCCAATCTCCCAACAACAATGTTCAGACAACCTATCAGATGGACGCCTCCATGAAGCTCAGAGCCACGCCGAGGTTGAACGTAAACCAGGGGTACCTCTTGAACGCGCTCTATCAGATCTACGATCTTCCCTCGGCGGAATCGAAGAATGTGCTGACCCGGATTCGGCGCATCGACACGATCGCGTCCGATTCGCTGTTCTCCTTCGCCATGCTGCAGCTCTCGCATGACTTTCTCTTTCGAGACTTCGGGTCGTTCACCAGATCTGCGCCTCAGGCGCAGCGCCTCTACCGTGTATCGAGCCAGACGTACATCCAGACCCTCGCCGCCACGCTCAACCTGAAACCCGCGAGCGGTGTCGCGCTGTTCCTGACCCAGAGCCTCACGAACTCGCAGGTGCACTCGACGGGCGGCACGACGATAAGCAACAGATGGTATCTGGCCGTTGGGGCGAACGTCGATCAGACGATTTTCGGCGACGCTTCCCTGAACGGGACCGTGCAGCACATCGGCGCCTATGATGAACGACACCTTCCCACGGGCGCGCTCAACGAGCAGGACGACTGGATCGCGGCCGCGACGCTGGTGAAGAGCTTCTGATGTCTCGCGCGAGGATCCATGTGTGGATCTCGGGATTGATCCTGATGCTTGGGTTCCAAGGCGGGTGCGGCCTGTTCCAGCCGCGCGATCCGGGTCCGGGTGGCGGCGTGACCGTGAGATGCGCCCCCCTCAATTCGCCGGACAGCCTCGTCTTGAACATTCTCAGCCACTATGCCGACAAGGTCAGTGTGAGCTGCTATTCGGACATGCTGGACACGTCTTTCGTGTTCCATCCAGATGTGACCGATTCCAACGAAATCCCGGCGGGAGATAGTTCCTACGTTGGATGGAATTCAAGAGTCGAGACCCGCGACGCGAAGGCCATCGCGGCGGACGCGTCGTTCCACGTCGCCGTATTCGACAGCGAGTATGCGGCGCGTGTCATCTCGGCGGACTCGCGAACTCAGACACGGTTCTATCCGTATCACCTCATCATCAAGGCCTCTTCGATACCCGCCGACTCGGTGTTTCGGGGCCGTGCGGACATAACCTTCTTCCAGGGTCTTGGGGGCCAGTGGCACATCCCGGGCTTGGGGGACAAGCGCGACGGATCCGGATGGAGAAGCTGGGGTTTAGTACGTCACC
>JACXTT010006023.1_pt1 | contig 17431 bp, 22 predicted proteins | sample 9270951 | NCBI WGS metagenome assembly JACXTT01 (sample SAMN15532306, study PRJNA645909) | rock metagenome | isolation source: weathered quartz diorite | place: Puerto Rico | collected 2017-06-21 | reverse complement strand
TCGGCATAGACCGCCTGGTGATGCTGCTTACCGACTCCCCCTCCATCCGCGACGTATTGTTGTTCCCGCACATGCGGCCGGAGGCCTGAAGGTCACCCGCGGATTAAGCCGTTAACATCCGCTGCACCTCTGCCATCTCGTTGGCGGTTTGTTCCTCGCTGGTGATGCTGAGTTCGGGATCTATTCCCAAGCGAGCGAAGGCGGGAACCGTCTTCCAGTCCACCTGGGCATGCGGGTGTTGCGTGCCGTGGTAGCTCTGTAGGTTGGCGACGATGACCACGTCGGTGTAATCGGCGGGGCCGTCCGGGTTGCGTTGCAGATACTCGTGACCCGCCGCGACGGCCACCAGCTCGGTCGGAAAGCCCCATGCCTTCAGGATCAAATGGCCGATCTGGGTGTGCATCTGGGCGACGATCCGATCGAGCCGTTCTTCATCATCCATCAACTCCGGGATCTTCTCGGCGCGGCTCAAGATCGGCAGGGAACCGATGTCGTGTACCAGCCCCGCCAGCATCGCCTCGTCGGCTTTAAGAGAGGTAAAGTGAGCGGCCAGCACGTGACAGATGGCGGCGACTTGGGTGTTGTGCAGCCACAGCGCGGTCAACCGCTTTTTAAGCCGTAGCGACTGACCGCGGTGCAACTGATCCATCACCAGGCTGGTGACCAGGCTGCGCACCAGGACATTACCCAGTCGCGAAATCGCGGTTTGCAGGTTGTCCACCTGGCTGCGTCCCCGGTAGAGCGGACTGTTGGCGACCTGGATAAGCCGCGCCGACAGGGCGGCGTCGGAGCCCATGATCTTGGCGATTTGAGAGGCCGAGGTCTTTGGGTCGTCCACGACTTGTCGCACCTTCAGGGCAACCTCCGGCAGGGTAGGCAACACCAGCCGGTTCTCTTCGATGTCTCGTAGCAAATCGGCAAGAAATTTTTCTTCGATTCCGGTCGTCGTTTCGTTCATGGTCATGTTGAATCTTTATTGGTTATTCATAGCGCCCTGCCTTCCCGGCAGGTCTTCGAGTCTCAGCGGCGGCCCGGTGGGTGATTTCAGGTGCATCAGGCCTTCCCCATGCGAAATTTGTACCACAGCCAGCAGTTCAAAGCCCCCCCCGGGTGAAAATTGCGCATCCACCACTTGTCCCACTGCCTGGCTGTTGCCGGGAGTATAAAGTGTATCATTCGGCCGAGGCGGGTCGGGGGTATCGGCCCATGCGCGCAGCATGCGGCGTTTGATGCTGCCGAGGTGATGGGTGCGCGCGACGATCTCCTGGCCCGGATAGCAGCCCTTGCTAAAGCTCACCCCGCCGAGCAGATCCAGGTTGACCATTTGTGGCACAAAGGTATCCTGCGTGGCAGTATGGATACTAGGCAGGCCGGCGCGGATGTCGAGCAGGCTCCAATAGTCTGTCTCTACCCGCAAGGCCTCTGGCTGCAAAGCCTCCCACAGCGTCTGCATCCCGGCAAGCTCTCCCGCTATCACAAAACGCGGCACGGTTCCGGGCAGGCGCAGCGCTGTGAATAATCCGTCCCCTGTCGCACCGGGGCAGGCGGGGCGCCGGATCTGCGCAACCTCGTTGACCTCCTGCGGAAGATTACCCAGCAGGACCGCTACGCGCGCGGCCGCAGCGGGGCCGGAAACGCCGATACGGATGAGCCTGTCGCCGGCGTTGTCGAGGCTAACCTGCGCGCGCAACACATACATCCGCAAGCGCTGGAGGGTCGCGTCGAGAATGTCCTGAGGAAGTAATAAATAATACACACCGGCGCGCAGGAACAGCCTGAACACAGCCAGTAATCGGCCTTTGGGGCTGCAATAGGCATTGAGTTGGCTGCGCCGCTCCGAGACCTCGCGCACGTCGTTGCTGAACTGGCCCTGCAGGAAATTCGCGGCGTCCGGGCCTTGCACGGCAATCAGCCCGAGCCGCGACAGATCGCAAACCAGCAGCGGCTGATCGCCGATTGCGCTGACAGCCGCGGCTGTTCCGCTATGCTCTAGATAGGTTTGCCAGTCTGTATTCATGCGGGCATATAAATGCGCTTGCCGGATGGTCTGTTCAAGATTACGCTTTTATATCATTCTATACGAAACACACTCCGCTAGAGACTATGCCTGTAAGGTTAGAAGTCGGCCGCTCGTTGTGGCTGGCCGCGCTGCTTTCATTCAGCCACATCGGCGCCCTGTGGTTACTGATGCTAATGCCGCTGCCCTGGTGGTTGGCCAGCCTACTCACCGCTGCGTTAGCTTACAGCCTGTGGCGCAGCCTGTCCCTGCACGCCCTGCGCAATGGCAGCCAGGCCATCATCGCCCTGCTGTGGGATGCTCAAGACCGCTGGACGCTACGCTCGGCCGAGGGTCAAAATGTTCCGGCGCGCCTGTTGGCGGGGAGTTATGTCAGCCCGTATCTGGTGCTGCTCAATTTCGTGACCGGGCGCTGGTGGCAGTGGCGTACCGTGGTGCTGTTGCCGGACGCGCTGGATGCCGGAAGTTTGCGGCGATTGCGGGTAAGGCTGTTAAGCAGCCGGTGAGGGGTGAGGAGTAAGGCGTGAGGAATGAACGTCCCCTATCTGGGTGACCCCTTAAATTTCGTGAGCGAGGACGCAGCTACAAAGATGCGTGAAACGGTGGACGCCGTCTACCGCTCCGAGTCACGCCGCGTGTTCGCCACTTTGATTCGCCTGCTCGGCGACTTCGACACTGCCGAGGAGGCGTTGCACGATGCCTTTAGGGCAGCGCTGGAGCAGTGGCCGCGCGACGGTGTGCCTGCGAATCCGCGGGCGTGGCTGGTATCGGCAGGCCGCTTCAAGGCCATTGACGGTATGCGCCGGCGCGCCCGGTTCGATCCACTCGACGAGGACGCCGAGCAAATCGCGGTGGCCGATGATCCGGCATCGTGGGACAGCGAAGATATTGAAGATGACAGGCTGCGGCTGATTTTCACCTGCTGTCATCCAGCTCTGCTGCCGGACGCGCAGGTGGCGCTGACCTTGCGCGAGGTCTGTGGACTCACGACCGAGGAGATCGCGCACGCGTTCCTAACCCCGGCGCCCACTTTGGCGCAGCGTATCGTGCGTGCCAAGAGCAAGATCCGCGACGCGCACATTCCCTATCAGGTGCCGTCACAGGACGATCTGCCGGAGCGGCTGGACAGTGTGCTACGCGTGATCTATCTGGTATTCAACGAGGGTTATGTCGCATCGTCGGGCGCGTCGCTGACGCGGCATGATCTCTCGGGCGAGGCGATCCGCCTGGCGCGGTTGCTCAGCGGGTTGCTGCCAGAGCCCGAGGCGGTGGGACTGCTGGCCTTGATGCTGCTGCATGAATCGCGGCGCGCGGCGCGTACCTCGGCGGCGGGCGATCTGATCCTGCTGGACGAGCAGGACCGCACGCTATGGAACCGGGAACTCATCGCGGAGGGAACGGCGCTGGTGGAGCGCGCCTTGTCGTCGCGCCGCTTCGGGCCTTACAGCCTGCAGGCGGCGATTGCGGCGCTGCACACCGAGGCGCCTGATGCCGCCGCCACTGATTGGGCACAGATCGTCGGATTATATGACGTACTGGTGCGGGCGGAACCGTCGCCCGTGGTCGAACTCAACCGCGCGGTGGCGGTGGCGATGCGCGACGGGCCTGCGGCCGGTCTCGTGCTGATAGATGCGATTCTCGCGCGCGGCGATCTCGCCGACTACCGCTTGGCGCATGCAGCGCGCGCGGATCTGTGCCGACGGTTGGGCATGACCGTGCAAGCCAGGACATCTTACCAGCGGGCTTTGGAGCTCACGCGGCAGGAGCCGGAGCGGCGGTTTCTCGAGCGGCGGCTGGCCGAGCTGAAAAAATAATCCGGCCATTGTCGATTCGGTGCCCCGCCGAACGACTATCAGGTATAGATTGCCGATCTATCCGGCTATCAGCATTTTAAATACAGGAGGTTGAGAAAATGCGCTTCATGATTATCGTAAAGGCTAACAAAGACTCCGAAGCCGGCGTGATTCCGGAGGAAAAACTGATCGCCCAGATGGCAAAATTCCACGAGCAGCTGGCGAAAACCGACATGCTTCTTGATGCCTCCGGGCTCCAGTCCAGCTCGAAAGGTTGGCGAATCAAGTACTCGGGAGAGAGACGCACTGTGATTGACGGGCCTTTCGCCGAGACCAAAGAACTTATCGCCGGCTACACACTCATCCAGGCGAAATCCCGGGAAGAGGCGCTCGAGTGGACGAAACGTTATCCCAATCCCGCCGGGGACGGCAAGGAGAGCGAGATCGAGGTGCGCCAGTTGTTCGAACTGGAAGACTTCGACCCCAGCGAGTCGGTCGAGTGCTTTCGCAAGCTAGGGGTCGGGTCGGGAAAATAGTTGGGCTACTATCTACAGGTCAAGTTACTCAGACACCTCATTTCACCAAAGGAGGCTCATCATGACAAACAACCCTGTCGGCTGGTTTGAAATTTACGTGCAAGACGTGAATCGCGCCAAAGCCTTCTACGAGTCGGTGTTCGGCATTCGTTTGACCAAGTTGGAAAGCCCTATTCCAGGCCTGGAAATGTGGACCTTCCCGTGGGAGGAGAAAGGACACGGTGCGGCCGGCGCGCTCGTAAAGATGGAAGGAGTTCCCTCTGGCGGAAACAGCATCCTTGTATATTTTACTTGCGCCGATTGTGGTGTGGAAGCGAAAAGAGCCTCGTCCAAGGGTGGCTGTATCTTCAAGGAAAAATTCTCGATTGGGCAGCATGGTTTTATCGCGCTCGTTACCGACACCGAAAGCAATATGATCGGTCTGTACTCGATGAAATGAAATCGCGACGTGCTATGTCGAGGTACTTTGTGCTCAGTGATTTGACCCAGGAGAGTTATGCATAAAATCACACCATTCCTGTGGTTCGATGATAAAGCCGAAGAGGCAATGAATTTCTATATTTCCATTTTCAGAAATTCAAAGATCGGAAGCATCTCGCGTTACGGAGAAGCCCGGCTATATCGTTCTTTGTGAACTGTGAGACGCAGCAAGAAGTAGACGAGTTGTGGAAGAAGCTTTCTGAGGGCGGAGAAAAACAACGCTGCGGTTGGCTCAAAGACAGATATAGGGTATCGTGGCAAATTATCCCCTCCATCTTGGGCAAGGTGCTACAAGACAAGAATGCCGCGAAAGCCGGAAACGCCATGCAGGCAATGATGCAAATGAATAAAATTGACATCCAGAGCTTAAGGCAGGCTTATGAGCAACGGTAACACAATGTCAAAGCAGGTTCAGGTAAGTGTGCTGCGGAGCTAACCATGATTAAGAACATAACTATCGTCGTTGTCGTGTTCATCGCCAGCGTTCTCATCTTCGCCGCGACCAGACCTGACACGTTCAGCGTTCAGCGCGCCGCGAGCATCAAGGCGCCGCCGGAAAAGATTTTTCCGCTTATTAATGACTTGCATGGCTGGGATGCGTGGTCGCCGTGGGAGAAAAAAGACCCGGCGATGAAGCGTACCTTCAGCGGTACCACAAGCGGCAAAGGCGCCACCTACGCCTGGGAAGGGAACAAGGAGGTCGGCAAGGGGAGTTTGGAGATCATTGACGCCGAGCCACCGTCGAAAATCGTCATTGCGCTGCATTTCATCGAGCCGTTCGAAGGTCGCAGCACCGCGACGTTTACGCTGGATCCGAATGGCGACGCTACCCCTGTCACGTGGACCATGAGCGGTCCCAGCCCCTACATTTCGAAGCTCATCGGTATCTTTATCAATTGTGACAACATGATTGGCAAGGATTTCGAGGCGGGTCTTGCCAGCATGAAGGCCGCCGCTGAAAAATAAACCGGAGATGAACGAGAGCGTGCATGAAATTTCTATGCCTGATTTGTGCCGAGAAGGTAATGGAGCAGATGACCGAGGCCGATGCGGAGATGCATTACCAGGATTATACTGAATTCACCGAAGCTATCCATACGGGAAAGCGGCCACTACATTGGCTGTAACCGGCTGCTGCCTCCTGCCGCTGCGGCTACGATCCGGGTGCGCAACGGCAAGATCTCGACCACCGACGGGCCCTGGGTAGAGACCAAGGAACAGCTCGGCGGCTACTCCGTCATCGAGGTCCGCGATCGCGACGAGGCCATAGAGGTGGCCGCGAGGATAGCGGGGGCGTGGATCGGCTGTGTCGAGGTGCGACCGATCGCCGAAGACAAACAAACGCTGTGCGCGCTCGGGTTTGCCGGTGCAGAGTGAGGCCGTGGGCGTGCGCTGCAATCGAAGGGTATCCACGGCGATTTCCAACATAATCCGGAGCAAGCGATGAAGTATCTATGCCTGGTTTACCTCGATGAGAAAAAACTGGACGAGCTGCCCGACGAAGATTGTGTCGAATTCGACACGGGTATTCGCAACAGTGGCCACTGCATCGCCTCGGAGGCGCTCGAGTCCGTGCAGACCGCCACCACCGTGCGGGTCAGGAACGGCAAGGTGGCCGTGACCGACGGGCCGTTCGCCGAGACCAAGGAGCAGCTTGCCGGGTTTTACATGATCGAGGCCAGTGACCTCAACGAGGCGATTCAGATCGCGTCGAAAATTCCGCCGGCGCGCGTGGGCAGCATTGAGGTGCGGCCGATCCGGCCGATACGGGAAACGGTCGCGCAGGTCGAGTCGCAGCAGCGGGTACGGTGAGAAGAAGATTTAGGCAAGGCATTATTCGAAAGTCGTGGCAAAATAGCTCAAGGGGAGGTAGCGAATGGCTCGCACGACTAAGCAATCAGTGGCTCGAACGCAAAAACGCACCGCGCGTACCAAACCTGCGGCACGCTCGCGTCCGGCGCGACGTATGTTGGTGATGGTCGCCACGCGCAAAGGTGCGTGGCTGTTTCACGGCGATGCGGCGCGGAAAACCTGGCAGGCCGATGGACCGTATTTTCTCGGTCACATCATCAATCACATCGTACTCGACCCGCGCGATGGGCGGACGCTGTTGGCCGCGGCGAAGACCGGCCACCTCGGTCCGACTATTTTTCGCTCCACCGATCTCGGCCGCACCTGGAAAGAAGCTACGCGGCCGCCGGCGTTTGCCAAGGTGCCGGAGGGCGGCAAGGGGCGCGCAGTGGATCATACGTTCTGGCTCACGCCTTGTCACGCTAATGAGCCGAACGTGTGGTACGCGGGGACTTCGCCGCAGGGTTTATTTCGCTCCGACGACGCTGGCGACACCTGGCAACCGTTCTCGAGCATCAACGACGATCCGCAGTACCGGACCTGGATGGGCAGCGTGCAGGACGGCACGCCGGACGGACCAAAACTGCATTCGATCATTGTTGATCCGCGTGATCCCAAGCATCTCTACTTCGCCATGTCGGGCGGTGGCGTGCACGAGTCGCTGGACGGCGGCCGACGCTTTACGCCCATCGTGCAGGGGATGGAAGTGGTTGAGGGCTTCGACGCGGCCAATAGCGCCTTTCACGATCCCCATTGCGTCCGTCTCTGTCCGAGTAATCCGGACCGGTTGTACCAACAGAACCACTGCGGTATCTACCGGCTCGATCGGCCGTCGAAGCAGTGGCTACGCATCGGCAAGAGCATGCCAAAGCGGGTCGGCGACATCGGCTTTCCGATGGTGCTGCACCCGCGTGATGCGGACACCGCGTGGGTGTTCCCCATGGACGGCACGACAGTGTGGCCGCGCACCAGTCCCGCCGGCAAGCCGGCGGTCTATGTCACCCGCAATGGCGGAAAGCGCTGGCAGCGTCTCGATTCCGGCTTGCCAGAGACGCAAGCCTGGTGGACGGTGAAGCGCCAGGCCATGAGCGCCGATGCACAGGGTAGTGTTGGGCTGTATTTCGGGACGACTAGCGGCGAGCTGTGGATGAGCCGCGACGAAGGTAAGCGCTGGACCTGCATCGCTCAACATCTTCCCGAAATATACGCAGTGGAAGTCGCCGAGGTATGAAGGTGTTGATTCCCAGTCCGCTGCTCTCCTATACCAACCAGCGCGAGGTCGAAGCCAGCGGCGCGACCATCACCGAGCTGCTCGCTGATCTCGACCGTCAATATCCCGGCTTGCGCTTCCGCATGATTGATGAACAGGACCGGATGCGGCCGCACATACGGTTCTTCGTCAACAGCGAACAGGTGTTCGGCATGGCACATTCGCTCGCTTCACACGATGAGGTTCAGATCGTGCAAGCGTTAAGCGGTGGCTAAGGGCGCCGGTTCGGTATAGGTTTGGATCCCCTGATGATAAAGAAACTGATTGTAATGGCGCTGTGTTGGATTGCCGTGCCGGTATCGGGCAAGGTTTATGAGGTATATAAATGCCAGGACGGCAAGGGCAAGGTCGTGTACAGCGACAGTCCTTGCGGGCAGGCGGGGCCGCTGCTGAAGCCGTCCGCTACGGATGGGGTGGCGGGAGGGTTACGGCCGGGTGAGGAGCAATGGCTACGCGATATCAAAGACAAGCAGGCCGCTGAGCGCAAGGCGAGCGAGCAGCGCGAGGCGGAACAGAAGGTCGCGTTGCGCGCTGCCAAGCAGGATGCGAAATTATGCCGCAGCGCGAAGCGGCACATCGCGGAGGTCGAGGAGGAGTTGCAGCAGGGCTACAAGGCGAAGCGCGCGGAAAAGCTCAAGCGCAAGCTCGCGGAGTATAGGGAAGACGCGGGGATCTACTGCAAGTAGCCGTTTCATAAGGTAGGGGTGCATTGTTTGTGCCCATGCAGGATGCGTTATACAATTATTACATTAAGATGGTAATGTGATTTTGCCAATTCGACTGCTAACCTCCCAGAGATTCTATGCGACAAATACTTGTTAAATTCAGTTTGATTGTTGCCCTGTGGACGGCCGGTTCTGCAGTATCGGCCCAACCTGTGCTGTCGGAAGATATGGCCTATCTGTTCGCGGCGGCGCGCTATCTGAATGTCCAGAAAGAGCAGGGTAATTCTATAATCAGCGCCACGGCGGCTCTTAAGGCGCGCGCGCTTAACCGCAAGGATTTTTACAAGGCGCTGGAAGACTCGCGGATGGGTACGCTAAAAGAGTGGAATGAAGGTTACCTGAAGACGCGCAACCCCCTGGCGCCGCCCGCTTACAAGGAGCTCGATGAGCGCATACAGCGCAGCCGCGATTTGCGCGAAGCGGCTTACAAGGAATGGGTCGGTCAGCCCAAAAAGAATCCTTTGGAACTAAAAGGCGCCAACAAGCTGTTCTATGACTCGATGGAACTGGAGCAGCGGCTTTTGCACGAGGTGGCGCAAGCCGTGGCGGCGGCCACGCGGAATAAAAAAACTAAATAAGATAGCGGGTCATCGCAAAGGCACATAGACGCTGCGCCTTGAGTTTTTAATACGGAGCATCATTCCCCCGCGATGGTCATGTTCTCGATCAGGATGGAGCCGGTGCGGATGTTACCGCGCAGGTCTACGTCGTTGCCGACTTCCGAGAGATGCAAAAACATGTCGCGCAGATTGCCGGCGATGGTAATCTCTTCCACCGGGTATTGAATCTCGCCGTGCTCCACCCAGAAGCCCGCCGCGCCGCGCGAGTAATCGCCGGTGACGGTGTTGACGCCCATGCCGATCAGCTCGGTGACCAGCAGGCCCTCGCCCATCAGGCGCAGCAGGCCGTTCAGATCGTGGCGGCCGGAATCTATGAACAGGTTGTGTGCGCCACCGGCATTAGCGGTGGTTTGCATGCCTAGCTTACGCGCCGAGTAGCTGTCCAGAACGTAGGATTCCAGCACACCGCTGCGCACGAAGTCGTGCTCGCGGGTGGCGACACCTTCGTTGTCGAAGGGGGCGCTGCCGAGGGCCTTTTTGAGGTGCGGCTGTTCGTGAATATGCACGTGGGCCGGGAAGATCCGTTTGCCTAAATGGTCCAGCAGGAAGGAAGCCTTGCGGTAGAGATTGCCGCCGCGGATGGCGCTCATGAGATGCGACAGCAGGCTGGCGGCCGCCGGGGCCTCGAACACCACAGGTGTTTGGCGGGTGCTGAGTCGGCGTCCGTCCAGACGGCGCAGCGTGCGTTGCGCGGCGCGCGCGCCGATTTGTTCGGGGGTTTCCAATTCATTATGATCGCGCGCCACGCTGAACCAGTAATCGCGTTGCATGCCGCTCTCGCTCTGACCGATGACCGCGCAGCTTAAGCTGTGGCGGCTGGTGGGATAGCCGCCGATGAAGCCGTGGCTGTTGCCGTAGATGTTGAGTCCCTGGTGGCTGGAGAGACTCGCTCCTTCGGAGTTGGTGATGCGTTTATCCAGTGCGCGCGCGGAATCTTCGCAGTGGGTGGCGAGCGCAATCGCCTGCTCGGCGCTGACCTGCCAGGGATAATAGAGGTCGAGATCGGGGATCTCACGCGCCATGAGCGCGGCGTCGGCGAGGCCCGCGCAATCGTCCTCGGCGGTGTAACGGGCGATGTTACAGGCGGCGCGCACCGTGTCCTTGACGGCCTGGGGGCTGAAGTCGGAGGTGCTGGCCGATCCCTTGCGATGGCCGAAGTAAACGGTCACTCCCAGGCCCTTGTCACGATTGTGTTCGATGGTCTCCACCTCGCCCAGGCGCACCGTGACCGACAAGCCCGACTCGATGTTGAGTCCGGCTTCCGCGCTGGTTGCGCCTTGAGAGGCGGCCTCGAGCAGGAGATCGTGAACCAAACCCTGAAGCTGGGCGGCATCCCAGAGGGCTTCAGAGGGCGTGCCGGCGGGATTTAAGATAAGTGACATGATTTATGAATTTTAACATGTCATGGCCGGGCATGTGGTTAAATGTAAGGCTGGAACAGGGCAGGCGCATGACGGAAGACGAAGGATTTGGGCTCGAACAAAAGAGCAAATCCCAACTCAAGCGGGAGATGATCTGTTTGCAAGATTTGGGTGAGGAGCTGGTGGAGTTACCTACGCGGCTCCTGCAGAGATTCGATCTGCCGGAAAATTTACTCAGCGCCATCGAGGCGGCGCGCGGCATCACCAGCCGTGGCGCGCGCAAACGCCAGTTGCAATACATCGGGCGCTTGATGCGCGCGGTAGACGCGGAGCCGATCCGCAAAATCATGGACGATATCAAGCACCGCCAGGTCCACGCCGCTCAGCAGCTTCATCTGATCGAGCGCTGGCGTGAGCGCTTGCTAAACGAGGGCGATGGTGCTGTGCAGGCGCTGTGTGAGGCGTACCCGGAAACGGATCGGCAGCGTGTGCGTCAGTGGTTGCGCGCGGCGGAGCAGGAGCAGACGGCGAATAAACCAGCCGCGGCGGCGCGAGCGTTGTTTCAATATCTGCGCGATCTGATAATTGCGGATTAGCCGAATGAATCGGCCTTATAAGCCTCAGGGCAGCTCAGCCTACCCGGCCGGCCAACGTCATGAGGGCGATAATCACCACCCAGGCGACTAAGGTGCGCCACACCAGCGCTTGGGCGGACTTGATGTGCGTAACCTCGGTCTGCACGTCGTTGCCCTGAGGGCCTTCGCGCAGGCTTTCGGGGTCGAGCTGCAAGGCGCCCATACCGCTCGCCAGCAGTATCTGTACGGACGACTCTTCCCATTTCTCGGCCTTGCCGGCGGAGCCGCGCCAGTTGCCTATGGCGTCCACAAAACTGCCGCTGACCGCATAACCCACCGCCACCAGACGCGCCGGCACCCAGTCCAAAATGGCGTGCAGGCGCTGGGCGGCCTGGGCGAACTCGGAGGCCGGGTGTTCCTTACTGGTGAAATTTTTGAGCAGGGCGGAGAGCCGATAGAGCGCCGCGCCCAGCGGTCCCAATACCCCGAACCAGAACAGCACGGCCATGATACGCTCGTTGCCTTCCGCCAAGATGGATTCGGTGACCGCTTGACTCAACTGAAAATTCTGACTGGGGATTTGTTGATGCAGGATGTCGGCGGCGCTACGCTGCGCGACCTCGATATCGCCTGATTCGCGGGCGTCAATGTAAGCCTGTACCTGATCGTCCAGATTTTTGGGGCCGAGGCAGTACCACAGCACCGCCACGCCGAACGGGAAGGCCAGGAGGGGATGCGCCCTGCCCAATAGATAGTCCACCAGCGCAATAAGAAACACGGGGAGCGCGACAGTCAACAACACGCCCAGTGAACCATTGGCGATCGCCTTTAACTGGAAGCGTATCGAGTTGGCGAATTCCAGGAACCACTCAAAGCGGCGCACACCCTGCCAGGTGGCGAAGGCCTTGTCTATTCCCAGGCTGATCAAAATCGCAATCAAGATCACGGCGTGCACGCCTTTATTAGGAGTGACGTAATGATAGCGGGATTGGGGCTATGTTGCACGCAGATGATTGTAAACCTTAGACGGCTTGGTGGAAACTCATTTTATAACAAGCCGCGCAGGCGCTCCCAATCAAAACTCGCTCCGGGGTCGGTCTTGCGGCCGGGGGCGATGTCGCTGTGCCCCACGATCCGCTGCGGCGTGATCTTGGGATAGGCCGCCATCAGCGTGCGCGTTACCTCGGCCAGCGCCGCATACTGTTCTGGTTCGTAGGGCTGATCGTCACTCCCTTCCAGTTCGATGCCGATGGAAAAATCATTACAGGCCGTGCGCCCCTCGAAACAGGACGCGCCCGCATGCCATGCGCGCAGGTGCAGCGGTACAAACTGCACGATCTCGCCGCTGCGGCGGATGAGCAGATGGGCGGAAACACACATGCCGCTGATAGCCGCGAAATACGGATGGTCTTTTGGATCGAGGGCATTCAGAAACAGTGACTCGATGTGCGGCCCGCCGAATTCACCCGGCGGCAAACTGATGTTGTGAATCACCAGCAGATCTATATCGCAGCCCGCAGGCCGTGCATCGCAATTAGGCGAGGGGGTTTGTCTTGCTGCATCCAGCAGACCGGTGGAGCGATCGAGCCGCATGATGATAGGGCTTTTTTGCATCGGTATATTTCTGTATTCGCGGTGTACTGCATGGTAACGTATAGACCTTGTTTATAAAGCGCAAGGGCTACGTGAGGAGACTACGATGTCGCAACTCGCTGCTTATCTCGGTCCGAGACGGATGCTTGCGGAGGTCATGGGGCTTATGGAATCCGGATTGGGGCGCGACGCCTATGGGTTTGGCTTGGGCTGGTACGCCCCTGATGGGGCGCCGGCCCTCTATAGCCGCGGCAAGCCGCCCGCCTGGGATACCAACCTGTCGCATCTGGAGCGCAGTCTGGATAGCAACCTGTGGTTCATGCATTTCCGGCTTGAGGCGGCGTCGGCCGCCTCGCATCAAACCGGTCCGCAGCCCTACTGCGACGACGAATTTATCTTCAGTCACTGCGGCGTCATCGAAGGTTTCCGCGGCCGCTTGAGTCCATTAATGAGGCAGTTCATGGCGCCCGAGGTCGAGGCCGAAATCGGCGGCACAACGGCTTCGGAATATCTATTCGGCCTACTGCGCCATCTGCTGCAGGACGACGGCGAGATCTCCTTGGATCAGGCCCTGGCCCAGATGTTCGAATTGCTGGATGACTGGCTGGAGAACGAGGTCGCGCTGCTTAACATTATTTTATCCGACGGCGAGACCGTGTGCGCTGCGCGCCATGCGCTCAATGCCGAATGCGAACCGCTGTATTTTAGCGCCGATCTGGACGACTATCCCGGCGCCCAGTTCATCGCCTCGACGCCGTGCGGTTCCACGGCATTTTGGCAAGCGCTGCCTGAGCATCATCTGTTGATCCTGGATCCCGCCGCGCCGCCGGAGCTGGTCGCCCTGTGACCTGAAATTTTCTCACGCATGAACCACGGTGTCTTCCAAGAAGTGTTGTTGCTGCTCGGTGTGGCGGTGCTGGTGGTGGCGTTGTTCAAGCGCTTCAACCTTCCCACCATCATCGGTTATCTGGTGGTTGGCATCCTGATCGGTTATCCGGGTTTGCCGTGGTTTCCGATGTCCTCCGATACCCATTTCCTGGCCGAGTTCGGCGTAGTGTTCCTGATGTTTTCCATAGGCCTGGAATTTTCCCTGCCGAAACTGCTCGCCATGAAGGGCACCGTGCTGGGACTGGGCGGCGCACAGGTGGCGATTAACACTGTGCTCGCCGGGGGCGCGGCCTGGCTGTTGGGCATGTCGCCGGAAGGTGCCTTTGTGGTGGGCGGTATGCTGGCCATGTCTTCCACCGCCATCGTGCTCAAGCAACTGGCCGAGCAACTGGAGATGAACTCCCGCCACGGACGTTTGGCGGTCGGGGTATTGCTATTCCAGGATCTCGCCGTGATTCTGTTTCTGGTGGTGATCCCGGTGCTCGCCAGCCGTGCCGCCGGCTCGGTGCTGTTGACGCTGGGCGAGGTGCTGCTCAAGGGTGCGCTGGTATTGTTTTTAATGCTCGCCGCGGGCCGCTGGCTGGTGCGGCCGCTGTTCAGACTCATCGCCGCCACCCGCTCCACTGAATTGTTTGTGCTCACGGTGCTCCTGGTCACGCTCGCCGCCGCCTGGATTACTCAGCAGGTCGGGCTTTCCATGGCGTTGGGCGCCTTCCTTGCCGGCATGGTGATCAGCGAAACCGAATTCCGCCATCAGGTGGAAGCCGACATCCGGCCATTCCAGGACGTGCTATTGGGTCTGTTCTTCGTCACCGTCGGGATGCGGCTCGATTTCACGATCCTGCCCGAGATCTGGTATTGGGTGCTGTTGCTGGTGACCACCATCGTGGTGTTCAAAACCCTGCTCATTATGGGCCTGGCGCAGTGGGCGAAGATGGAGCGGGGCGTCGGGCTGCGCGCCGGCCTGGCGCTTGCCCAGGTCGGTGAATTCAGCTTCGTGATGCTGTCGCTGGCCGCCGATTATAAATTGATGGGTGGGCCGGTGATGCAAATCGTGCTGGCCTCGGTCATTTTGAGCATGGCCCTGGCGCCGCTGCTGATTCGTTATAACGGCGCGCTGGCGAAGCGCTTTTGCGCCATCAGCTATGGCAACAACCGCACGCGGATACAGGACCAGATCAGCGCGACTACCCAGGGAGTAAAACAGCACGTGATTATTTGCGGCTATGGACGGGTAGGGCAAAACATCGCCCGTATTTTAGAGCAGGAGGGATTTGAATTCGTGGCGCTGGACCTCGATCCGCTGCGGGTGCGCGAGGCGCAAGACGCCGGCGACCCGGTGCATTACGGCGACTCGGCGCGCCGCGAAATACTGCTGGGGGCCGGCTTGTTGCGCGCCCGCGCGCTGGTGGTGAGCTTTAGCGACCTGCCGACCAGCTTTAAGATACTCGATCACGTGCGTCAGTTGCGACCGGATCTTCCGGTACTGGTGCGCGCGCGCGATGACTCCGAGCTGGAACGGCTGCTGGCGGCGGGCGCCACCGAGGTAGTGCCGGAGACCCTGGAAGCGAGCTTGATGTTGGGGTCGCAGTTATTGCTATTACTCGATGTACCCATTTCCGGGGTGGTGCATCGGGTACGCGATGTGCGCAGCGATCGTTACAAATTATTACGCGGCGTGTTCTACGGCCAGGAGCACTTCGCTCTGGATGAACCTGAGAGCCAGGCCGAGCGGCTGCACTCGTTCACCCTCCCCGAAAACGCCTATGCGGTTGGCCGCACCCTGGAGCAACTGGGCCTGGACAAGCTGGACGTGGTAGTCACCGCGGTGCGCCGCGGCGGGATCCGCGGCCCGCAACCCGAACCCCACACCCGCTTGCGCGCCGGCGATGTGTTAATCATGTACGCCACGCCACACGCCCTGGAGCGCGCCGAGGCAGACTTGCTTAAGGGCTAGGCAGCAGGCCTGTGTTGCAACCATTCTTGGATATTAACGCCGCACCGCTTTAAGTTGAGGCTTGGCGGCAGCCCGCCGCGGCGCCGGCGTCAGGCCGTGGTTGAGTTGTAATTCCAGCAGTTGTTTCGCCTCGCTCAGCGTGAAGGCCTTGAACGCCTGCGCCACCGGCGACAGGCGTTTGTCCTTGCGGTGCACGATGTACCAGTTGCGTGTGATCGGCATATGCGCCACGTCCAGCACCGCCAGGCGCTGTACCTCCATCTCCAGCGCCACGGTGTGCACCGAGACGATGCCGAGCCCGAGCCCGGCCTGCACGCCCTGCTTGATAGCCTCGTTGCTGTTCATTTCCATGCCGGTGATGACGTGGATGTTGTGCTCGGCGAAAAAACGCTCCATCGCAATGCGGGTGCCGGAGCCGGGTTCGCGGATGAGAAAGGTCTCCTGCTGCAAACGCTGCAGCGGGATGCGGCGCTGCCGCGTGAGCGGGTGGTCGTAAGGAGCGATCACCACCAGTGGATTTTCCAGAAACGGCTGGGCAACAAAATCTTGCTCGCGCGGCGGCACGCCCATGATCACCATGTCGCAGTCGTTGGCGGCGAGGTGCGCGAGCAGCGATTCGCGGTTGGTGACCTCCAGGTTCACCGTCACCTGCTGGTAGCGTTTGCTGAACAGCGCCAGCAGATAAGGCGCGAAATACTTCGCGGAGCTCACCACCGAAATAGTTAGCTTGCCGCGCTTGACTCCCTTGAGTTCCTCCAGCACCGACTCGGCGTCGGCCAGTTGTTGTGCGATGCCTCGGCTATAATGGTGAAACTCCCTGCCCGCCTCGGTGAGATAGATTTTTTTCCCCGCCTGCTCGAACAGGGCGATGCCCAGGCCTTCCTCCAGTTGCTTGATCTGCATCGAGACCGCGGGCTGGGTGAGGAACATCTCCTGGGCCGCGCGCGTGTAGCTCAAGTGGCGCGCGACCGCGTCGAAGATGCGTAACTGGCGCAGGGTCGTGTTAATCATAAGTTATATCTTATATCAATAATCAAAAGATGTGAATATCATTATGGGTTAACAGGCCTTATAGTGAGCCTCAGTTACATTCGTCATGCCCCTGCGGGGCTATTATTCACAGTGTTTAGGAGGCCAATATGGCAAAGTCTGAAACGATGAAGGAAGGCAAGGAGCGCTATAAGTCTGTCGTTATTCCTTACAAGAAGATGGGTTATTGGGAACCGGATTACAAGCCCAAGGATACCGATGTAATCGCCCTGTTCCGTATCACGCCGCAGCCCGGCGTGGATCACGAAGAAGCCGCCGCGGCCGTCGCCGGCGAGTCTTCCACCGCCACTTGGACGGTGGTGTGGACGGATCGTTTGACCGCCTGCGAGTTGTATCGCGCCAAGGCGTTTAAGAGCGAGCTGGTACCGAATACCGGCCCGGGCACCAACAATGAAGCCCAATACTTCGCCTACATCGCCTACGATCTCGATTTATTCGAGCCCGGCTCGATTGCCAATCTGACCGCCTCCATCATCGGCAACGTGTTTGGCTTCAAGGCCGTGAAGGCGCTGCGCCTGGAAGACATGCGCATCCCGGTCGCCTATCTCAAAACTTTCCAGGGTCCCGCGACCGGCGTGGTCGTAGAACGCGAGCGTCTCGACAAATTCGGCCGCCCGCTGCTCGGCGCCACCACCAAGCCCAAGCTCGGCCTCTCCGGCCGCAACTACGGCCGCGTGGTGTATGAAGCCCTCAAGGGCGGTCTCGACTTCGTCAA
>JACXTT010006022.1_pt1 | contig 17432 bp, 17 predicted proteins | sample 9270951 | NCBI WGS metagenome assembly JACXTT01 (sample SAMN15532306, study PRJNA645909) | rock metagenome | isolation source: weathered quartz diorite | place: Puerto Rico | collected 2017-06-21 | reverse complement strand
AAAACCATAACTACATGCTGGCATTGCTGAAGGTGGAAGTTTGTCAACAGCGCACCCACTCAACTGAACTTGTATCCGGGATAGATGAAAGCATCGGCTTCGCGGCGGCCCGCCTGGGGGCGGCTGTTCTTGGCCTGCGCCGCCGAAGATTCGAGGGACCTGACGGTGGTGGTGCCGACGGCGACGATGCGGCGTCCGGCGTCCAAGGCGCAGTTGATCGAAGCCGCGGCATCGGCGGAAATCGAATAGGGCTCGCCCTGCAGTCGATGGTCTTCCACTCGATCCTGGCGAACCGGCTGGAAGGTTCCCAGGCCGACGTGCAGGGTAAGTTCCGCGGTTTGAATGGAGCGCTCCCTGATGCGCGCCAGAACTTCGGGAGTGAAGTGAAGGCCGGCGGTGGGGGCCGCGACCGAGCCGGTTTCGCGGGCGTAAATGGTTTGGTAGCGCTCGCGGTCCGCGGGCAGGTCTGCGCGGTCAATGTAAGGAGGCAGCGGGACGTGGCCGATGCGCTCGACGGCGCTGAAGAAATCTGGCACCGGGAGGAAGCGAATGCGGCGCTCGCCAAAGCTGCCGCGGGCGATCACTTCTGCCTGCAGAGCCGTTGGTTCTCCGAAAACTAGGTGTTCGCCAACGCCGATTTTTCGCCCGGGGCGCACCAGGCACTGCCACTCGTTGGGCTCTGGTGAGAGTTGACGAGTCAGGAGAACTTCGATGGCCCCGCGCAAGAAATCGCGGGAAGCCGGATTGTGCGGGCTGAGCGCCTGGGCTCTGGTGCCGCTCCTTCGTCCGTAAAGGCGGGCAGGAAAAACCCGGGTGTTGTTGAACACGACCAGATCGTCGGGGCGGAGCAGGTCGGGGAAATCGCGAAATCGGCGGTCCTGAGGGTCGGGCTGTCTGCGATCCAGGTGAAGCAGGCGCGAGGCCGCCCGGTCCTTGAGAGGCTCCTGAGCGATGAGTTCTTCGGGAAGCCAATAATTAAAATCGGAGACCAACACGCTGCTGATTATAGGGGGGATTGCGATCAAGCTCGTTCCCTCCGCGATTTCCGCCCGATGAAGGGATGCGCAGAAATGTAATTGTTGTGTAAAAGGCTTTGTCAGGGGCAGTGGGCTGGGTTACCATACGCGGCATTGAGCCGGGGGCTGCCATTCCCACTCCTGCACCGTATGCCTAGCGAACGCCAGCATCGCCGCGAAATGGTCCTGTTTGGTGGGGCTTTGCACCAGCGCGGTTACGTGGCCGCGATGGACGGCAATCTTTCCGTGCGACTGGACGAGCGCCGCATTCTGGCCACTCCAACCTCGATGTGCAAAGGCATGATGAAGCCTTCGGACCTGGTGATTGTCGATCTGGAAGGCCGGCGGATTTCAGGAAGTAGGGATGTATCGAGCGAAATTGCGATGCATCTCAAGATTTATAAACTGCGGCCCGACGTACGGGGCGTGGTGCATGCTCATCCCCCTACTGCAACCGGGTTTGCCGCGGCGGGCCTGGCTCTAAATCAACCGCTGGTGTGCGAGGTGGTGATTGGATTGGGTTCGATTCCCCTCGCCAAGTACGGCACGCCGGGTACGCGTGAGCTCACCGACGGGCTCGAACCGCTGATTCCGCAATACGACGCCATCCTGATGTCGAATCACGGCGTGGTGGCCTATGGGGTCGATCTGCATTCCGCCTATATGAAGATGGAGACGGTGGAGCATTTTGCGCAGATTGCCCTGGTGACACATTTGCTCGGAAGGCAGCAGCCATTGGGCAGTGCGGAGTTGGAAAAGCTAATGGCAGCACGTAGCAAGTATCAGGGATCGACCTCGTCGGCACCGTTGCCGCTGGCTGTGCCCCGCGAGCAGGAAGAGTATGATCGGCAGCCGCAAGAAGAGGCGTCTGCCCCGGTCGGCAGGCCCCGGCGGGTGGGCTCGCGGCACCGATAAGATTCCGCTCCGGCGAGGGCCGCCCGCTCGGCGCCAAAAGCAACCTTTCACGCAACACTCAAGTCCAGGTCAAAGGCGGCAGGCGGCTACTCTCCGCCGATTCTGAATCGCACTCCTGCGCGGAAGTTCGCTCCCAGAGCTGGATAGCCTACTACTTCCTGATATTGCTTGTTCAAAGCGTTCTCGATGTTCAGGTAGCCGGTAATGCGTGATGTCACTGCATACCATCCGCCTACATCGACGCGCGCGTACCCGGCGGCGTGATCGATGTTGAACCCCAGAAAGTCGGAATCGGGGCGGCGGCCGAGGAAACTTCCACCAAGGTTTGCACCCCATCGCCGGGCCAGATAAGTCAGCAGCAGACTGCCCGAGTGCTTCGGCCGCCTTAACAGAGGCTGGCCGGGCTGGTGGAGATTGTCGAAGGCAAAGGGCTGCTCCAGAATTTGCGTGGCGGTGTAGTTGTAGGCGGCGTCGATCGACAAGTGGGAAAGAGGCCGTCCGTGCAGCTCGACTTCAGCGCCATGGGCGATAGACTTGTCGATGTTCTCGTACTGTCCGGTGAACGTGGTGAAGTCAAGAATGGCAAAATCAATCTGGTTCCGGAACAGGTTGTTGTAGTAAAGAGCGGTTAGCGAGTACTTGCCGCCCCGCAGCGATTGCTCGAAGCCGGCTTCAAAGGCCCGGTTTTCTTCTGCTTTCAAATTGGGGTTGGGGATAATGGTCGGGCCACTGGCGAATGCCTCGTCGAAGCGCGCCTCCTTGACTCCCGTGGCGTAGGAGAAGCGCAGGCGCGTCCCGGAGAAGATCTCGCCGCCTTTCAGCGCCAGCAGGCTCAATGCCACCCGCGGCACACCCTTGTTGCCGAAAGTTTCGTTATGAACGAAACGGGCGCCCGCCACTACCGACACGCGCCCGAGGTTCAGCATCTGTTGGGCATAGAGCGCATGATTCAGGCGCAGGCCGTGGAACACGCCAAAGTTCAAATCACCGACAAATCCGTTTTCGTCCTCAAACTCGTAGCCCACGGTGGTGCGAGCCCAACTCCGCTCCACATAGTCACCCTGATACTCGAAGCCCGCGCGGTTGATGTCGGCGATGGAATGGAATGGAGTGTCAAACAGGCGGCCAGGGTCGTTGACGGAATCGACGTTGGTGCGTTGATGGCTGTACTCGTAGCCGGTGAAGCGTTGCTGCCAGCGAGAAGGGCCGGCCAGCGTGAGTTCCACTGAGCCGAGCAGGTTGTTCTGCCGCTGCCACTGGTCCGAGTCTGGCGGCATGAGCGCGGCGCCATTGAAATTCCACTCGCCTTGAACTCCGGTGAAAGCATTGGAATGGCGCACACGCACGCGAAGCCCGACCGCATCGTTCAGCCGGACGCCGAGATTCGCTCCCTCCAGGGAGTTCGAATATTCGTCGTTGATTCCCTGACCGTCGGTATAGAACTGATCGCCGAAAAGGTTGTAGTCGACGGACTTGTGCGCACCGGCCAGAGACAGGTAGCCGTGCGCGGTGGCAAAGTTGCCGCCGTCAGCGCCGAAGCGGAGTTCCGGAACCGCTGTGCTGCCCGAGCGGGTCCAGGTCTGCACCACGCTGGTCATGGCGTCGGAGCCGTATAGAGTGCTTTGCGCGCCACGCACGAATTCGAGGCGGTCGGTTTCAGCCAGGGGGACGACGCCGAAATCGAAGGTTCCGCCCGGCTCGTCGATGGGGACTCCGTCGACCAAGGTTTTGTTGTAACGGGAATCGCCACCGCGGACGAATAGAGAGGCCAGACCTCCCCGGCGGCCTTGGGTGTCAATCACGGCGCCAGGAAGAAAGCGCAAGGCTTCGTTGGCCGCCACAGGTTGCATGACTTCGAGTTGGGCGCCGCTCAGGGCAGCAACGCTGGCGTTGGCCGACTGGCTAGGCACCAGACTTCGGGTTGCGGTCACCACCACCGTCTGCGCTGCTGCCGCGATACGCAACTGCACGGTAACCGGCTCCTCGGCGGCCGAGGAAACCTGGGAAATCTGCTCGGCAAATCCGGGGGCCAGCACTCGCAGCCAGTAGGAAACGGAGGGGGCGGAATGAAACGATACCGATCCGTCAGGCAATGTGGTTTCGATCGCGACGGGAGTGGCCGTGTCTTTGACATAGAGCTCGACGCGCGCTCGGGCCACGGCGGCGGATCGGGGATCGACAACTTTGATTTTGAGTTCGGCGGCGGAAGCCACCGCGACCAGGACCATGAGACCGGTTACAACAGCAAGAGACCGCATGCACTCCTCCTTTGACACGCGAAAGGGATTGGGGTGTACGGTTCACGCCGGTCTCCTGGCTTTGCGAGTGAGGACGTTGCTCCGTCCGGTGAATGCAATCGGCCTTCCCGGTTTCACCCAGTGACCAAATGCGATTTCCTCGCTTACAGTTGCGCGGCAGCGCGGGATTTTCACCCGCTTCCCTCCTCGTCAGTGCTAACGAGGGTGCGCGAACCAAAGGAATTGGAAAAGAGCTGAACTGATGTGGAAGAAATTTACTTGGTTGCGGCGGGGAAGTCAATTTGCGCGCAGCGGAGGTAGATGGTCGCGCCAGGGCTTGAGCCGCAGAGGCCGCAAGTGCCGCGAGGAAATCTCAGTATTGGCTGGGCGACTGGGATACTCGTCCGCCCTGGGCGGCGGGCTGGGCCTCAAAAGCTAGAGCGTGTGCAGGTAGGCCAGGAGATCCTGGATCTGTTCCTGCGACATGACCTGGCCAAAGCCCGGCATCATGTTGCGACCGGTAAAGACCATTTCGCTCACGCGCTCGTCGTTGGCGGGCATTCCACTTTGCGGCAGGAATTGCTTTTTGAAAACGCCCTGCAGGCTGCGGCCTTTTTTGTCTCGCGCGGAATAGGCCTCATGGCAGCGGTCACAGTGTTGGTCGTAGAGGCGGCGCCCGGCGGACTGCTGCGGAGTCAGGCCCAGTTCGGCGTCGCTCTTGCGGCGCTGCACGTCGCAAGCCGAGAAGAAAACTAGCAGGATGCAGAGGGCCACAGACCGCCTGGCTCGGCTGGACAGACCGGGCGCCTGTTCCCCCTGCAGCGTGCGGGGTGTCCATCTGGCGTCGTTCACCTAACCTTCTCCAGGTAACGTTGTTTAGCCGACGGGTTCGATCCGACCCCGCAGCGGGTGGCGCGGAAGTACAATAGTAGAGTACCGCCATGGCCGCCGGGGTCAAACGCGTCGCAATTAAAAGAGTGTATGAGAAGCCCGTGCGAGGCGATGGCTACCGCGTCTTGGTCGACCGATTGTGGCCGCGCGGACTGAAGAAGACCGATGCTGCACTGCATGCGTGGTTGCGCGCGCTTGCTCCCTCCGACGAACTGCGCCGCTGGTTTCATGCCCGTCCCGACTGCTGGCTGGCGTTTCGCAAGCGTTATCTGAAGGAACTGGCTCTGCCCGGGGCGGGGGAGGACTTGGGTGAGCTCTACCGGCTGGCAAGTCACAAGAGGAATCTCACGCTTCTGTTTGCCTCAAAAAACCAGGACCACAACAACGCGGCGGTGCTGAAAGACCTGCTCGAGGGCATGCGCAAGCCGCCAACCGGTACGGGGCCGGGCGCGATACGCAGCATGCGGGAGCGGCAGGCCAAACGCATGCCAAGATAGGGTCCCGATTCAGGGGCCAGAAACCCGACCGATGTTCGGCGGTACCAGGCGGCCCTCAACGGCCAGTCTTCTGATGCCGTCTCTTTTCCTTTACTTGGTTCCGGTTGGCCGCAACCACTCGTGATTACTTTTTTTTGCCGTCGTCCAGGATTGCGCCCACGATGTTGTCGATGGTTTCCGTAATTCTCTTGTCGGGAAGATTGAAATTGTTGGAGAGGATAGAGAACGCGATCTGGTCGCCACGATTGGTAGTGGCGTATCCGGAAAGCGCCTTGACGCCGCCCAGCGAGCCGGTCTTGGCGTGTACCCGGCCCTGCACGTCCAAGGCTTTGAAGCGGTCGTAAAGGGAACCATCGGTTCCCGCCAAGGGCAAGGTATCACGGAAACTGGTACCCCAGGGCTGCGAATCGGCGTAGCGCAGCAGCTGGACAACCGTGTGCGGTGTCACCAGGTTCTGACGCGAGAGTCCCGAGCCGTCATAGAAAGAGTATTGGTCGCTGGAAACCCCCGCCTGATTCAGAAATCCACGCAACACTTCGAGTCCGCCTTCGATAGTGCCGGCCGTTCCTTTTTCCCGGCCCAGCAGGCGCAGAAGAATCTCCGCGTGCAGATTTTGGCTGACCTTGTTGATGACCCGTACATCCTCGATGAGGGGCTTGGACTGATAGCTGGCGAGAACGAGCGGCTGGTTCTGCAAAGCGCGGGAGGGTTCTTCGCCACCGCGGGCCGCGGCGGAAGCGGTGACGGTAAGAGTGGAGAGGCTCGAGAGCTCGGTATGGCGTGTCTTCTGCCGGCCATAGACGGCGATGCCGCGGAGTTCGAGGAGCTGACGAAACAGATCGGCGGCAAATTGCGCGGGATCTTCGATGGCTAGGGCTTCGTTGACCCCGGCGTCGCCGAGAGGCATGTTTCCCCACAGGGTGAGCACGGTGGCCCCGGGTTCGCGGTTGATATAAATTTTCCGGCCGGTCCCGGCAGGGGTCGTGATCACGCGATTCTCGATCTGATAGTAGCCGGCAAATGGCGTGATGCTGACGAATGCACGGTCGCCGGCACGGTCGGCGGGCAGGATGTTTACGAAAATGACGTTGTCGTTGATGGTGAGAGCGGATACGGGAGCGCCATCGGCCCAGAGCAGGTCGTCCTGGCTCCAGCCTTCGCCGTAGCGCTCGAATGCGAAATAGGAGTCGTCGGCGACGATGTCGCCGTCCACGTACTTCACACCTTTTTGCGCTAGCGTGTCGGCTAGATCCTCCAGCACGCGAATGGGATGATCGTTGCGTTGCGTGCGCAGAGCGTAGGGGAGTTCCCGTCCGGAGAGATTGGGGTCGCCGCGGCCGACCAGCACCAGGTCCCCGGTGAGGCGTCCATGGGTGTCGAGAGCGCCGTTGGTTTCGACCGTGGTGCGGAAGCTGTAGTCGGGTCCGATCAGCGCCAGCGCGGCGGCCGTGGTGAAGAGTTTGGTATTGGACGCGGGGGTGAACAGCTTGTCGGCATTGCGGGAGTAGAGAGTCTTGCCGGTGGTGACCGAAACGACTTCGATACCCCAGAATCCATGGGACAGTTCATTGGGGGCGAGAATGGCCGCGATTCGTTTGTCGAGGGGTTTGCGCGAGGCGGCGTGCAGTTGTGTCAACAGCAACAGACACAACGCCACTTGCGAAAGCAGGCGCGGACGGCGCATGGCAAGCTGATTGTAGCATCGCACGTCGGGTGGGGCGGACACTGTTCGCTTCCGCTTGGGGGCTCCCTTTGGCTGTGATTGTGGTATCGCAGAGGCCTGGCGCGAGGCTTAGGCCGCGAAGGTCCCCAGTTAAGGTCGAAAGCGACAACCCCTGGCAGGTGTCCGCCCCGCACGCAGACCGGGAGGTTAGAATCTGTTCCATGCGACCGGTGTTTGACTGGCTCATTGGTTCCCGCGGTTTGCAACTGGGGAAGCGTACCCTGATCATGGGAGTGGTGAACGTGACCACGGATTCGTTTTCCGATGGCGGGGTCCACTTCGATCGCGATCGCGCGGTCGAATATGCCCTGAAACTGCTACAGGACGCCGCGGACATCATTGACGTGGGCGGCGAGTCTACGCGCCCGGGGGCGAAGGCGTCGGGGGCGGGTAACGTCGCGGTGTCTGAAAAAGAAGAATTGGGGCGCGTCATCCCGGTCATTGCCGCGCTCAAGGCGAAAAATCCGAAGGCGGTCATTTCGGTTGATACCTACAAGGCCGGAGTGGCGCGCCGGGCGGTCGAAGCCGGGGCGGAGATTGTCAACGACGTGAGCGGATTTCTGTGGGACCCGAAAATGGCCAAGACGCTGGCGGAGTTGAAGTGCGGAGCGGTGCTGATGCACATGCGGGGGCGTCCCAGCGAGTGGCATGCATTGCCTCCGGTGCCCGACATCGTGTCGCTCGTGAAGCGCGAGCTGCGAGAGCGCACCGAGTCTGCCGTGCTGTCGGGGGTGAAGCGGGAACGCATGGTGATCGATCCTGGCTTTGGTTTCGGCAAGAACCTTGAAGAGAACTATCCCCTATTACGGCGGTTCGAGGAATTTCATCAGCTGCGGTTTCCCGTGCTGGCGGGGGTTTCGCGAAAATCGTTTATTGGACGGGCGCTGGCGCGCGAGGGAAAGGATGCCGCCGTGGCCGACCGGCAATTCGGAACGCTGGCGGCGGAAACCGTGGCGATCTTGAAGGGGGCCCAGATTATCCGTACCCACGATGTGCGAGCGTGCGCGGATGCGGTTCGACTTGCGGATTTGGCTGCGAGTTAGCGGCACGAATCGAAGGCTCTCGAGGTTGTCGAGAGACCCGTGCGGCGGGACGGGGTGCTCAGGCGACCGCGTCACAAATGGGGGCGCACGGGCAGCACGATCTCCGCGAATTTCCTTATGATGGCGGACTCCAGTTTCTTGTTCCAGGCCATTCCGATGTCCCAGTCGGCGTACTTGTCCTGCACGGGCGCGAACTTGACCCCGGCGATGTGCATGGCGCGCGCCGCCCGAGGCACGAGGGCCACGCCAATTCCCGCGCTTACCAGGTTGAGGATGGTGAAGGTGTCGTTGGCCTCGTAGACGATCCGCGGAGCAAATCCCGAGCGATCGCACAAACTGATGCAGTGATCGTGGAAGGTGGCGGAAACGCCGCGGTCAATGAGGATGAAGGCTTGTTCCTGAATCCCTTGCATGGTCATGGGGCCGCCGAATTTGGACGAGGTTGCGAGGGTGAGGCGCTCGGTCAGAACTTTCCGGATGGCAAGCTGGGGATGATTGACCGGCAAGCGCACAAAGCCAACGTCGAGGCGGCCTGCGATCAGGGCCTCGATCTGGTCCGGAGTAGACATGTCGGCGACTTCGATTTCGACGCCCGGGCGGGCTTCGCGAAACTTGAGCAGGGCGCGCGGAACCAGACTGTGAACTGTAGAGATGCCGACTCCCAGACGCAATTTGCCCAGCTCGCCGCTGGCGGCTGCGCGGGCGGCTTCAAAGGCGATGTCCAGGTCGCGAATGAGCCGGCGCGACTCCTTGTAGAACATGGCGCCGGCCGGAGTGAGTGACACGCCGCGCCGGTTCCGGATCAGCAGCGGTCCGCCGATTTTTTCCTCGAGAGCTCGAATGCGTTTGCTCAGCGCCGGCTGAGAAACGTGCAGGCGGTCGGCGGCGTGGCCGAAATGCAACTGCTCGGCCAGCACCGCGAAGGAGGCTAAATCACGAGTTTCCAGCTGCATACCCCAAGGTTATCACAGGCTTTCGATCATTTCATTGGACGAATCGCCATTCCGGGCTTTCTACTAGGGTCACAGGGAGAGGTGACCAGCATGACGTTTACGGCATGGATCGGGACGGTGGCGGCGTTCTGCACGACGGTGGCTTTCGTTCCGCAGATTGTGAAGTTGCGAAAACAAGGTGGCGAAGGCCTCTCCTACCAGATGCTGTTTTTGTATTTGACCGGAGTGCTGCTGTGGCTGATCTACGGCATCCAGGTTCATGCGGTGGCGGTGATCTGGGCGAATGCGCTGGCATGTCTGATGGTGACGGTCTCCATTTTTCTGAAGGCCAACCCTCCCGCCGCCAAACTAAGCGCAGGGTCGAGCGGCGCGGTGTCGCGAAGGCTTCGCATCGCTGTCGATATGGATGAGGTGATCGCCGACAGCTTCGGGAAGCAGTTGCGCTGCTACAACCAGCGGACTGGGGCAAGCCTGACGCGAGAGATGGTCGCAAACCAAGGATTGGGGGCTGTGATTCCCCGCGATCGGCGGGATGGGTTTGCCGGCATTCCGCACGAAGAGGGCTTTTTTGCCGATCTTGAACTGATTGAAGGCAGCCATGAAGCCTTGCTCGAGTTGTCGCGGCATCATGATCTCTACATTGCCAGCGCGGCCATGGAAGTTCCTACGTCGTTTGACGCAAAGTACAAGTGGCTGCAACGGAACTTCCCTTTCATTCCCACCAGCCGGATTGTGTTTTGCGGGGACAAGAACATTATCAACGCCGACATCCTGGTGGATGATCGCTCCCGCCACTTCCAAGGATTCCGCGGCAAAGGAATTCTGTTTACCGCCCCGCACAATGCCGCTGAGGACGCGCCGCTGCGGGCAAATAACTGGGATGACGTACTGCGGATTCTGCACGGCGGACAGGCCAGTGTGGGGGGCGAAGCACGGCTGGCTAGAACGCTTTCGATGAATCCAGCAGGATAGTCACCGGCCCATCGTTTACCAGTTCCACTTGCATGATTTCTCGAAACGCTCCGATTTCGCAGGCCAGCCCGGCGGCGCGGATGCGTTTCACAAAATATTCGTAGAGAGCGCGCGCTTGTTCCGGAGGAGCAGCCGCTTCGAACGACGGCCGCTTGCCGTGGCGGACGTCGCCGTACAGGGTGAACTGGGATACGACCAACAATTTCCCGCCGGCTTCGCCAACCGCTCGGTTCATCTTGCCGTTGTCATCTTCAAAGACTCGTAAGCCAATGATCTTGTCGCACAGATAGTCGGCGCTAGCCTCGTCGTCGTCGTGCCGAACGGCCAGCAAAACCAGCAGCCCGCGGGCAATCTCGCCTACGACCTGGTCGCGCACCATGACGCGAGCCCGCCTTACGCGTTGCACCACGGCGCGCATGCTTACTTCGCCGGTTCCCTGAGCAGAGATTCCTGGCCTGCCACGGCCTGCCAGCGCCGGTCGCGGTACGTATAGATGTCGGTGAAGCGAACCTGGGCCTTGGTCTTGCCTTGGGCGTCTACCAGCGTGGCCAAGCCGCGAATGTAGGCGAAGTCGCCGAACACGTGGGGATCAAGTTCGCTCAGGATGTTCTTGCCGGGCGGGCGGTGAGGAACCTGAGCGAGCGTCGCCGCCCGGTTGCGCAGCTTGCCGTCGGGATCGACGTCTTGAAATTCCGTAGCCAGGATGCATCCAACGGCAGCGCTATCATGCCCTTCGAGCGCGCTCGCCCACGATTGCTCAAGCTGGATCAGCGCGCTGCCGTCTTTTGCTTGCGCTGCCGGGCAGTTGGCGGCCAGGTTTGGCACGGTAAAGACAAGCAGCGGCCAGACGTACAACAAGTGTTTCATGTTGTGTTGATCCTGATGGATCCCAACATTCTACCGCGTCCAGAGATTGAATCATGTCAGGTCGGGTGCGAGTGCGGGATGAGCCGCAAGAGTTCTTACGGCAAACATTGTAACGACGCCAAGAGCTGAAGAGCGCGCCACGCGGGATTCTGGTTGACGCTCCTCGCAGGGCCTCCTAAAATCCCCGGTTTGCTGTTTCCCAGAGATTCCCGGTTTCTCGAACTTCGAGCGCAGGAGTTGGTCACGATGCGGCGAGTGACAAGGCGGTTCCCTTTTGCAATTCTCCTCATTATTTTCATCCTGGCGCTTCACGTTCCGGCTCAGCAAGCAGCACCGCCTTCTCACGGCGAGGTCCTGATCAAAAATGCCGTAGTCATGACCGTGACGCACGGCAACATTCAAAACGGCAGCGTGTACATCAAGGACGGCAAGATCGCCGCCGTGGGCAAAGAAATCAGCGTGCCGTCGACGGCGAGCGTGATCGATGCCGGTGGAAAATATCTGACGCCGGGCATCATCGACTCCCACTCGCACATCGCGCTCGGTGACGACATCAATGAAGCCACCAGCCCGATTACGCCCCAGATGATGATGATCGACGCCTTCGACTACCAGGACAAGGCGATCTATCGCGGTCTGGCCGGCGGCGTGACCACGTCGCTGCTGCTGCATGGCTCGGCCAACATGATTGGAGGGCAGGCGGTGGTGATCAAGCACAAATACGGTGCCAGCCGGGACGCGATGCTGTTTCCGGGAGCGCCGCAGTCCATCAAATTTGCCAGTGGAGAAAATCCCAAGCGGGTCTACGGAGGCAGGGAGCAACTGCCTTCGACCCGCATGGGGAATTTCGCGGTGCAGCGCGCGGCCCTGGTGGAGGCGCAGGACTACATGCGCGAATGGGACGACTACAACGCCAAAGTCAAGCGTGGCGACAAGGACGCCAAACCGCCCAAGCACGACCTGAAACTGGAAGCGCTGGGCGTCGTGCTGCGCGGCAAGCTCCTGGTGCAGATTCATTGCTATCGCGCCGACGAATTGATCAACGAGATGGCCATGGCGAAGGAATTCGGATACAAGGTGCGGGCCTTCCATCACGCGCTCGAGGCCTACAAAGTTGCGGATGATCTGGCCGCGCAGGGGGTGGCCATCGCCACATTTTCCGACTGGTGGGGTTACAAGCAGGAAGCCTGGGACGCGATTCCCTGGAACGCGGTGATCGCGATGCGAAAAGGCGTACGGGTGGCCATCAAGAGCGATTCGGAAGATTTCGCCCGTCGCCTCAACCAGGAGGCGGCCAAGACCATGCGCTATGGGGGAGCTACCGAGGAAGAGGCGCTCAAGATGATTACCATCAATCCGGCGTGGATCATCGGCGTGGACGATCGTGTGGGATCGATCGAAGTGGGAAAGGATGCGGATCTGGTGGTCTGGGATGGGTATCCTCTTTCCACTTTCGGAGTGCCGAACAAAGTCCTGATTGACGGCGACGTGTACTTTGATCGCTCGCTGCCGGGATTCGGCATGCCGCATTACCGGGAGGCACAGTGATGCAAAGACAGTCGTCGGTCGTCGGTCTTCATTCGTCACGATCGGTCGGTGGTCGCAGCTGGAAGGTCGTTGCCCGGGCCCTGCTGGCCTTGGCGGTTTGTCTGGCGTCCATCGCAGCCGAGGGGCAGCAGAAAATTCTTGTACTGAAGGGCGGGAAGCTGCTGACGGTTTCACACGGCGTGATTGAGAACGGCGTTCTGGTGATGTCGGGGGGCAAGATCACTGCGCTGGGCCCAGCAGGGTCAGTGGCGATTCCGAAGAACGCACAAATGGTCGATGTTACCGGGATGACCGTCTACCCCGGGTTGATCGACTCGGAAAGCTATCTGGGGCTGACGGAGATTTCCGCCGAGAGCAGCACCAACGACATGATCGAGACCAGCGAGGAGATCATGCCGCACATGCACGTGTACGACGCCTTCCACGCCGAGTCGGAACTGATTCCGGTGGCGCGCCTGAACGGGATCACCAACGTCATCGTGGCGCCGCAGAGTCAGGACACGTTGCCGGGACAGGATTCGTTTGTTCAGCTTGACGGCAAATCGGCGAACGACATGTTGCGGGTGCGCGACATCGCTTTGCCGCTGAACTTTACCGGGGACCAGCGGCGCAACGAGTCCTGGGAAAAGCGGAAGTTTCCCCAGACGCGCATGGGGCTGGCGGCGCAACTGCGGCAGGCATTTCTGGATGCACAAGATTATGCGGACCGCTGGGTCGAATACGAGAGAAAGAAGGCGGATGCGGCCGCCGCGAAGCCTGAAGATAACAAGAGTCCGCCTTCGCCGCTAAAGCACGATCTGAAACTGGAAGCCCTGGTGCCGTATCTACAGGGCAAGAAGCCCATCGTACTCGCGGCGGAGGAAGCGAGCGATCTGGAGACGGCGGTGGGGCTGGCAAGGCAATTCCATTTGAAATTTGTGCTGAACCACATCAGCCACTCGCAGCCGGTACTTGACTATGTTGCCGGCCTGAACGTGCCGGTGATCGTGGGACCGATTTATGAGGATCCCAAGAACGACGAGCGCTATGACGCGGTTTACAGCCTGCCCGCGCAGCTCTACAAGCGCGGTGTGAAGATCGCCTTCGCCTCCTACGACGCTCACGCGGTGCGCAACTTGCCTTATGCGGCGGGCTATGCCACGGCGTTTGGTTTGCCACATGACGAAGCCCTGAAGGCGATCACCCTCAATCCGGCGGAAATCTGGGGAGTGGCGGATCAACTAGGTTCGCTCGATGTGGGCAAAACGGCGAATGTCGTGGTGGCCGACGGCGATCCCCTGGACGTTCGTTCGGATGTAAAGCGGGTATTTATCGAGGGCCACGATGTGCCGATGACCAGCCGCCAGACGGAGTTGCGAGACCGGTATTCTAAAAAGTAGGCGTTGTTGGTGTGGCTGGGCGCCCGTGCCCGCCGCGAGTGATTTGCACCTCGAGTGTCCCAGTGGTTGGGGTCTCCGGGGTGGATTCAGCGGGTAAGAATTCAAGGCCTCAATCCGGGATCGAAGTCCAAGACCCAACCCAACGACCAGGTTGGTGGATGGGAGTGTCCACCGCCCACCTGCAATGATTGACCGCATGCACTCACGGCAGTAGGATTCTGTTGGGGCCTCATCCGCTCTCCTTTTGCCCAAATCCGTGTCCTTTACAGCAATTCGTGCGGGCCAGTACACTATCTGTTCCCTTTAAAATTCAGGAGGTTGGATTCTTATGGCGGCTGAAGAAAAGAAAGAGATTGTGGAGAAGGTGAAGCAGATTATTTCCGAACAGCTGGGAGTGGATGAGAACGAAGTCACGCCCAGCGCGTCGTTCGTGGATGACTTGGGTGCGGATTCGCTCGACCAGGTCGAGCTGGTGATGGCCCTGGAGGAGCACTTCGGGGTGGAAATCCCGGACGAAGATGCAGAGAAGCTGCGCACCGTGCAGGACGCCATCGCTTACGTCGACAAGCACGCAAAAGTGAGCAAGTAGCGCGCTTGCGGTCGGAACGCCAGAGCCTGACCGCGCCAGCCGGCCACCTGGACTCTGGGAAGCGAATGCCTGTGCGCAGATAGGGATCTAACCATCGCTAGCGAGGAGAGCTCATGGCAGCCGTTGACGACAAAGTAAAGCAGATCATTGTGGAACAGCTGGGTGTGGATGAAGCCGAAGTCACGGCGAATGCCTCGTTTGTGGACGATCTGGGCGCCGACTCGCTCGACACGGTGGAGCTGGTGATGGCGTTTGAAGAAGCCTTCGAGATCGAGATTCCGGACGAGGACGCGGAGAAGATCCGCACGGTTCAGGACGCGGTCGATTACATCGGCAAGAACGCGAAAGGCGGGAAGTAGTTGGGACGTAGGGTCGTAGTCACTGGAATCGGCCTGATCTGCGGGGTGGGAAACACCGCGGAAGAGGTGTGGAAGAAACTGCTGGCGGGCAAGAGCGGCGTGGCCCGCATCACCCAGTTCGATCCTACCCAGTTTGCCTGCCAGATCGCGGCGGAAGTCAAGGACTTCGACCCGCTGCAGTTCATCGAGAAAAAAGAGCTGAAGAAGATGGGTCGCTTCATCCATCTGGCGCTGGCGGCGGCGGATGAGGCGATGAAGGCTTCGGGTTTGGATGTCACTCCCGAGATTTCCGAGCGCGTGGGCGTACACATCGGCTCGGGGATTGGCGGATTCGACGTAATCGAACGCGAACACATCAGCCTGCTGAATGGCGGTCCGCGCAAAATCTCTCCGTTTTTTATCCCGGCTGCGATTGTGAATCTGGCGGCCGGGCACGTCAGCATCCGCTATCACGCGCGTGGGCCGAACGAGGCCACGTGCACGGCCTGCACTTCAAGCGCTCATGCGATCGGAGATGCCTACAAGATCATTGCGCGTTGTGACGCGGATGCAATGATTGCAGGCGGCACCGAAGCTGCGATTACGCCCATGGGAGTGGGCGGATTTGCCGCCATGCGCGCTCTTTCCACGCGCAATGACGATCCGGAGAAGGCCAGCCGCCCGTGGGATTCGGGACGCGACGGATTCGTCATCGGCGAGGGTGCGGGCATTGTGGTGCTAGAGGAGCTGGAGTTTGCCCGCCGGCGGGGTGCGCGGATCATGGCGGAAGTGGTGGGCTACGGCATGAGCGGTGATGCGTATCACATTACACAGCCGGCGGAAAATGGCGATGGCGCTTATCGCGTGATGCTGAATACTTTAAAGGATGCCAAAATACAGCCGGAGCAGGTGCAGTACATCAACGCTCATGGAACGTCGACCGACATCGGCGACAAACTGGAAACGATTGCCATCAAGCGAGCCTTCGGCGAGCATGCCTACAAGCTGGCGGTGAGCTCGACCAAGTCGATGACTGGGCATCTGCTCGGCGGGGCGGGCGGACTGGAAGCGGGGATCACCTTGCTGGCATTGCGCGACCAGATTTTGCCCCCCACCGCCAATCTGGATAACCCCGACACCGATTGCGATCTGGATTATGTGCCGAATACGGCGCGCAAGGCGAAACTGGAGTATGCCATGTCGAATTCGTTTGGATTCGGCGGGACCAACGGCGCCTTGCTGTTTCGGCACTGGAGCGAGTGACCGGCGCCCGCTTCGACCTGAGTTTTGGGGACAACCTGCGTGTTCACCGCAGGATCAGGCCGGCATCATTCTCCCAGGCTCCCAGGGTCGAATCTTTGTTGTTTTTTCGATTCTCTTCGGTTTCAATTCTGCCCCAGGTTCCTCGGACCGGCAAAGTGCAGGGGGTCACCTGCCTCTGGTGACCTAAGTTACAGAAATAGTTCGGTCTTATGAGCTAGAGAAGGGACCCGGGGGTCCATTTCGGGTAATGAGACTTTTGGGTTGTGGACTGTCCTTCTTACCCTTTGCCAAAGTCGTTGGCCAGCCTGAGAATGTGGCTGGTAAGGCATTTCCCCAAACGCCATGCAAAAAGCCACAGGAATCGCTCTGGCCCCTCCGCGCCCCACTAGGAAGACAGCCGCGCGGGTCGCATTGATCGACATTGAGGAACCCACCGCTTCTCTATTGGCGGACTGTTTCCGCCAGTTCGGGATCGAAGCTGTCTTGATGAAAGGCAGCGTGCCCGGGCACCTACAGAAAGAGAAGTTTGAAGCCTGTGTATTGCGTCTCGGTCCCGAAGCCCAGGCGGTGATGGAAGCGGCCAGGTGCTCGGCATCGAATAGCCGCATCGTCATTTATGGGCTAGGCGGCAGCGCGCAGGAGGCAATGCGCTTCTCGAAATACGGGGTAAACGCCGTTTTCCAGGAGCCGCTGGACCGACCGGCTGCGCTGAAGCTGGTGCGGGCGACGCAAATGCTGGTGCTGCACGAGTTTCGCCGCTATGTGCGAATTCCAATCATTACCGAGATCGCCATGGTGTCGACCGATGGCCGGCGCTTTACTGCCACCAGCCAGGAGATCAGTACCGGAGGGATGTCGGTAAAGAGTCCGGAGGACGTGTCCCCGGGCACGGACCTGGAAGTGTCGTTTGCCTTGCTGACCCTGCCCCGGATATGGGTTCGCGCCCAGGTCACCTGGCGGAAGCCCAATAAAACGTTCGGGTTGCGCTTTGACGCCAAGGATGATCGGCGGTTTCGGATTAAGGAGTGGATTGAAGCCTACTTGGAAAACTAGGCTCTTGTAGACTGGGTGGGACAGTCTGCGCTGCATCATCTTCCCGGAGCTTGCCACCCAAGAGAGACTTCTGACGTCGCCGGCCAGGTGCCTGTGCAGCCAACTCCGCCACACGGTCCGCCTTGAGGCATGTAAAATCAGAACGGAT
>JACXTT010006021.1_pt1 | contig 17435 bp, 18 predicted proteins | sample 9270951 | NCBI WGS metagenome assembly JACXTT01 (sample SAMN15532306, study PRJNA645909) | rock metagenome | isolation source: weathered quartz diorite | place: Puerto Rico | collected 2017-06-21 | reverse complement strand
AGCGGCTGGGCCAGGTAGAACGGGACCCAGCGCTGGTCCTCGTCGACGCGCATGATCCCGTAGCCGAGGTCGTTGTCCTTGCCGACGACGTTCGTGTAGGTGTGGTGCAGCTCGTTGTGCCCGTGCTTCCACTGGTCCGACGGGCTGGCGTTGTCCCACTCCCACGTCGTCGAGTGGATCTTGGGATCACGCATCCAGTCCCACTGACCGTGCATGATGTTGTGCCCGATCTCCATGTTCTCGAGGATCTTGGCGATGCTCAGGCCGGTGGTGCCGGCGATCCAGGCCGGCGGGAAGATCGAGAACAGCAGCAGCGCACGGCTGCCGGCCTCGAGCCCGCGCTGGGTCTTGATGACCTTGCGGATGTACGCCGCGTCGGCCTCGCCGCGCGAGTCCAGGACCTCCTGGCGGATCGCGTCGAGCTCCTTGCCCAGCGTCTCGATCTGCTCGGCGCTCAGGTGCGCGATCGGGTTGTCGGCCTTCTTCTGGATCGTGGTCATTTCTTGTCTCCCAGGTGACAGTCGCCGGCTGCGGCGTTGATGCAGGTCTGGATCGGGACTCCGCCGTTGGCGGAGCTGATCGGGTCGGCAGTGGTGATGGCGCCGTTGCGCAGGTCGCGCACTGCGCCTTCCTTGAGGGGCAGGACGCAGCCGAAGCAGACGCCCATCCGGCAGCCGCTGGGCATCAGGGCACCGGCGGCTTCGGCAACGTCGAGGAGCGGCGTGGCACCGTCGGCGTCGACCGTGATGCCGCCGACCGTCAGGGTGCCGCCATCGCCAGCCTCGACGAACCCGGCTCGGAACTGCTCGGTGAAGAGCGTCAGTCCCGCGTTCTCGTGGTGGGCGGTGAGGGCGTCGAGCAGACCACCGGGCCCGCAGGCGTAGGTGGTGCGCTCGGCGAGGTCGGGCACGAGCGTGCTCAGCTCGGCGACGTCCAGCACGCCGTGCTGGTCGTCGTACCGGGGGATCAGGTGGATGACGCCGTGCCCGGCCAGCTCGCGGAGGTTGTCGAGGAAGATCGACTCGGGCTCGCTGGGGGCGACGTGCACGACGACGATGTCGAGGCCCTGGCTGCGCGGCAGGTCCACGACTCCGGCGTCAGTGACGGGGAACAGGTTGCGCAGCATCCCGATCACCGGGGTGACGCCCGAGCCGGCGGTGACGAAGAGCAACCGCGTCGTGGTCGTCAGGTCCAGGACGAAGTCGCCGGCGGCCTGCTCGAGGTGGACCAGCGTGCCCGGGCGGGCCTGGTGCACCAGGTGGTTGCTGACCTTCCCGTCGGGGACCGCCTTGACGGTGATCGAGATCAGGCCGTCCGCGCGCGGACCGTGGGTCAGTGAGTAGGCACGCCACTCACGGACCCCATCGACGTCGATGCCGATCCGGATGTACTGGCCGGGCACGTGGCCGGCCCAGTCGGCACCGGGCTTGAGCAGGATGGTGGCAGCGTCACGGGTCTCGGCCTGGACGGCGACGATGCGCGCGCGCAGGTCGGTCCCGGAGCGCAGCGGCGCGACGAGGTCGAGGTAGTCGGCCGGCACCAGCGGAGTGGTCGCAGCCTCGGCGAGGCGCGCCAACCGGCGACGCAGACTGGGCTGCGCGGCGCTCGGTCGGAGGAGTGTGTCGGTCATGATGCAATCCTGACCGGCTCCGGTGCTAAAAACATGACCTCCAGACGTGAATCCGCGGGTACTATTTGTTCCTTACGAACAAAGGATGCTGATGGCCCCCGACCGCGAAGCGATGGCGCTGCGCCTCCCCGCCGAGGTCGCCGCGCAGATGCAGCAGGACATGGCCGGTGTCGCCGAGCAGGTGATCGCCGCCGTGATCAGCGAGGTGCCCAGCTATCGCGACCCGTTCCAGGGCCAGATGGGTCGCAACATCGAGGTCGCCGTGAAGGTCGCCCTCGACGGGTTCCTCGACCTCGCCTCCCGGCGCGAGGGCATCGACGCCGGTGAGCAGATCGAGACCGTGATGGAGGCGGCGTACGCGCTGGGTCGTGGGGAGGCGCGCAGCGGCCGGACGATGGACGCGCTCGCCCAGGCTTACCGGGTCGGGGCCAGGGTTGCCTGGCGGGAGATGAGTGCGGCCGCGGTGAACAGCGGTCTCGCGGCCACGATGCTGGCCCGGTTGGCTGAGCTGGTCTTCGCCTACATCGACGAGCTCTCGGACGCGAGCGTCAGCGGGCACGCCGACGAGCTCGCGACCTCGGGACGGTTGCGGCAGCGCCGACTCGACCGGCTTGCGGTCCGCCTCATCGAAGGGTCACCCGAAGCCGACCTGAACGCCGCCGCGGAGCGCGCCGACTGGGACCCGCCGGCGATGCTGACGGTGGTTGCTCTGCCGGAGCCGAAGTTCCGCGGCCTGCGCAGCCGGGTGGATCCCCGGACGTTGCACGTCCCCGAGGAGCTCGTCGCCCAGGAGTTCGACAGCGGCCTGATCGTCTTGCTGGTGCCGACCGGGGCCGGGCGTCCGCGCACCGCGATGCTCCGGGTGCTGGCCGACGCCGACGCCGTCGTCGGACCGCCGCGACCCTGGGCGCAGGTCGGCAGCTCCTACCGCCGGGTGCTGCAGGCGCACCTGCTCGGCCTGACCGGTGACACCGACCGGCACCTCGCAGCCCTGGTCACGGGTGCCGACGAGGCGGCGCGTGCCGATCTGCGCGCCCGGGTGCTCGCTCCCCTGTCCGAGCTCAGTACGGCGTCGCGCACCAAGCTCACCGAGACCCTGCGGTCCTGGCTCCTCCACCAGGGTCGCCGCGACGACGTCGCCGCCGCCCTGTTCGTGCACCCCCAGACGGTGCGCTACCGCGTCGGCCAGCTCCGGGACCTGTACGGCGACCGGCTCACCGATCCCGACTTCGTCCGCGACGCCGTGATCGCGCTGGGTTAGTCGACCTGCACCGCGGCGCCGCTCTCGATCAGGGCCTCGACGTTCTCGATGCCCCAGGCGGTGAGCGCTTCGCGGGTGTGCACTCCTGCCTTCGCGGCCGGACCCATCGACAGCGTCGCCTCGGTGCGGGAGAACCGCGGCGCTGGTGCCGGCTGGATGTAGCCCTCGTGCTCGACGAACACCTCGCGCGCCTTCATGTGCGGGTGCTGGAACGCCTCGGTCAACGGGACGATCGGTGCCACACAGGCATCGGTGCCGTCGAAGATCGCGCACCACTCGGCCTGGGTCTTCGCGGCGAACTTCTCGGTGATCACCGTGCGCAGCTCGTCGTACCGGGCCAGGTCGTAGCGGTCCGGCGCCACGCTGCGGATGTCGAGCAGGTCCAGGAAGATCTCGTAGAACTGCGGCTCCAGAGCGCCGACCGACATGTGCTTGCCATCGGAGGTCTCGTAGATGTCGTAGTACGGCGCACCGCCGTCGAGCAGGTTGGAGGCACGCTGCTCCTGGAAGTTGCCGCCGGCCAGGAAGGCGGCCGTCATCGCGTTGAGGTTCGCGGTGCCGTCCACGATGGCGGCGTCGATGACCTGCCCCTGCCCGCTGACCTTCGCCTCGAGCAGTGCCGCCAGGATGCCGACGACGAGGTACATCGAACCGCCGCCGAAGTCGCCGACCAGATTAGTCGGGAACTGCGGCTTGCCGGGCACCTGCCCGAGCCCGTGCAGCGTCCCGGTGATCGCGATGTAGTTCATGTCGTGGCCGGCGACCTGGGACCACGGTCCCGTCTGGCCCCAGCCCGTCATCCGGCCGTAGACCAGCTGCGGGTTGCGGGCGAAGCAGTCGTCGGGGCCGATCCCCATCCGCTCGGTCACCCCCGGACGCATGCCTTCGATCAGCACGTCGGCGCCCTCGACGAGGTCGAGCACGGTCGCCACGGCAGCCGGGTCCTTGAGGTTGAGCGCGACGCTGGGGCGGCCGCGGTTGAGCAGGTCGTGGCTGCCGCCGGTGAGCATCTGCCCGCCCGGTCGCTCGATCCGGATGATGTCCGCACCGAGGTCGGCCAGGATCATGCAGGCATGCGGGCTCGGCCCGATCCCGGCGATCTCGACGACCTTGATTCCCCGGAGCGGGCCGGTGCCGGCTCCCAGCTGAATACTCATGCGCGGATCATGACAGATTCACTGTCAGGGTCGTCCAGAGGCCGTTCGGCACGCGGTCAGCGCGTCAGCGCCTGCTCGAGGATCGCCCGGGCGTTGGCCCGCAGGACCGCGGTGGCGTCCTCCGGACCGAGGCCCGCCACGTCGATCAGCCACACCCTCGCCTCGATGCCCACCGCACTGCGGATCGCGACCGCGAGCCGGCGTACGCCGTCCCGGCCGAGATCGTCGGTGAGGACCTCCAGCGCCTCGGCAAACCAGCCGACGGCCCTGCCCTGGCGCAGCGGGAGCTCGGGCCCGTCGGGGCCTGTGTCCAGCGAGAGCCGGAGCATCGTGCGCTGTTGCGCCTCGGTCTCGGCCACCATCGTCGTGAACGCCGCCACCACGGCGTCGAGGCGCTCGACCGGGTCGTTGCCGATGCCGTCGGGGAGCAGCGTGGTCGCGTCGACCTCGGGGTGCGCGGCGACCAGGAGAGCACGCTGGCTGGGGAAGTAGCGATAGGCCGTCGTGCGGGAGACGGAGGCCTCTGCCGCAGCCTCCTCGACGGTCGGCGCGTCACCGCCGCGAGCGATGAGCACGCGAGCCGCGGCCACCAGGGCGTCGTGGGTCCGCTGCTTCTGACTGGTCCGCCCGGAACCGACGTAGCCCGTTGACACAGGCGACACGGTACCTTAGTTTCGTTATGGGACATGAGTCCCATAAAGGAGGACATCATGAGCACACTCGTCTCCACCGTCCGTGACCAGGGAACCGGCGAGCGGCGGTGGTTCTGCGGCGGTGGCACCCACACGTGGCTGGCGACCTCGGCCGAGACCGGCGGCGCGTTCCTGCTGTTCGAGGACGACCTCGAGCGCGGCAAGGTCACCCCGCTGCACCAGCACCCGGATGCCGACGAGACGTTCTACGTCCTCGAGGGCAGCCTCGCCGTCCACATCGACGGGCAGACGCACGCGCTCGGTGCCGGCGGGATCGCCGTGATGCCCCGCGGGGTTCCGCACGCGTTCATGGTCACCTCGGACCGGGCGCGGATGCTCTGCCTGCAGACACCTGGCGGCGGGGAGGACTTCTACCGCGTCGCGAGCGACCCGGTAGTCGAGGGCGCCGAACCGACTGCGGTCGACTTCGCCCGGGTCGGCGCAGCTGCTGCGGCGACGAACGCGATCGAGATCCTCGGCCCGCCGCCGTTCTGAGGATCGCCGGGTCGAGGCCGTTGTGGAACAACGGCCTCGCCGGGCAGGCGCGGCCCCTAGCATTCCTAGGGTGACCGAGCCGCCCGAGTCCCCCTCCGAACCCGCCGAGCCGGCGCCCGTCGGGTCCGACGCGCCTCCGCCGCCACCGACCTACCCGGCACCCGCGGCGTACGGGACCCCGCCGAACCCGTACGCCGGCCAGCCCGCCCCCGCGTACCCGCCGACCAGTCCGGCGTACCCACCACAGGCCCCCTGGAGCGGGTACGGCTACGAGGCCCCACCCAAGACCGGGACGAACGGCTTCGCGATCGCGGCGCTGATCTTCGGGATCATCCCGATCTGCTTCCTCGGCATCATCTTCGCGATCGTCGCGCTGGTCCAGATCAGCAAGTCGCGCCAGAAGGGCAAGGGCCTGGCCATCGCCGGCCTGGTCCTGAACGTGCTGTGGATCGTCGGCCTGGTGGTCGCCATCGTCATCGGTGCCTTCAGCACCGCGGATCGCAACGGCGCGGGCACCATCACGAGCGGTGGACGGGTCCAGATCCTGGATCTGCGGGTCGGGGACTGCTTCAACGACGACGCCGCACCGGGAACGATGGTCCTGTCGGTGGAGGCGGTCCCGTGCTCGGATCCGCACAAGGCCGAGGTCTTCGCCGTGGTCCCGATTCCCGGGGACGTGTTCCCCGGCGATGACGCGATGAGGAAGAAGGCGTCGGACACGTGCGGTGCGCAGGAGGGCCGGGTCAACGGCAGCCTGGTGCCGTCGACCGCAGCCCTGCACTGGGTCCAGCCGTCGCAGCAGATGTGGGGGGCGCATCACCGCAACGTGGTCTGCATCGTGTACACCACGACGAAGCAGACCGGATCGGTCACGCAGTAGCGCGTTCCACCCGGATCTCCGGCTCCTGGGCGAGCGAGCGACCGACCACGCAGTAGCGACCCGTCGAGGTGGCGAGGCGTGCGAGCGCAGCATCGTCGGCATCGGTGTCGATCACGAACGTGACCACCACGTCCTGGACGCCGACAGGTGCCTCCCGGTCGATGCCCAGGGTGCCGCGCGCGTCGAAGAGGCCGTCCACCCGACCGGTGACCGACCGCAGTTCGAGGCCCATCGCGGTGGCCACCGAGTGCAGCGTGACGCCCGCGCAGGCGAGCAGGGCCTCGAGCAACATGTCCCCGGAGCACGCATCGGATCCGTCGCCGCCGGTCGCACGGTGCAATCCGGCGCGGCTGGTGCCGGCGAATTGGTCGACGTCGAAGGTGATGCCCGGTGAGGCGATCCGGCCCTGCGCCGTCAGCGGTGTCAGCGCGGACGAGGGGTCCTCGCGGTAGCGCTCCTTGAGAGGTGCCTGCACGGCGCGGAGTTCGGCTGCGTCCATGGGCGCGAAACTACTCCCTCGACAGCCGTGCTGGGATGGGTCGGTGATCACGCTCCGCCCGCTCGCCCTCGACGACGCCGCGCCACTCACGGAGTTGGTGCTGCGCAACCGGGACTTCATGACGCCCTGGGATCCGGCGCGCGACGACGACTACTTCACCCCTGGACGCCAGCTCGCCGCTGTCGGTCGGCTGCTCGAGGACGCCGCCGCGGGGACCACGCTCCCCTACGTGATCCTCGACGAGGAAGGCATCGCCGGAAGGATCACGCTGAACAACGTGGTCCGCGGACCGATGCTGTCCGCCTCCGTCGGCTACTGGGTGGACGAGGCCCGCGGTGGGCGTGGGATCGCGACCGCGGCTCTCGCGGCCATGATCCCGATCGCCTTCGGCGAGCACGGGTTGCACCGCCTCGAAGCCGGCACGCTGGTGCACAACGTCCGTTCCCAGGCAGTGCTGCACAAGAACGGGTTCGTCCAGTACGGCCTCGCGCCGCGCTACCTGTGCATCGCCGGGGAGTGGCAGGACCACCTGCTCTTCCAGCTGCTCAACGAGCCGAGCTAGAGCACCCGCTGCAGGAACTCCCGGGTGCGCTCCTCGCGCGGGTTGCTGAAGATCTGCTCCGGCGGTCCCTGCTCGAGGATCCGGCCCTGGTGCAGGAAGCAGACCTTGGTCGCCACCTCGCGCGCGAACGCCATCTCGTGGGTCGCCAGGATCATCGTCATCCCGGCCTTGGCTTCGGCGCGGACGATCTCGAGGACGTCGCCGACCAGCTCGGGGTCGAGCGCCGCGGTGATCTCGTCGAGCATCAACAGGGAAGGCTGCGTGCACAGCGCGCGAACCAGTGCGACTCGCTGCTGCTGACCTCCGGAGAGCTGATCGGGGTACGCGGTCGCCTTGCCGCTCAACCCGCACCGCTCGAGCAGGACACGCGCACGCTCTTCGGCCTCGTGGCGCGGCACCCGCGACACCTTGACCGGCGCGAGCGTGCAGTTGGCCAGGACCGACAGGTGCGGGAAGAGGTTGTAGGCCTGGAACACCATCCCGATCTCGCGGCGGACTTCGCGCGGATCGACCAGCGGGTCGGAGATCTCACGACCGTTGAAGCTGATCACTCCGTCGTCGATGTCCTCGAGCAGGTTCAGGCAGCGCAACAGGGTGGACTTGCCGGAGCCTGACGACCCGATCAGGCAGATCACGTCGTGCTTGTTCACCGTCAGGTCGATGTCGTCGAGGACGACAGTGCTGCCGTAGGACTTGCGGAGGTTCTGCACCTCCAGCAGGAGCTCGCTCATCGGCCACGCTCCCGCACGAGCGCCTTGTGGGCGAGCCAGTCGGTGAAACGGGCCAGGGGGATCGTCAGGGCGAGGAAGAACAGTCCGCTCACCACCAGCGGGGTGAAGTTGAAGTGGTAGTTGCCATAGTCCTCGGCGGCGAACAGGCTCTCGAAGACGCCCACGCTGGCCACCAGGCAGGTGTCCTTCTGCAACGAGACGAAGTCGTTGATCAACGGCGGGGTCACGCGGCGCAGAGCCTGGGGCAGCACGACGTGCACGGTGGTCTGCGAGCGGCTGAGACCGAGCGCCTCGGCACTGGCGATCTGCGAGGGATGGATCGAGTCGATCCCGGCGCGGACGACCTCGGCCACGTAGGCGCTGTAGCAGAGGATCAGCGCGATCGTGCAGAGCACGGTCGCGTTGTTCGGGATGCCGTTCAGCCGCAGGGCGGGCACCCCCAGCGCGGCAATCGCGACGACCATGATCGTCGGCAGCCCGCGGAAGACATCGGTGAACGCGACCGCGACGACCCGGGCCGGGGTGAGCCACGGGGTGACCGAGTTGCGCGTCAGCGCTATGAGGATCGCGACCAGCAGGATGATCGGTTCGGCGACGAGGAACATCCGCACGTTGATCCAGAAGCCCTTGGCGATGCTCGGGAAGCTGGCCTTGGCGTGGTGCCAGTTGAGGAAGGTCTCCTTGAACTGGGGCCAACCGGCCGAGGTCACCGTGACGACCCACACCGTCGCGAAGGCCGCGACGGTGATCCCGACGGCGATCAGGGTGCGGCGTTGCCGCAACCGTCGCCGCACAGCACGACGCTCGAGCTCCCGTGCGCTGGGGGACCAGCTCACTTCAGGACGGGCACGTTGACCGTCTGGGAGAGCCACTGCTTCTCCAGGCCGGCCAGGATGCCGTCGCTCTTGAGCGAGGCGATGGCCTTGTCGACGCAGCTCGTCAACCCGCTGCCCTTGGCGAGAAGCAGGCCGAACTGCTCGGGTGTCCCGCTCTGCGCCTGGAACTGGCCGAGGATCGAGGAGCCGTTGATCTCGGCCGCCGTGATGTAGAACGCCGAGGGCAGGTCGGTCACGATCGCGTCGACCTGGCCGTTGAGCAGCGCCTGCTTGGCGACGTTGTCGTTGGGGAACACCACCGGGTCGTGGGTCGGCTTGATCTCGTTGCGGATCGCGCTGAGGCTCGTCGTACCGGTCTGGGCTCCGAGGGTCAGGCCCTTGAGCGCGGTCAGCGAGCCCGCCTTGACCTTGTGCTTGTCGAGGACGACGACAGCCTGGGCAGCCGAGTAGTAGCCGTCGGAGAAGTCGACCGCCTGCGCGCGCGCCGGGGTGATCGAGATCTGGTTGATGTCGAAGTCGAACTTCTTCGGGCCCGGCGCGTAGGAGTTGTTGAACGGCTCCTTGATCCAGCTGACCTGGCCGGCGGTGAAGCCGAGCTGCTTGGCGACCGCGTAGGCGACCGCGGACTCGAAGCCCTTGCCGTTGCTCGGCTGGTTGTTGCTGAACCACGGGTCGTACGCCGGGCTGTCGGTGGCGACGGTGAGCTTGCCGGCGGTGGTCAGCGGGAGGTCCTTGATCGCGCAGCCGGTCGAGGACGGCGTACCGGTCTTGTCGCTCGAGGACGAGCTCTTCGGCGAACAGCCAACGGCCGTGGCAAGGACCAGCGGAAGGACGACGGCAGGGGCGATTCGGCTCAGGCGCATGGCGGAATGTTAGTCCTACTGCGCGGGTGCACTTAAAACGAGATGCACGCCACCTTTGCAACTAGTTGCATAGGGTCGCGATCCGGGGCAGGATCTCCCCGTGGCCCTGGAACACGCACTCCTCGTCGCGCTGAGCGAACGACCCGCCGCCGGTCTCGAACTGGCGCGCCGGTTCGACCGCTCCATCGGCTTCTTCTGGAGCGCCACCCACCAGCAGATCTACAAGGTGCTGCGCCGGATGGAGACCGACGGCTGGGTCACGGCCGAGACGATCGAACAGACCGGGCGACCCGAGAAGCGCGAGTACACGGTGACCGACATCGGTCACAAGGTCCTGGCCGACTGGATCGCCACCACCACCCCGCGTGCCGGCTTCCGCAGCGAGATCGCGGTGAAGATGCGCGCGGCGTCGTACGGCGACAGGGACGCCCTGCTGGCCAACATCGCCGAGTTGATCGCCGACCACCGGCTGCGCCAGACCCACTACGAGGCGATGTCGGCGCGGGACTATCCCGAACCCGGCCGACTGACCGGACAAGACCTCGACACCTACCTGGTGCTGCGCGGCGGCATCCTCCAGGAGACCTTCTGGATCGCCTGGCTCACCGAATACCTGGAGGCACACGCATGACGTCCTACCCGCACTTCACCGAACCGATCACGCTCGGCGACCTGACCCTGCGCAACCGCGCGGTGATGGGCTCGATGCACACGGGCCTGGAGGACTTCTTCTGGGACACCGGCAAGCTCGCGGCGTACTTCGCCGAACGCGCGGCCGGCGGCGTCGGCCTGATCATCACCGGCGGCTACGCGCCCAACAAGCGTGGCTGGCTCAAGCCGTTCGCCAGCGAGATGACCACCCGGCTCCAGGCTGCGCGGCACCGCCAGGTGACTGACGCCGTCCACGAGCACGGGGGCGCGATCGCGATGCAGATCTTGCACGCGGGCCGCTACGGCTACACGCCGTTCTCGGTCTCGGCCTCGGCCAAGAAGGCTCCGATCAACCCGTTCACGCCGAGCGCGCTCTCGACCAAGGGCGCTGACCAGACCGCGAGCGACTTCGCCCGGTCGGCGGGACTGGCCCAGAAGGCGGGCTACGACGCAGTCGAGATCATGGGTTCCGAGGGCTACCTGATCAACCAGTTCCTCGCCGAGCGCACCAACGAGCGCACCGACATCTGGGGTGGCACGGCGACGAAGCGGATGCGCTTCCCGATCGAGATCGTGCGTCGTACCCGGGAGACCGTCGGTGAAGGCTTCCCGATCATCTACCGGATCTCGTTGCTCGACCTGGTCGAGGGCGGCCAGACCTGGGACGAGGTGATCGAGCTCGCGCTGCTGCTCGAGGACGCCGGCGCGACGGTGTTCAACACCGGCATCGGCTGGCACGAGGCCCGGGTGCCGACGATCATCACCCAGGTCCCGCGGGGAGCCTGGACCTGGGCGACCGCGAAGCTGAAGAAGGAGGTCGCGATCCCGGTCTGCGCGTCGAACCGGATCAACACCCCCGAGCTCGCCGAGCAGCTGCTCGCCGAGGGCAATGCCGACCTGGTCTCGATGGCCCGCCCGCTGCTTGCCGACCCGGAGTTCATGAACAAGGTGGTCGCCGAGCGCGCCGACGAGATCAACACCTGCATCGCGTGCAACCAGGCTTGCCTGGACCACGTGTTCGCCAACAAGCGTGCGTCGTGCCTGGTCAACCCGCGGGCCTGCCACGAGACCGAGATCGTGCTGACGCCGACCCGTCGTCCGCGCGAGGTCGCCGTCGTGGGAGCGGGACCGGCGGGACTGTCCGCCGCAACCTCGCTCGCCGAGACCGGCAACAAGGTGACTCTGTTTGAGAAGAGCGCGGAGCTCGGTGGCCAGTTCCGGCTGGCGATGGCGGTGCCGGGCAAGGAGGATTTCGCCGACACGTTGCGCTACTTCACCCGTCGGCTCGAGGTGCTCGGCGTCGAGGTGCGGCTCAACACCGAGGCGACCAAGGACGCGCTGGCCGGGTTCGATGACGTCGTGATCGCCACCGGAGTGACACCGCGTGTGCCGGCGATCCCGGGCATCGACCACCCCAAGGCGGTGCTGTACTCCGAGGTGCTCGACGGCTCGGTGGTGCCCGGCAAGAAGGTCGCCGTGATCGGTGCCGGCGGCATCGGGGTCGACGTGTCGGTGTTCCTCACCCACGAGGAAGAGTCGCTCGAGGAGTGGCTGGAGCACTGGGGCGTCGGCGATCCGGACTATGACCGCGGGGGTCTGACGCTGCCGACTCCCCGCCGCAAGACCCGCGAGGTCACGCTGATCCAGCGCAAGACGTCGATGATCGGCAAGGACCTAGGCAAGACCTCCGGCTGGGCGCACCGCTCCGTGCTCAACCAGTCCGGCGTCGACCTGATCAGCGGTGCGACGTACGACCTCATCGACGACGCAGGACTGCACATCACCGTCAACGGCCGGACCGAGGTCCTCGACGTCGACCACGTCGTGATCTGCGCCGGCCAGGAATCGGTGCGCGACCTGTACGACGACCTGGTCACAGCGGGCCGCGAGGTCGACATCATCGGGGGCGCGGACGTGGCCGCCGAGCTCGACGCCAAGCGCGCTATCGAGCAGGGTGTGCGGTTGGCAGCGGGCTGACGATAGTCCGGCACGTCTCGGCCCCTCGCGAGCTCTCAGAGGGGCCAGAACGTACCGGACTATCGTCAGGGGTGCTCGGTGTCGGGCTCGTGATCGCGGTGTGACTCGGGCTCGACCTGGAACGTCGGGTGGTCGATGCCGAAGTCCGCGCGCACGCACTCGGTGAGGTCGTCGAGGATCCGGCCGACGCCGCGGTCAGCCAGGGCGGTATCGGTGACCGTCACGTGCGCCGAGAGGGCCGGCATCCCGCTGGTGATCGTCCAGGCGTGCAGGTCGTGGACGTCCACGACGCCTTCGGCACCGCAGAGATGGCGGCGTACCTCGTCGAGGTCGAGGCCGGCGGGTGTCGCCTCGAGCAGCACCCCGGCGGCCTCCCTCAGCAGCGCCCAGGCGCGGGGCAGCACGAGGACTGCGATGACTAGCGAGGCGATCGAGTCGGCGCGGTTGAAGCCGGTGGCCAGCACGACGAGACCGGCCACGATCGCGGCGGCCGAGCCGAACGCGTCGGACAGGACCTCGAGGTAGGCGCCGTTCATGTTCAACGAGCTGTCCTTGCGGCGGCTCAGCAGCAGCACCGAGGCCAGGTTCGCCAGCAGCGCGACCGAGGCGAACGCCAACAGCTGACCCGCGTCCACGTGCGTCGGGTGCACCAGCCGACGGGCACCGGCGTACCCGAGGTACCCGCACAACCCCAGCAGCACCAGCGCATTGATGACCGCGGCCAGGATCTCGGCGCGGTGGAACCCGTAGGTCCGACGAGGGCTCGGTGGCCGCGTCGCCAGCAGCGAGGCCAGCAGTGCGATCACGATGCCGGCCGCATCGGTGAGCATGTGGCCGGCATCGGCCAGCAGCGCCAGCGACCCGCTCCACCAGGCACCCACGGCCTCGACGACCACGACCGTCGTGGTCACGCCGAGCACGATCAGCAGCCGACGACGATCCTCGGCACGCCCCCCGGCGTGCGAGTGACCGTGGTCGTGCGAATGCCCGGCGCCCATGTGGCAAGGATAGGGAGCGGACCGGGCTACGGTTCTCCGGTGGAGACCGCACCGATCACGGGCATCGTCATCCCGGTCCGCGAAGCCGAGACGCTGGTGCGTTCTCGCACACTCCAGGTCCCACCTGCGCTCCGCCCGATCGGCAGCAGCCTCGGCGCGCACGTCACCCTGCTGGCGCCGTTCCACCCGGAAGCCGACATCGACGACGCGATCCTGGACCACCTGGCGGGTTTCTTCGCCGACCTGACGCCGTTCTCGTTCGAGCTCACCGACGTCTGCGAGTTCCCCGGGGGCATCACCTATCTGGCTCCCGAACCGGCGGCGCCTTTCCGGCGACTGACCCTCGAGCTGCACCGGGCCTTCCCCGAGTTCCCCCCGTACGGCGGCGCGTTCGACGACATCGTCCCGCACCTGACCGTGCCGCTGCCGCCGAGCGAGACCACCACCGACCTGCGTACCGCGCTGAGGGCGCAACTGCCGATCCACGCGCACGCCACCGAGGCCCTGTTGATGTACGCCGACGAGAACGAGACGCACGTGATCGCGACGTTCCCGTTCGGAACCGCAGCCGCGTGACGATCGAGGTCCGACGCGGTGCCGATCGGTTCCTCACCGAGGTCGAGGGCCGATCGACCAGGCACTCGTTCTCGTTCGGGACCCACTACGACGCGGCCAATCTCGGGTTCGGCGCGATGGTCGCGCTCAACGACGAGACCTTGCCACCGGGCACCGGGTACGACGACCACGTGCACCGCGACACCGAGATCCTGACCTGGGTCCTCGAGGGAGCTTTGCGCCACACCGACGCATCCGGGACATCCGCGGTGCTGCTGCCTGGCGACGTCCAGCGAATCAGCGCGGGGACAGGGATCGTGCACGCGGAACGGACCGAGCCCGGGGTTCGCACGCGGTTCCTGCAGACCTGGTTGCGGCCCGACGAACCCGGGGGCCCGTCGTCGTACGGGCTCGAGCGGGGCGGCGATGGCCTGCAGGAGTTCTCGGCCGCCGGCCTGGGCATCGGCGTGCGCGGCGCCCGGCTGATCCTGGGCTCGACCCTCACCGGCGACGTGATCCTCCCGGACGCTCCACGCCAGCACGTCTTCGTCGTCGAGGGCGAGGTGGCGATCGCCGAACGGTCCCTCGAGGCGGGCGACGCGGCCAGGTTGGTCGACGAAGGTGGGCGCTCACTGAGCGTCACAACCCCGACCACACTGGTCATCTGGGCCTTCGGCACCTGAACGCGGTGAACGCCGGTATCGTTCGCCCGACTGTACAGATGCGAGGAGAAGGACTGTGACGAACCGTGCCGAAGGCCGCACCGGCCGGCTGGTTGACCAGGCGAAGGTGGCGCTGCACTCTGCCCTGCAGAAGCGGAACCTCGACCTCGTCCGCAACCCGTTCCCGGTCCAGGTGGCGACCGCGATGAAGTGGCTCGAGCTCGGCACCGTCCTCGACATCGGCGGCAACATCGGCCAGTACGGCGCAGCCCTGCGCGCCAGCGGCTACACCGGCCGGATCATCTCCTGCGAACCGCTGAGCGACGCGTTCCCGCACCTCGCCCGTCGCGCCCAGGGCGACGCCGGCTGGACGACGCTGAACACCGCGGTCGGCACCGAACCCGGCGAGATCGAGATCAACGTGTCGGCTAACTCGTACTCCTCCTCGATCCTGCCGATGACCGACGCGCACAGCCTGGCCGCGCCCGGCTCGGAGTACGTCCGCTCCGAGAAGGTCGCGATGACCACGATCGCCGAGATCATCGGCTCGCAGAAGGTCGACCCGACGAAGAGCCTGCTGAAGATCGACACCCAGGGCTACGAGGGGCAGGTCCTCGACGGCGCCGGTGACGCGCTGGCGAGCTTCGCCGCCGTCCAGCTCGAGCTCTCGATGGTGCCCCTGTACGACGGAGCGCCGCTGTTCGAGGACCTCACGAAGCGGATGGCCGCCGCCGGCTTCGGGATCTTCGCCCTCGAGGGTGGCTTCGCCGACCCGCGCACGGGCCGGATGCTCCAGTGCGACGGGTTCTTCGTCCGCAACGACCTGATGCCCGACCCGTCCGGTCAATTCTGACCAACGCTGGTTGGGGGGCAGGCGCGCCAGCGCCTGCCTCGAAACCTCCGACGCCCACGCGCGAACGTCACCAGATCTCGAGGCTCGCGCTAGCGCGCTCGCACCTCAATCACCGGCGGCTACGGGATGAGAATGCCTGGGTTCAGCACTCCGGTCGGGTCCATCCGCTGCTTGACGGCACGCAGCATCTCGACACCGACCGGCCCGATCTCCTCGGCCAGCCAGGGCTTGTGGTCGCGACCGACGGCGTGGTGGTGGGTGATCGAGGCGCCGTTGCGGACCATGGCGGCGGACGCGGCCGACTTCGCCGCGGCCCACTGAGCCAACGGATCGGCGGCCTGCTTGGTCGCAACGGTGAAGTACAGCGAGGCACCGGTCTCGTAGACGTGCGAGATGTGGCAGAGCACCAGACTGCCTTCGCCCAGCGACTCGGTGACGGCAGCCTTGACCGCGGCGTACACGTGGTCGAGGTTCGACCAGAAGGTGACCGTCTCCATCGTCTCGGCCAGCACGCCGACGTCGAGCAGCGAGTCGCGCAGGTAGGGCCCGTGGAACCGGCCGGCGGCCCACGCCTCGCCACCCTCGGTGCCCAGGCTGGTGCCGCCGAGCCCGGTGAGCAGGCTGGTGACGGCAAGACGCTTGGCGTCGACCGCCGCCTGGGTGCCCTCGTAGCCGGTGATCATCAGGCAGCCGCCGGCACTCTCGCCGCCGACCTCGCTCGGCTTCGCCAGGTTGATGGCCGTCTCGTTCTCGTCGGAGAGACGTAGCACTGTCGGCAGCACCCCCGACTGGGCCAGGGTGCGCATCGCGGCGACGCCGTCGGCGAACGTCGCGAACTGCCAGGACTCGTACGTCTTCACCGCGGGCACCGGACGAACCCGCACCCGAACCGCCGTGACGACACCGAACGCGCCCTCGGAACCCATCACGAGCTCGCGCAGGTCCGGGCCGGCGGCGTTGGCCGGTGAGTTGCCGAGCTCGAGGGTTCCCTGCGGCGTGGCCACCGTGAGGCCGACCACCAGGGAGTCGAACCGGCCGTAGCCGGCTGAGGACTGACCCGAGGAACGGGTGACGGCGAAGCCACCGATCGAGGCGTACTGGAACGACTGCGGGAAGTGACCCAGCGTGACGCCCTCGGCCGCCAGCAGCGCCTCGGCGGCGGGCCCGCGCAGGCCCGGCTCCAGCACAGCGGTCATGGAGGTGTGGTCGACCTCGACGACCTTGTCGAAGCGGATCAGGTCCAGGGAGATGACGCCGGCAAAGCCTTCGCGCTGGGCCGCCAGGCCGCCGACGACCGACGTACCGCCACCGAAGGGGACCAGGGCGACGTGTCGTCGTACGCACCAGCTGATCAGCGCCGTGACCTCGTCGTGGTTTGCCGGACGTACGACGGCGTCCGGCGAGTCCGACCCGTCGCCCTGACGGATCTTGAGCATGTCCGGAGTGGACTTGCCGCGGGTCCGGTGCAGCCGGGTCTCGTGGTCGGTGAGGACGAACTCGGCCCCGACGATCTCGGCCAGCTCGGTGACGAGCTCCGCGGCCAGCGGCTCGCTCAGGCGCACGTCCGCCGGGTCCACCGCCGGGGTGTCGCTGGTGCCGATGAACGCATCGACGAGCGCGAAGGCGCTCTCGGCGAGCGGGCCGGCCTCGGCGGGGTCGCCCCAGCGGGACCAGTGCATCTCGGGGGCATCGGGGAAGCTCTGCGGATTCGCTTGTCCTGAGGAGGTCGGTCTGCGACCGTCACGAAGGGTCATGTGTTACAGTGTGACACATGACGTCACTCCGTAACAACCCCCAGGATTCCAGGTCTTCCGAAGACCTGGCCCTGGACGCCGCGCGCGAGGCGATCCTCGCGGTCGGCTGGAGCCGTACGACGCTGACGGACATCGCGCGTCGGGCAGGCCTGAGCCGGATGACCCTCTATCGCCGTTGGCCCGAGATGAACGCCCTGCTGGCGGACCTGATGACCCGCGAGTGGGCCAGCCTGGTCGACCTGGGCACCCGCTCGGCCAACCACCGCGAGCGTCTCGTCCAGGGCATCGTCGGCACCGTCGGTGCGTTGCGCGACAACGAGCTGTTCACCCGGATCATCGAGCTCGACCCCGAGATGGTGCTTCCCTACCTGCTCGACCG
>JACXTT010006020.1_pt1 | contig 17439 bp, 17 predicted proteins | sample 9270951 | NCBI WGS metagenome assembly JACXTT01 (sample SAMN15532306, study PRJNA645909) | rock metagenome | isolation source: weathered quartz diorite | place: Puerto Rico | collected 2017-06-21 | reverse complement strand
GATCACGCCGCTTCGGTCGCGCTCGACGGTCTGGCGTACACCTTCCCGACCGCGAACGGCAGCGAGCTCATCGCCGCCTGCGGCGATTTGACGACCATACCGGGCGCGGGCACGTGCGAAGGCGACTTCCGCGCCCGGCTGAGCGGCTTCGTCGGCGGGCAGTTGTTCGTCGGCTACTCGCTGCGGCCGCGCGTGCACATCGGCGGGCGCGCGTTCGGCGGCGCGCTCTTGCCGAAGGGCTTCCTCGTGGCCGGCGGTCCGGCGCTGTCGCTGCGCGCGTACGGCCCGCTGTGGCTGGGGCTCACCGTGCTCGTCGGCGGCGAGCGCCACCGCGCGGTGATCGACGCGGCGCGCGGCTCGGTCCCAGCTGATCAGGCGGTGATCGCGGGCAAGGAGATCGTCGTGCCGCTCGGCGCGCTCTCCGGCGGCGACGTCACCATCGGCTCGAGCGTGGTCGGCGGCGGGGCGATCGAGGTGGCGCTGGCGATCCTCGGCGCCGACTCGACGGCGCTGGTGAAGGTCCACGCGAAGAAGGAGCTGCTCGCCGGATCGCTGCTCCTGAGCGCGTGGCCGACGATCATGGGCGGAGCGCGCGGCTGGATCCTCTCCGTGCCGCTCGGCGTCAGCTACCGCTTCCATTGACGCCGCTCGGCGATCTCCTACCCTGGCGGCAGGATGGGCCAACCCACACTTCTCTTGGTCGAAGACAACGACGACGACGCCGAGCTCACGCGCTTGGCTTTCGCCAAGGCGAACATCACGAACCCGGTGGAGCGCGTGGGCGACGGCGTCGAGGCGCTCGAGTACCTGTTCGCCCGCGGCCGCCACGCCGGGCGCGACGCGAGCGCGCAGCCCGCGGTGGTGCTCCTCGATCTGAACTTGCCGCGCCTCGGCGGCCTCGACGTGCTCGCCGCCATCCGCGCCGACGAGCGCACCCGCCACCTGCCGGTGGTGATCCTCACCTCCTCGGCCGAGGACGTCGATCGCGCCGGCGCCTACGACCGCCACGCCAACAGCTACGTGCAAAAACCGATCGACTACGACCAGTTCGTCGACGCCGCCCGCCAGCTCGGCGTCTACTGGACCACCCTGAACCTCACCCCACCGCGCTGAGCCGCCCGCGGCGTCCGCGAGCTGCGCTATGCTAGGAGCATGACGCTCGCGACGCCGATCGAACCGCCGCGGACCAGCTCCGCCGACCAGCGCATCATTTTGCACGGGGTGAGCTGGGCCGAGTATGAGCAGGTCCTCGCCATCCGCGGGGACAGCGGCGGCGTGCGGATGACCTATCTCCAAGGGGAGCTCGAGCTGATGAGTCCATCGATGGACCACGAAGGGATCAAGACGAGCATGGCGCGCCTCCTCGAAGCGTACGCCGAGGAGCGCGGCATCGAGCTCAACGGGTTCGGCTCGTGGACGGTGCGGAGCGCGCCGAAGGCCCGCGGGGCCGAGCCGGACGAGTGCTACGTGATCGGCGCGGGAAAGAAGAAGCGCCCCGATCTGGCCATCGAGGTGGTCTGGACCTCCGGCGGGCTCGACAAGCTCGACGTGTACCGCGGGCTCGACGTCCCCGAGGTGTGGCTCCACCAGGCGGGGAAGATCCAGGTCTACCGCCTGCGCGGCGAAGAGTACGCGGCGATCCCGAAGAGCGAGCTCCTGCCCGAGCTCGACCTCGAGCTCTTGGCGCGCCACATCGACCCGGAGCGCCAGTCCGCCGCGGTGATCTCCTACCGGCGCGCGCTCCGCTGAGCCCCGCGGGGAGAGTCTTCCAACATGTTGGAAGACTCTCCTTGGAGTTCGTTCGTCAGAACTTGGCGTGGGGCCAGGCGGCGGCGCCCATGCCGGTGTCGCGCTTCTTCGCGGTGTGCGGCAAGAGGCGGGCGTAGCGCTCGAGCAGGCGGCCGGCGAGGTGATCGATCGCCACGGCTTGCTGCAGCAGATCCACCTTGGCGCGGGCGATGCGCAGGCGCGCGTTGCGCCAGTCGTCCTCGGCCTGCAGCACCTGCAGCGGCGTCGACGAACCGGTCTTGAAGCGCTGCCGCTCGGCCTCGAGCTGGCGCTCGGCCACCTCGGTGGTCTCGGAGGCGAGCTCGACGCGGGTGCGCGCGCCCTCCTCGCGCGCCACGGCCACGCGCAGATCGGACAGCACCTGCTGGCGCTTCTCCTCCAGCCGCGACAGCGCGAGCTCGATCGCCACGTTGGCGCGGCCCACGTCGGCCGTGCGCTTCTTCGTGTCGAGCGGCGACTCGAAGGTGAGCCCGGCGTGCGCGCTGACCGCGCCGAACTTGGCGAACTGCTCCACCGCGGCGGAGGCGTTCTCGCCGCCGAGGCCCTCGACCTGGAGGTAGGCGTCGGCGTCGAGCCGCGGGCGATTGGCCTCGCCGGCGGTGCGGCGCTGGATGCGCGCGACGTCGACCGCGGCCACCAGATCGCCGAGCTCGGGCGAGCGGTCGAGCACCTCGCGCTCGAGCGTCGCGGCGGCGGCTTCGGGCTCGGGCGGCGTGTCCTCGCTCGGCACGCCGGGCGCGGCGCCGCGGTTGATTGCGCCCATCCGGCCGGCGAGCGCGGCGAGCTGGCGATCGACCTCGATGCGGGCGTTGAGCACGTCCTCCTCGCGCGTCGCCACGCGCGTCTCGAACGGCAGCACGTCGGCCGGCGCGAGCGTGCCGGTGGACACGCGCTGCGCCGCCTGATCGCGCGCCTCGATCGCCAGCTGGCGCGACTGGGTCTGGATCGCCTGGACCGCGGAGGCGTACCACAGCTCCCAGTACGCCACGACGATGTCGCGGAGCAGCGTGCTGCCGATCCGCTCGCTGACGCGCTCGGCCTGGGTCTTCTGCCCGCGCGCGAGGTAGAGCCCGGCCCAGTTCACCTCCGGGCCGGCGCCGCGGATCAGCGGCTGCACCACCGCGACGCGCGCGGTGAGCGCATAGGTCGGCGAGAACGCGTGGGTGATCGGCGCGCTGCCGAGCCCGAGCGAGCCGAGCCCGCCGAGCGATCCGAACGAGGTGGCGTTCGCGGGCCCGGTGCGCTGCCACAGGCTGTCGAGCGCGAAGCTGAGATCGGTGCCGCTGCCGAAGTGCTTGCGGATCTGGCCGTCGAGCTCGACGCCGTAGGTCTCGCCGACCGGCGCGTCGACGCGCGGCGTGGCGGTGCGCGTGGCCCCCGCGCCGATCTCGAGGATCCACGGGTAGCGCCCCTGTTCGCCGGCGACGTTCCACGCGGCGTCGGACAGCTGGATGAGCGCCGACTGCAGCGCGGGGTTGAGATCGATCGCCTCGAGCAGCACCTCGCGCTCGCTGGTGGGATGCGCCTGTTGCGCGGCGGCGGGAGCGCTCGCGAAGAGCAGCGCGATGAAGACGGCCTTATTCATGGCGAAGGGCATCGATCGGGTTCAGCTGCGCCGCGCGCCGCGCCGGGAAGAAACCGAAGGCCACGCCGACGGCGGCGGAGAAGGCGAAGGCGATCACCACGACCTGCGGCATCACGTGGAACGGGAAGCCGAGCGCGCGGCCGGCGGCGTACGAGCCGCCGAGCCCGAGCACCATGCCGATGATCCCGCCGAGCAGCGACAGCATCACCGCCTCGACCAGGAACTGCAGCAGCACCTCGTGCGCGCGCGCGCCGATGGCCAGGCGAATGCCGATCTCGCGCGTCCGCTCGGTCACGCTCACCAGCATGATGTTCATGATGCCGATGCCGCCGACGATCAGGCTGACGGCCGCGACCGCGCCGAGCAGGGCGGTGAGCGCGCCGGTGACCGTCGACAGCGTGTCGGCGATCTCCTTCATGTCGCGCACCTGGAAGTCGTCGGGCGCGCCCTCCGGCAGGTGGCGCCGCTCGCGCATGAGCGCGCTGAGCTGCTCCTTGACCTTGCCCATCACCGATTCGCTGGCGGCCGACAGCGAGATCGCGCCGATGTCGACGTTGCCGGCGATGCGCCGCTGGAAGGCGAGCAGCGGCATGAGCACGAAGTCGTCCTGATCCATGCCGAAGGTGTTCTGGCCCTTCGACTCGCACGTGCCGACGACGTGGCACGACAGCTTGCCCACGCGGATCGCCGCGCCGAGCGGATCCTGCCGGCCGAACAGCTCCTTCACCACGGTCGCGCCGATCACGCACGACGGCACGCCGCCCTGCACCTCGGTGTCGCTGAAGATGCGGCCCTGATCGATGTGCAGGTCGCGCACCACGAAGTAGTCGTTGGTGACGCCGGTGATGGTGGTGCTCCAGTTCTTGTTGGCGAACACGACCAGCGAGCCGCGCCCGGCCGACGGCGCCACCGCGTTCACCCCGGCGATCTCGCGCTTGATGGCGCGGGCGTCGTCCATCTTCAGCGGCGTCGCGGCCGCGCTGGCGCCGCCGCGGCGCTCGGCGCCGGGCACCACCGTGAGCATGTTCACGCCCATCTTGGCGATGTCGGCCGTGACCTTGTCGGTCGCGCCCTGGCCGAGCGTCACCAGCATGATCACCGCGCCGACGCCGATGACGATGCCGAGGGTGGTGAGCACCGAACGCATGACGTTGCGGCGGATCTCGCGCATCGCCATGAGCAGGGTCGAGCCGATCATCAGGAGCGTGTTCATGCCGCCCCCGCGCTCCGTTGCCACACGTCGCTCTCGATGCGGCCGTCGCGGAACATCACCCGGCGCGAGGCGAACGCCGCCACGTCCGGTTCGTGCGTCACGAGCGCGATGGTGATGCCGCGCGTGCGGTTGAGCTCGACGAGCAGCTGCATGATCTCGACCTTGCGCGCGCTGTCGAGGTTGCCGGTCGGCTCGTCGGCGAGGAGCAGCGACGGATCGGTCACCATCGCCCGGGCGATGGCCACGCGCTGCTGCTGGCCGCCGGACAGCTCGGCGGGGCTGTGCTTCTCGCGCCCCTGCAGGCCCACGTCGTGGAGCGCCTTCAGCGCCATTCGCCGCCGCTCGCTCGCGCGCACGCCGCGGTACACCAGCGGCAGCTCCACGTTCTCCAGCGCCGAGGTGCGCGCGAGCAGGTTGAAGCCCTGGAACACGAAGCCGAGGTAGTGCCGGCGGAGCAGCGCCAGCTGGTCGAGCGACAGCTTCGCCACGTCGACGCCGCGGAAGTAGTACGAGCCCGAGGTCGGCCGGTCGAGGCAGCCGAGCATGTTCATGCAGGTCGACTTGCCCGAGCCGCTCGGACCCATCACCGCCACGAACTCGCCGCGCCGCACGTCGAGATCGATGCCGTCGAGGGCGCGCACCTCCGACTCGCCCGCGCCGTAGATCTTGTACACCCCGCGGAGCTCGATGAGCGGCGCGCCGGGCTCGTCCCAGGCGCTCACTTCTTCTCCTTCTCCTCGGTGTCGACGATCACCTGCGCGCCTTCCTGCAGCTCGTCGGAGCTCACCTCGGTGACGGTGCCGTCGGTCGCGCCGGTCTTGACGTGCACGCGCTTGGGCGCGCCGTTCTCCAGCAGCCACAGGTGCGGGCCCTTGTGCTCGGCGCCGTCGGCCTTGCGCGGAGGGCCGCCGCTGCCGCGGAAACCGAAGCCCACCCGCGGCGCGGCCGAGCCGGCCGCCCGCGGCGGATTGAAGCGAAGCGCCGCGTTCGGCACCATCAGCACCTTCTCGTGCTTCTCGGCGACGACGGTGGCCGTCGCGGTCATGCCCGGCCGGAGGAGCAGCTCGCCGTTGTCGACCGACATCACCGACTCGTAGCTCACCACGTTCTGCTCAGTCTTCGGCTCGTTGTGCACCGAGGTCACCTTCGCGGCGAACGTCTTGCCCGGGTAGGCGTCGACGGTGAAGGTCGCGGGCAGGCCCTCCTTGGCGCGGCCGATGTCGGCCTCGTCGATGAAGGCGGTGAGGGTCATCTGCGTGAGATCGGCCGTCACCTTGAACATCACCGGCGTGTTGAAGCCGGCGTTGAGCGTCTGCCCCGGCTCGACCAGGCGCGCGAGCACCACGCCGTCGATCGGCGCGTAGATGGTCGTCTTGTCGAGCCGCGTCTTGGCGCTCGACAGGCTCGCGGTCGCGACCACCGCGCCGGCCTGCGCGCTGAGCAGCTGGGCCTCGGCGCGCTCGGCCGCGGCGCGCGCCGACTCGAGATCCTTCTGCGACACGAGGCCGAGCTTCTGCTGCTCCTCGGCGCGGGCGCGGGTCTGGCGCGTCTCGTTCACGGTCGCCTTCGCGGTGTGGATTTCGGCGTTGGCCTGGGCGAGCTGCGCCGCCGCCTGCTCGACGGCGGCCTTCGACACCTGCGGATCGATCACCGCCATCGGGTCGCCCTTCTTCACGTGGTCGTTGAAGTCGACCATGATCTTCACGACCTTGCCGGACACCTCCGCGCCGACCTCGACCGTCTTCACGCCGGCGAGCGTGCCGGTGGCGGTGATGGTCACCTGGATATCGCCGCGCTTCACCTCGGCGGTGACCCACTTCGGGCCGGTGTCGGCGTTGCGCCGCTGCCACCACACCACGCCGCCGGCGACGACCCCGGCGAGCAGCACCAGCCAAACCACGCGGGTGAGCCAGCGGCGCGCGCGCGATTTCCCGTCCGCGCCGAGCAGGGCCACGAGCTTCGGGTCGGGCGGTCCGGGCGCGTGCGCGGTCTCAGCCGCTTGGGTCTCTTGCAACAGCACCGGACGAGACATTGGGCCGCTTCTTCGACGCTTGCAAGGCGGCCGGCCCTACGGGCGGATCGCCGCTGATCCATTTGGATCGACCGGCAACCACACCTTTGCCTACATCAGCACCCAACATCGCCTACTTGCACACGGAGTCGCACTGGCCCGCTTCGTGCAGTTCGCCGGCGACCACAGGACGGGAGAAACCATCGTGAAGACCAAAAAGACTTGGATGCCCCTCGCTTTCCTCGCCGCGTTCGCCGCGCCGCTGGCTGCCGGCTGCACTGTGTCGGACGACGCCGCCGACGGCGAGGAGGACGATCTCACCAGCGTGACCGCCCGCGAGCGCAACCTCAGCTTCGAGGGCTACGTGTACGTGTCGGCGAACGCCAGCGACTGGGAGATCACGAGCGCGGTGACGCGCGAGACGAAGAGCGCGTTCGGCGCGCTCCGCACCGCCACCATCGGCGTGAACGACCGCGAGCTCAACGACGTCGACGCCAAGACCTTCGTGAAGGAGAAGGTCACCGTGGTCGGATCGAACGGCGCGAAGACCCAAGCTCTGCGCGTGCGTTACCGCTACAACGACCGCGCGCTCGTGCCGGTGTCGATGGCGACGCGCAGCGCGATCTCGCTGGCGGTGCTCCACGGCGATTACCAGGCGCAGAGCAAGCGCATCCTGCTGGAGTGCACCGAGAACGGCAAAGAGGACCAGGAGTTCGAGGGCAGCATCTGGTACGTGTTCAACCCGTCGCTCTCCAGCTGCGGCGCGGCGATCAAGGCCGAGGAGGCCAAGATCCAGGACGCGCGCAAGAACCTCACCGATCCGCAGAACCAGATCGTCTCCGCCGAGCAGACGCGGCTCTACCTGCCCGTCACCATCAAGCTCGAGGGCGGTTCGACCAGCTCGAGCAGCACCTACCCCGAGTACGACCGGCTGTGGCGCGGCGGCGTCGCGCAGAACAAGCTCGTCATCTCGATGATCTCGGGCGTGATGGCCGACTGGGCCGCCGGCGAGAAGCCGAAGCTCGCCGACGACATCGGCTACCACATGTTCTACGAGCAGATGCAGGAGATCCAGAAGCAGCTCCCCGGCCTCAAGCTGGTCGACGCGGGCGGCGCGGACCTCACCAAGTTCACCGCCAACGGCAAGACCGTCACCGGCGTGAAGTGGAGCGACCTGATGAACTGGGAGCTCAACGACTCGGGCTTCCCGTCGCAGTTCTCCAGCTGGACCGACCAGCAGGCGCTCAAGGGCGTGGTCGCCGACACGCTCGCGCGTCACTGGCTGCGCTTCGAGCAGCCGGTCAAGGTCACCATCGGCAGCGAGGCGGCCCGCACGGTCACCATCCAGATCAAGACCTACTACGGCGCCGAGACCGACGACACGCCGCACCGCGCCGCGCTGAAGTCGAGCGACGTGGTGGTCTACAACGGCCACTCGTACATCGGCTACGGCCCGCTGGATCCCTCGCGCTACAGCGCGTCGGACTTCCCGTCGAGCTACCAGCTCTTGTTCTTCAACAGCTGCGTGTCGTTCAACTACTACGAGGCCGACTACTTCAAGATGCACCCGGGTGGGAGCAAGAACCTCGACATGATCACCAACGGCCTCGAGAGCTGGGTGAACGGCTCGGGCCCGTCGGTCGGCCGCTTCATCGCGACGCTGCTGAACGGCAAACAGGCGAGCTACCTCGACCTGCTCAAGGCGACCGCGAAGGGCGCCCCCTCCACCGACGTCGGCATCGACGGCATGCGCGTGGTCGACGGCGAGCTCGACAACAAGTTCAAGCCGAGCAAGACGAAGATCACCGTCACCCTCCAGTAAAGCGATCAACACCTCGAATCGAGCGGCCGGCCCCCAAAGCCGGCCGCTTCATTTTTGTGCACCGCCGAGGGAGATGAAATGGAGGCATCGGCGACGGCTGCTGCTTCTTTTCCTGGGCTGCTTCTCTTCCTACTTTGCGTGGGGCTTGGCGACGGCCGGTTTGGCCGATTCGGTGGGGGCGGCGGACTTGGCGTCGGCGGGCTTCTCTTCGGGCTTTTTCTCTTCCGCCTTCTTCTCGTCCTTTTTGTCGTCGGACTTGTCGCCTTCGGCAGCGGCGTTGGTCTTCTCGCAGTCGGCGATGAGCGAGTCGTCCTCTTTCTCCTGCTTCTCCTCGGTATTGAGCCCGAGGTAGCCGTTTCGCGCCTCCTCGATTTTGTGCTCCGCCGCCACCAGCGAGCCGTGCGCCGTCGAGTAGGTCCAGCCGATGATCGCCAAGCTGGCGATGCCGAGCCCGCAGGCGCCGAACCACGCCGGCCGCGCCCCGAGGAGCAGCGCGATCGACGCCAGCACGATGCCGAACTCGGCGCACAGCTGCGCCCACTCGTAGTGCTCGGCGGCGTGCTCGTGCGCCTTGACCGCGTCCTCGTACGACTCGGCCCACTCCATGGCCTTCGCGCGCTCCTCGCGGTACTCGCGCGCGGTCTTGGCGTTGTCGAGCACGTCCTTCGGCGTGGGGATCACCGAGCCCATGACCTCATCGTGCTTCATCGCCACGAACCGGATGACCGGCGCTTGCGGCGTGCCGTCGGTCTCGCTCTCGATCTTCTTGGCGTTGGCCTCGGCCTTCTTCGCCGCCTCCGGATCGGTCTGCATGAACGCGTGCAGGCCGCGGAGCTCGGCTATGATCGTCCGGTACTTGGACGCGACCGCCAGGTAGGTGCCCCTCACGCTGTTCTGCTGCACCATGACGGCGATGAGCTCGGTGCGCGTGCCGCCGAGCATGGCCGAGCACAGCGCGAGCATCACGCCGAGGACCGCCATGGTCATGCCGACGTACCGGGCGATGCTCTTCTTGCCCTCGCCCTTTTTGTGGCCGTCGCCGTGGCCGTGGTCGTGGTGCTCGGCATGCCCGGCGTGTTCCATGTGCTCGAGCATTTCGTGGGATTCCGACATCGCAATGCCTCCGTTCTCCGTCGGCGTCGCACGACGCAGCCGGCGCCACAAGCCCCGCGGCATTTACCCGACGAAGCGCCCGCCGAAGCGGCGCTGCAGGCGCCGGTGGCGATGGCGGAAGATCGCCCGCACCATCGCCGCGGCGAAGGGCTCGGCGAGGGCCAGCCGCGGCTCGACGCCCACGCGGTCGCTCACGACGCAACCGCCGTCGCGAGGCGCGATCGTCCGCTCGTGGCGCCACACCCGCTGCAGGAGCGAGCTGCTCTCCTCGGCGAAGCCGCGCCCGTCGTCGATCGCCACCAGCCGCAGCGCGTGGCGATCGAACGGCACGACGCCGAACGCGAGGAGCCAGCTGTGGAACGCGACCTCGCCGAGCGGCGCGTCGGCGATCCCTTTGCCGCGCGCCTGTCGCGGCACGTGCATGCGCACGAGCGGCATGAGCTCGAGGTTGACGCCGTCCATCGTGCTCGCGTGCGCCCACACCTCCGCCGCGGGTGCGTCGAGCTCCGAGGCGAGGACAATTTCCGACACGAGGGGCGAGGCTAGCTCGGCCCCCGTTACGCCGTCGTGACAAAATGTCACGGCGAAGAAACAGAATAATTTTAACAACTTGTGAGCGATTTCGAGCTGACGTTGGCGGGCGGTCGCGCTATCTCCCGGGCGGGGTCGAAGGGGGGAAGCATGCGGCATTTCGACGGCTGGTGGTCGGGCGAGCGGCGCGAGGCGCTCAAGAACGCGGCGAACGACATCTTCGTTCGCGCCGAGGCCGCGGGGAAGTTCCCGCGCTGCGCGCCGTTCGAACGCGACTACCACGACGACTACCCGGCGCTCGGCGAGCTCGAGCTCGGCTACGCGCGCGTGCGCGACGAATGCCTGGCGCTGCTCGATCGGCGCGACGAGTTCACCGACGTCTCGGCGCTCGGCGGCAGCTACACCGCCGGCGGCATCCACACCATTCGCTGGAAGTCGTACCTGCTCAAGTCGGGCGAGTTCGTGCCGGAGAACTGCGCGCGCGCTCCGGCGACGACCGCGCTGCTCGCGCAGATCCCCGGCCTCTACACTGCTTTCTTTTCGGTGCTCGAGCCGCGCCAGCGCATCGCGCCGCACTGGGGCTACTGGAAGGGCTTCGTGCGCTATCACCTCGGCGTGTGGATCCCGCGCGACAACGCCGACCGGAGCTCGTGGCTGCGCGTCAACGCCGATCCGCGCGACAACGCCGCGCGCGACCCGGCGCTGGTGGAGCGCGGCGAGCGCTACTACTGGCACAACGGCGAGGGCGTGCTGTTCGACGACACCTTCCTCCACGACGCCGCCAACGACTCGGACGAGGTGCGCGTGGTGCTGTGGCTCGACCTGCGCCGGCGCATGCCGCTCTACCTCGAGGCGCTCAACGCCGCCTTCCTCGAGCTGGCGCACCGCGAGCCGTCGGTCGTCAAGATCCGCGAGAACGGCGTGGTGCGCTTCAGCGCGCCCACGCGGCGCGCTTGAACAGCGGATAGGCGAGCGCGCCGAGCCCGAGCAGCCCCAGCGCCTCGAGCGCCGCCGGGTTGTCGTGGGCGATCGAGTCGTAGACGGTGTTGCCGGTGAGAAACAGCGCGCCGGCGATGAACGCCAGCGGCACGAGCGGGTAGCCCGGCGTGCGGAACGGCCGCGCGGCGTCGGGCGCGCGCCGTCGCAGCAGCATCACCGCGCCGGCGCCGAGGCCGTAGAAGATCCAGAAGATGAACACCACGTTGTCGGTGAGCGCGTCGAAGGTCTTCCAGCGCGCGAGCAGGGCGAGCGACCACACGCACTGCAGGACGATCGACACGTGCGGGGTGCGGAAGCGCGGGTGCACCGCCGCGACCGCGGGGAAGAACAGCTTGTCGCGCGCCATCGCGAAGTAGACCCGCGGCCCGGCCAGCACCGAGCTGTTGAGCGTGCCGAGCGAGCTCACCGCGACCACCGCGGTCATGAGCAGCGCGCCGCTCGGGCCGAGGAAGCGCAGGGCGAGCGCGCGCGCCGGGTTCTTCGCCGCCTGCACCTCGGGCACGGCGAGCACCCAGTGGTAGGCGAGGTTGGTGAGCGCGTAGACGACGGCGACGAAGATCGTCCCGGCGAGCAGCGCGCGCGGGATGTTCCGCTGCGGCTCGCGCACCTCGCCGGCGACGAAGCTCAGGTTGATCCAGCCGTCGTACGCCCACAGCGAGCCGATCATCGCCAGCCCGAAGGCCGACGCCCACGAGCCCTGCGGCCGGCCCACCGGCGCGAGGTTCGCCGCCGACCCCTGCGCCAGCGCGAAGCCGCCGAAGACGAGCAGCAGGATGCCGAGGCTCTTCGTCACGGTGAAGGCGTTCTGCACCCCGGCGGTGGCGCGCACGCTCACCAGGTTGAGCGCCGAGAACGCGACGACGAGCGCGCCGGCGGTGAGCGTGGCCGCGCGCGGCGACAGGCCGATCTCGGCGGTGAGCGCCCGCTCCACCACGCCCGCCGCGAGCCCGGCGATCGATCCGGTCTGCAGGATGGCGAGCAGCGACCAGCCGAACAGGAAGGCCACGAACGGCCCGTAGGCCTCGTGGAGCGCGGCGTAGAGCCCGCCCGAGCGCGGCCGCATCGCCCCGTGCTCGGCCATCGCCAGCGCGCCGAAGAAGGTGAGCGCGCCCGACACCAGCCACACGCCGATCACCAGGCGCGGGTCGGGCACGTGCGCGGCGATCGTGCTGGCCTTGAGGAAGATGCCCGAGCCGATCATGCTGCCGACGACGATGGTGGCGGCGTCGAACGCGCCGAGCTTGCGCGGCAGCTCGCGCGGATCGGGCTCGTCCGGCGCCTTCCCATCGGCCGGCTTCGTCGGCGCGGATATCGCCACGGGGCCGGATGCTAGCGCAACCGCGCGACGGGCGGAAAATTCGCCCGAGGTCAGCGCTGGTTCTTCGGCGCGGCGGGCTGCGGCGCCGGGGCGTGCGAGCTGGCGCTCGCGTCCGCGGGCGGCGTCATCACCACCTCGAGCGAGTCGATCGAGCCGTCGCCGGGCGCCGGGTCCGTGACGGTCCAGCCGTCCTCGGTCTTCACCTGGCTCTGGCCCGCCGCGCAACCCGAGCCCGCCGCCATCACGATCGCCATTGCCGCAAAAAACTTGGTGCTCATCGCTACCTCCACGTTCCGGGTCATGACCTTACGATGCTCGCCGCGGCGGCGGCATTCACCCGGATCGAGGTGGATCTGCGAGGATCTTGCTGCTCAGTTGAGCCAGCGGCTGCTGCGCCGCGCGCGCCGCTCGGAGCGGTTTCGCCCGTAGCGCGGCTCGTAGCCGACCGCCCGCAACGACTCGGCCGCGTGCGCTTCGAGCCGCTGCAGCATCGCCACGGTGTCGCGGTAGGCGAGCTTCCCGCGATCGCCGAGGAAGGCGTAGAACTCGATCAGCGTGACGGCGGCGAGCGCCTCCTGCTCGCGGCTGGTCTCGCGGTGCGCCGTCAGGTAAGCCTCCACGTCGAGGCGGCTCCAGCAGGGTTTTCCGCCGCTGCGGCTCCACAACAGGTCGCCGGCCGACTGCAGGAAGAAGCTGTCGAGCGCGTCGCCTTCGCCGTCGCCCTCGCCGTCCGCGGCCGAGAACGACGCCGACAGCGCGGCCACCTCCTCGATCCACGCGCGCTCCGCCGCCGGAAGCGGCTCGTCACAGACGATGATGTGCTCGAATTTATTTTCGTCCCTCATACTCGTTCATCGTCACGACCCCGGCGTCGGTTTCACAAATCGACAGGATTTTTTTCCACCGTCGCGGCGACATTGTCCTGGCGCTGGAAAATAAACCGGCCGGCTGGTCGAATTCGCATCGAGGTCGCGGCGGCCGGCGCTACCATCGACTGCGGGCGCCGGGCGGAGTGGGACATGGTGGCTAGGGTTCTCGCGGTGGTGGCTCTCGGGACCTTCGCGTTCGCGGCGTGCGGCGTGGCCGGGCCGCACGGTGGAGCGGAAGACGAGGTTCCGCTCCCCGATCCGGAGATCGCCGCCGACCAAGTCGGCTGGACCTGCACCGGCCTCACCGGCGCCACCCAGCCGCCGTCGGGCCACTATTACACCACGACCTTCGGCTGCTGGAGCGACGCAAACGGCAAGGTACACTACGATCCGGGCGATAATTGCGTTCCGGCGTGCACCAACAAACCCGGCTGGAGCGCGCTGTGCGGCAAGCGCTCGGGCCCGGAGTGCCTCGCCTACGTCAACTGGTACTCGGCCGACGCCGATCGCTTCGGCTGCTTCGCGCGCATCCTGGTCGAGAACCCGAAGAACGGCCGGCGCGCGGTGCTGGCGGTGATGGACCGCGGCCCGAACTGCTACGTCGAGAAGAAGGTCGCCCACGCCGTGCTCGACATGTCGCATCCGGCGTCCCAGTACCTGTTCGGCGGACCGACCGGCTGGTCGGACAAGGCCGATGCCATCGTGACTCCGGTGCCGGCGTCGACCCCGCTCGGCCCGTACGCCGGCGGCGGGAGCTCCAGCGCGTCGAGCTCGGTCGCCAGCTCGAGCGCGTCGTCGTCGGCGAGCAGCTCGTCGTCCTCGTCGTCGTCCTCGGGATCGGGCGGCGGCGGGCCCGCGCCGAACGCGCCGATCGTCATCGACGGCAACAACGCCAACAACAGCGGCTCGGCGCACTTCGTCGCCTCGAGCAACTGGGACGTCAGCACCAGCGTGAGCGGCTACTGGGACGACGGCTACTCTTACCGCTCGGTCGGCGCGACCAGCGATCCGGCGTCGTTCGCCTTCCATCTCGCCGGCGCGCACAAGGCGCTGGTCGAGGCGTGGTGGACCGCGGCGTCGAACCGCTCGACCCAGGCGCCGTTCCTCGTCTACGACGCGGGCGACAAGCTCATCGGCAAGGTGTACGTGAACCAGCGCGAACAGGGGAGTCAGTGGGTGTCCCTCGGCACCTACACCTTCTCCGGCGGCGACGCCCACGTGGATCTCTCGCGTTGGACCGCGGGCGGCGGCTACGTCATCGCCGACGCGGTGCGCATCACGCCGCTCGACTGAACGCGGCGTGATCGGGATCGCCATCGAGCGCGGCCACCCTAGGCAGCGGGCGATCGACCTCGCTACGGTCGGTGATGAAACATCACGCACGGATTAGCGCGCTCGCGCTCTTGGTTGCGGCCGCCGGCTGTGGCGGTAAGAAAGGCTCCCCGCACGACAGCAGCTCCGCGGCGGGGACGACGAGCTCGGGCTCGGGCGGCGCGTCGAGCACCGGCTCCGGCCCGGCGACGGTCTCGGGATCGGGCTCGACTTCGACTTCGACTTCGGCGGCGAGCACGGGCTCGGGCGGCGCGTCCGCCGGCGCGGGCGGGGCCTCGGCCAGCAGCAGCACGTCCAGCAGCGCGTCGAGCGGCGCGGGCGGTGGATCGGCGATGGGCGGCGGCATCTTCTCCGCGCCGAACCCGTGGAACCAGCCGGTCGACAAACTGGCGAAGAACGCCGAGTCGGACGCGATCACCGCGTGGCTCTCGGCCAACGGCGGCTGGGGCACCGGCTCGATGAAGATCGACTTCAGCATCGAGGTGCTGCACGCCGACGCGTCGACGCCGATGAAGGCGTTCGTCAAGACGGGCGACTTCTTCTCGCCGGACTGCGACTTCATTCCGTTCCCCGTGCCCGCGGGCGGCGCGCTCGAGGGCGAGACCGGCTACCAGTGCGTGAGCGACGGCGACTGCCACCTCATCGTCATCCGCGACTCGGAGCACGCGCTCTACGAGATGTGGCGCGCCAACATCGTCGGCAGCACCTTCAACGGCGGCTGCGTCGCCAAGTGGGATCTGCAGAAGACCTACCCCGAGAACCTGCGCGGCGAGGGTTGCACCTCGGCCGACGCGGGCGGCTTCCCCATCGCCGCGATGCTGTTCAACGCCGACGAGGTCGCGGCGGGCGACATACCCCATGCCATCCGCTTCATCCTGCCGAACGCGCGCATCCGCAAGAACGTGTACGTCCACCCGGGCACGCACTCGACCGGCGCGACCTCCGGTGGGGCGAACGCGCCGCCGTACGGCGTGCGCCTGCGCCTGCGCGCCGACTTCCCGCTGGCGTCGCTTCCGTCCGACGGCGCGCGCACGGTCGCGAAGGCGATGCAGAAGTACGGCATGTTCCTCGCCGACGGCGGCAACATCGCCCTCACCGCGCAGAGCGATCGCTTCACCGCGCACAAATGGTCCCAGGTGGCGGTCGGCGCGAGCTCGCTCACGGCGATCAAGCCGACCGACATGGAGGTCGTCGGCATGGGCAAGCCCATCACCGCGACCGGCGAGTGCGTGCGCAATCCATGAGGGATTTTGCGCGGGCGGCTCCGTATCATGGCCCGTGGTCGTGGCCGGAGTCGTCCGCTGTGCGGGTTGTGGCGAGCGCATGAGCGCCGCCGCGGTGGTGTGCCCGTTCTGCGGCAAACGCCAGGTCGAGCGCGACCCCTGCAGCCCGAAACCGGCCGCGAAGAAGCCCGGCCTGCAGGGAGTCGCGCTCAGCCGCGAGGAGGTCTCGGCGCTGCTCGCGACCGATCGCGCGCGCGACGGCGACGACGGCGATCGGCCCGGCATGTTCGCGTCGCTGTTCTTTCCCCACCCGCGCGCGAGCGGCGCGCGCCGGCTCGTCGAGGTCGTCCTCATCGTCGCGAGCCTCCCGCTCATCGCCGGCATGCTCCTTCTCTTGCTGCGCAGGCGGCGGCGTTCGGTCGCCGCCTTGACGCGCGAGGCCGACCTCGTCCTCGCGGGCTTCATCGGCGCGCCGATCGCCTATGTCGGTTTGACGCACGTGCTCGCGCTGTCCTCGGGAACCGCGCTCGCGCTCGCCAGCGCCGGAGCCGTCGCCACCGCCATGCGGGTCGTGCTCGCCCCGAAGTGACGCGATTGCCCGCGCCGGCGCCAAGTGGTAGCCGCTCCGGGTGGTCGACAAGCTCATCCTCAGCGACGACGAGTGGAAGAAGCGGCTGACGCCCGAGCAGTACCGCGTCTTGCGCGGGCATGGCACCGAGCGCGCCGGCAGCGGCTGCTTCGTCGGCACCAAGGAACCGGGCACCTACGTGTGCGCGGCGTGCGACAACCCGCTGTTCGAGTCCGGCAGCAAGTTCGAGTCGGGCACGGGCTGGCCGTCGTTCACCCAGCCGGTCGCCCCCGACGCGCTGACCGAGTACGAGGACGCGAGCTACGGCATGGTGCGCACCGAGGTGCGCTGCGGCCGCTGCGACGGTCACCTCGGGCACGTGTTCCCCGACGGGCCGCGCCCGACCGGCCTGCGCTACTGCATGAACTCGGTGGCGATGCGCCACGTGCCGAAGACGTGAAGCCGCTCGTCATCGCCAACGCCGGCGGTTTCTGGGGCGATCGCAACGACGCGCTCGCCGATCAGCTGCGCGGCGGGCCGGTCGACGTGGTGATGCTCGACTACCTCGCGGAGATCACCATGTCGATCCTGCGGCGGCAGAAGGAGCGCGATCCCGAGGCCGGCTGGGCGCGCGATTTCGTCGTCGCGCTCGAGCCGGTGGTGGACGAGGTCGCCGCGCGCGGGGTGAAGATCGTCACGAACGCCGGCGGGATGAACCCGCTCGCCTGCGCCCGGCGCGTGGCGGAGCTGTTCCGCCGCCGCGGCCGGTCGGTGCGCATCGGCGTGGTGACGGGCGACGACATCTTCGATCGGCTCGACGAGCTGCTCGCCGCCGATCCGCTGGCGCACCTCGACACCGGCGAGCCGCTCGCCGGCGTGCGCGCGCGGGTGGTGAGCGCGAACGCCTACCTCGGCGCCGCGCCGATCGCCCAGGCCCTGCGCGACGGCGAGCAGATCGTCGTCACCGGGCGCTGCACCGACTCGGCGCTGGCGCTCGGGCCGCTCGTCGCGCACTTCGGCCGGCGCGCCGACGACTGGGATCGCCTCGCCGCGGGCGTCGTCGCCGG
>JACXTT010006019.1_pt1 | contig 17439 bp, 11 predicted proteins | sample 9270951 | NCBI WGS metagenome assembly JACXTT01 (sample SAMN15532306, study PRJNA645909) | rock metagenome | isolation source: weathered quartz diorite | place: Puerto Rico | collected 2017-06-21 | reverse complement strand
TGACGCTCAATTTCACATCAACTCTGTCACCGGCATTGCTCAATGAAGTCCGGTTCGGAATGCGCCGGACCGGGACCAATACCCAACACGGTTTGGCGAACCCGGCAACGAAGAAGGATGCGATCGCTTTCATTCCCAGCGTTCAGGGGATACCGACCCTTCCGCAATTGGGAATGAATCCCGTTACGAATGTGCCAACCATCTGCGTGTGCGGCGGACAGCCCAATCTGAGCTCAGAAGCGCCGGGCGGCCTTTTCAATGGGAATATTTCCGAACTCACCCCGCTGTACACGTACACCGACGCGATGACATGGACGAGAGGCAAACACACGTTCAAAGGTGGTGGCGAACTGCGCTTTGGAAGTTCGCGATTCGGCGACGATGTTGACGGCGGCAACTGGAGCGCCTTCGCGCGGGCCTTCGGAGGGGATGCGCCGCTGGCGCCGACGCAAAACATCGATGCCACGCACATGACCGGACTCCAGGGCACATCCACGACGGGAGCAAACCTCGCAATGCGAAGCCTGTTGTCGCTTCTCTCAGGCTCATTGAGCCAAGTGACCGAAATGAATTGGCTCAGTTCCGCCACCAACACGCAGTTCAGCGATTACCGGACTTCGCAACAGAGGATTCGCCAGCTCAATCAGAACGAAGCTTCCGTTTTCTTCAAAGACGACTGGAAAGCGAAGCGCGACCTGACGCTCAATCTCGGCCTCCGCTGGGATTACTACGGCGTGCCCTGGGTGTCCAATGGTTTGACCGCCGTTCCTGCAGGAGGCGGTAGCGCGCTGTTCGGATACTCCGGACGCACCTTCCAAGACTGGATGCGGCCCGGACAGCGGGGCGACCTTACGCAGTTGCAGTTCATTGGACCAGGCTCTCCGAATCCTGGCATAAGCGCGTGGCCCAAGGACCGGCACAACTTCGGTCCGGCTTTGGGATTTGCCTGGCAGATCCCCTGGTTTGGAGCGGGCCAGACCACTCTACGCGGCGGATATCAAATCAGTTTTTTGCCCGGAGGAGGCGGCCGCTTTCAGACGCTCAACGGAGTTCTGGCCAACCCGCCGGGAAGTTCGTATGACGCCACTATCAGTCAAGGTCCTGGTTTGGAGTACCTGGACATGACGAGACTTGGCACCCTCGTTCCGGTACCGGTGCCAATCGCGCCGATGCAGCCGGTCCTTATTACAGACCGAAGCGTGGGCCTGTCGGCAATGGACCCGCACCTCACGACTCCATACGTTCAGAACCTGACGCTGGCTTTGACACGAAATGTTGGACGAAGCCTTACCTTAGATACCCGCTACATCGGGACGCTGAGCCGGAAACTGTACGGGAGCATGGACCTCAATTCGTCCAATTTTTTATACAACGGCTTGAAAGAAGCCTTCGATGCCGCGCGCAGCGGAGGAGAATCGGCACTGTTAGACCAGATGTTCAAAGGCATCAATCTCGTCGGCGGCACAGGAACCGGGCCCGTGGGAACCGTTGTCAATGGCGTTCTGCAAACCGGGGCTGGACAGCTTCGAGCCGCCACGGCAAGTAATCTGCGCAACAATCTCGCTAACGGCAATTACCTCGCTCTCGCCAATTCACTTTACACGCTCAACTACGCTGTGAGTAACAATCCGGGCCTTCCGACGATTCCGACGGGCGTTCAAGGCGCGGTGCTCCGCTTGAATGGATTCCCCGAAAACTTTATCAAGACCAACCCACAGTTCAGCACTGCAACGTTGCAAACGAATCTTGGTAACACCAACTACCACTCGCTTCAATTGCAGTCGACGTTACGCCCGACCGCCGGGGTCAATTTTCAGGCCACGTATACGTGGAGCAAACTCTTGGGTCGCGGCGGGCCGTATACCAATCCGGTGGATCGGCGCGGAGACTACACATCGCAAGCCGGCGACATCCGGCATCAATTCCGGACCAACGGCACGTTCGCACTGCCGATCGGGCCGGGTCAACTGCTGTTCCGCAAGAGTTCGGGCGTTCTTTCACGCGCCATCGAAGGTTGGGAAATGGGTTGGATCCTTGACTTGGAAAGCGGCGTTCCGAGCAACATCACAGCCCAAAGTATGCTTTATGCGAACGGAGTCCCGGACAGGGTCGGGCCGTTCGACCCTCATGCCGGGAAGGTCCATTGGGACAATGGCGCCCTTGCTGGAAACTACTTCGCCGACGCTTACAAGAAGGTAACGGACCCGCAATGCACGAGGGTTGCTGCCAGTCTGCAGTCTATTTGCACACTGACTGCTGTTGCGGATTCATCCGGGACCATCGTCCTGCAGAATCCACTACCTGGAACTCGTGGCAATCTTGGTCTGAACTCGATCGAGTTTCCCGGACAGTGGACTCTGAATACGTCAATGAGCAAGGCATTCAAGATCAAGGAACAGATGAACCTGAGATTCCGCGCCGATGCGACAAATATCTTGAATCATCCCACTCCCGCGAATCCCGATCTGAACATCAACAGCAGCGTGACGTTCGGTAACATTGCCACTAAAACCGGGAACCGCACGTTGCAAGCCATGTTGCGTCTCGAGTTCTGAAGAAGGGGATAGCCACAAAAAGGCACAAGATCCACAAAATGTTTTGTGGATTTTGCGCCTTTTTGTGGCTATTAATGAGGTCCACATGAAACGAGGCATGCTCATGACGCTCGTGATCCTGCTGGCGATCCCGCTTGTCGCGCAGGATCGAAAAACCTGGGTTCATCCAAAAACGCCATGGGGCGATCCTGACCTGCAAGGCACATGGCCCGGCAACGTCGGCGTGCCGATGCAGCGGCCGGCGAATTTGGGTGAGCGAACGACGCTCACCGAAGAAGAATTCGCGCAGCGTTTGGCTCAGGCGAAAAGGCAGGCCAACGCGGATAATCAATCCTTCGCCACCAGCGATACGCGCGTTGGGATTGGGCCTCCATCCTACTGGACCGAACGCGGCAAGCCGACTCGCCAAACTTCCCTCATTGTTGATCCGCCCAATGGCAGGCTTCCTGCGTTAACTCCCGAAGCCGAAAAGTATCGGAAAGAAGCGCGCGGTGGAAAGGGACTCCCGGGCGAATGGCGCGGTGAAGCCGATTCGTATGACGATCTCAATATTTATTACCGATGCATCACTCGCGGCCTGTTGGGTTCCGTCATTCCCGTTGTCTACAACAATGGGAATCAAATCGTGCAAGGGCCGGGCTACGTCATCTTTCGCAACGAAATGATCCACGAGGCTCGCGTGATTCCGCTCGATGGCCGGCCACACGTGGATTCCAAAATCAAAATGTTCATGGGCGACTCGCGTGGTCACTGGGAAGGCAACACGCTGGTTGTAGAGACGACCAACTTCACCGATAAAGATGCGATCGGCTCGAACGGAGCCGGCTATCCCGGCGACCCCGGTTACCACAGCGAGCAGTTGAAGGTAGTCGAAAGGTTCACGCGCGTCAGCGACAGCAAGATGGAATACCGGGTTACCGTCATCGACGAGAAAACGTGGACCAAGCCGTGGACCATGCTCATCGAACTCGAAAGAGACGACAAGTACCAGTTCCTCGAGTACGCCTGCCACGAAGGGAATTACGCGATGTCGGATATCTTGAGCGGGGCCCGAGCAACGGAAAAGAAATGAAGCCGCCAATTGCGCCAATTACGCGAATTAATTTGCGAAATTCGCGTAATTGGCGGCCAATTTATAAGGAGATGCAATGCTAACAAGGTTAGTCGCCGCTCTGGCGGTGGTCGCTTCAATCGTACTCGCAGCACCTTTATTCGCGCACCACGCGTTTCAAGCGGAATTCGACGACAAGAAACCCGTCCATCTCGTCGGCAAGGTCACGAAGATGGAGTGGATCAATCCGCATGCGTGGATTCACATCGATGTCACCGAACCAGACGGCAAGGTAACGAGTTGGATGGTTGAGTGCGGAAGCCCGAATATCATGCTGCGGCGCGGGTTCACCAAAGAATCACTCGAATTCGGAACTACGCTCACCGTCGATGGCTATCAAGCGAAGAACGGATCGAACCGCGCTAACGGCAGCAGCGTGACGTTTAGAGATGGCCGGCGCTTGTTCGTCGGCGGATCGAATCCCGATATTCCATCGGAGCAACGCCAATGAAAAACCGATTCCTCACGCTGATCGCTCTTCTTGTGTTTGCAATGCCGCTCGCCGGGCAAACCGTGCAGGCGAAGAAAGCCTGGACTCCGCCGAAAACACCGTGGGGCGATCCGGACCTTCAGGGACAGTGGCCCGCTGTAGCTAACATTCCGATGCAGCGGCCCGCCAATTTCGGGACTCGCGCCTATTTGACGGACGAAGAACTCGCGCAAAGAGAACGTCAAGCCCAACGCCAGGCAGAGTCGGACAACGAACAGTTCGCGAAGGGTAGCGATACCGTTACGATCAATCCTCCTTCGTATTGGCAGGAACGTCAGAAACCGAGTCGTCAAGCGTCGCTCGTCGTGGATCCGCCGGACGGGAGAATTCCTCCGATGACGCCGGCAGGCCAGAAATTCGTTCAGAGCTTGAGAGGCGGACTCGGTCCCGGACAGCACTTCCCAGACAAGGTGGATTCGTGGGAAGACTTCGACATTTACAGCCGCTGCATCACCCGCGGTCTCGTCTCGAGCATCCTGCCGACGATTTACAACTTCGGAAATCAGATCGTCCAGGCGCCGGGCTATGTCGTGATTCGGAATGAGATGATCCACGAAGCTCGGATTATTCCTCTCAACAGCCGTCCTCACGTCGGCTCGAACATCCGCACATACATGGGTGACTCACGCGGCCATTGGGAAGGAAACACGCTGGTCGTTGAGACCACGAATTTCAACGATCAGACCGGCGCCGGCGGCGGCTTCTTTAGCGACGCCGCAAAACTCACCGAGCGCTTCACGCGAACCGCACAAGACGAGCTCAGCTACGACGTGACGATCGACGATTCGAAAACGTGGACAAAACCGTGGACCATCCACATGCCGTATAAACTCGATCCGAGCTACGCGATCTACGAGTACGCCTGCCACGAAGGGAACTACATGATGCTGGATTCACTCGAGGCGGCCCGTCAATTGGAGAAAGAAGGCAAGGCTACTCGCGTTGACCGCGGTCCCGCGGGCGGTCCGCTGCCGGGACAAAACCGGTAACGAAACTAATTCTGAAGGTTACGTCCTTTTGGCGACTAATCTGCGCGCAGAGCGGTCATGGGATCGGATCGGGCAGCGCGGCGTGCCGGAAGGTACGCGGCGAGAGCCGCGACGGCGAAAAGCAGTGTTGTTATTCCAACGTAAGTCGTGACGTCGGTCGCGCCGACTCCGAACAGCAATGCCGCGAGTAAGCGGCCACTGGCGATAGCTGCTCCAATTCCGATCGCGATTCCCGTGGCCGTCCACAATAGGCTTTGGCGCAAAACAAACCGGACAACGTCGCGCGGCTGCGCTCCAAGCGCCATCCGGATGCTGAGTTCCCGCGTCCGAATCGTAACGAATCGGGAGATGACGCCATACAACCCGACCAGCGCCAGAGAAACCGCAGCGATCGCGAACGCGTTAATAAGGATAGCCCGGTAACGCTCGTCGGCCAGGTCCTTCCACAGTAGCGAGTCCATCGTCTCGGTTCTGCCGACGTTGACATTGCTGTTCAGTGCACTGAGTGTTTGCCGGACGGCCGTGACCAGCGTCGAATCCGCCCGGCTCGCGCGAATAATGAACGTGATATCGGAGTTGGACGCGAACGGGGCATAAAAAACCGGAAGGACTTCCCGTTCGGATCCGGCAAGGTCACGGGAATCGTCGCAGACACCGACGATCGTGAGCAACGGCGCTTCTGTCTGCCCGCCGAATGCCATGACCCCGCGGAAACGCTTACCGACTGCGGCTTCCACCGACCCGAACCTTTGAGCCAGCGTTCTGTTCACGACAGCGACATGGGCGGCGCGCGAAGTCTCCTCGGCAGTCAGGGCGCGTCCCGCAAGAATCGGAAGCCGTAGAGTCGAAAAATAGTCTCCGAGCACCTGCCGGTTGTCGATCGGCGGGGGCTGCTCTCCTTTCGGAACCGGTATACCTTCGATTTCGATCGGCTCCAGGCCTCGCCCTGCAAACGGCGCCGGACTCGCGCCGGTTACACCTTCAACGCCGGGCAATGCTCTCAACCGCTCCGCTACGGCATCGGTGAAGACAAGAGCCTCTGCTGGTGTCTGAAACCGCGCTTCAAAAAAGTCCGCGTGCGCGGTAAGAACGTGTTCGGCGTGCATCCGATTGCTCTCCGACCACATTCGGTAGAGCGTCTGGGTGAGGAGGCCGGCTGTAATCAAAAGCACAAACGATAGCGAGATCTCTGCAACGATGACAAAGCCCTGGACGCGGCTATGCGGCGTCCCACGAGTACTCAAGGCGCTCTTCAGTACTTCATTCAGATCCGGTCGGATGGCGGACAACGCCGGAGCCAGACCAAAAAGGATGCCGGTGAATGCCGAAGCGGCTAGGGCAAACACCAGGACACGAGAGTCCATGCCGATTTCGTGAATTCGGGGAACCGGAACGGGAGAAATTCCGATCAAAACCTGAATCATCCCGTAAGCGACGACCGTTCCGAGCAGTCCGCCACATAGAGAAAGGATCACGCTCTGCGTCAGCAATTGCCGGACGATCCGCCACCGCCCCGCTCCGATAGCAGCGCGAACTGCAATTTCGTGGGAGCGGGTGGCTCCCTGTCCAACGAGAAGATTCGCGACATTGCCGCAAGCGATCAAGAGCAGCAGCCCTGCCGAACCCAGCAGGACGTAAAGCGAGGTGCGGATATTCGCAGCCTGTTCACTTTGACGCGGACCGATGCGAGCGCCGACCGTCCCGAAAAATGGCCGCAAATCGTTAGGTAAGGTCGAGTCCAGAATGGCCTGCGTCTCACGCTCGGCATCGGAAACGGAAACGCCTTTCTTCAGAGTGGTAATGAGCCCAAAGTCCTCGTCCGGTTGAATCCAGGAAGGAACCCAGATATCCGGCGTGGGGTTCGGATCAGGCCCATAATCGGCAAATTCGAAGCCCGGCGGGAGCACACCGATGATCACGTATGGATTCACAGCCCGCGCCTCGCGTATCGTGATGGTCTTGCCCAAAACCCTCGCATCGCCGCCGAATGCGCTGATCCAGATCTCATGACCGAGGACCGCGGTCCGGACGGCTCCCGGTTTGTCATCGTCGGCTGAAAAGAGTCGCCCAAGCGGCGACTGAACGCCGAGCATTGAAAAGAAATTGGCGGAAACAGCGCCCAACTGGATACGACGCTTGCCGCCGGTTTCGAGCGATGCGCCGCTGTTCCGAAGAATAGCCGCGTCCTCGAACACCGCCTGGCGTTTCTTCAGCTCAATAAATTGAGGCAGGCCCGGGCCGAGCTGATCCCAGATTTTGCTGAGCGCGGGATTCGACCGCTGCGAGGGAACAGTCATGAACACCGACATCAGCCGATCGGCGTTCTTATACGGCAGCGGGCGTAAAAGAACTGTATCGACAATGCTGAAGGTTGCTGTCGCAGCGCCGATGCCGAGTGCCATGGTGAGCACGACGAGCATCGTGAAGCCCGGCTGTTTGGCTGCAATGCGCAAGGCGTATCGAATGTCGCCAAACATAAGTGTCTGACTGTTTACTTCGCTGCAGCGGGGCTCAACGTCGGCGGCAGCGGCCAATTGCCGTCAAATGGAGGCCAGTTCGGAACGGGCATTTCCGGAGCCGGATAAAACAGCGTCGCGTAAATCATTTTGATTTTGTTGTTCTCCAGGAAAAACCACTCGCCAAACATGTTTCTGCGTGTGGTTGTACCTGGCTTTCGGATAAATATCGCCATGGCCAATACGACACCGGCCTCCTCGTCAACCACCGGAAATCGCCGCGCTGCGACGTTCTGAATATTGATCGTCTCCAAACCTGAGGTGCAGTCACGCGCAGCTCCGCCGGCGGGCGCGCCCCCTCGCGGTGCGGCACCGCGCCCGGTCATCGTCACACCGTTCTCGAGCCGCGGGCAACCCGACTCGGCCATGATGATCGATCCATCGTGTGTTGTGATTCCATCGAAGTAACTGTTCGTCACAGCCATCATCGTCTCGCGCGGCATGCGCGCGTCTTTTGTTAACGTGCGCTCCGGCGGCGGATTTGCGACGAGGTTATCGATGTCGAAGACATTGCCCGCCGGGCCGTTCAGTCCAGGATCCCCTTTGCGGGAAATCACCCATTCCGCTTCCGTGATCTTCTTGTTTTCAACCTTGAGTCGCAGCGTCACGATCGCGGGCGTACCACTCTCTTCGGCAATTCCGAAAAATGCCGCTTGGCCGCTGACCGGATCGAAGTATCGGCGCTGCACTTTTCCAAGCGCCGTCACGGTTTTCCACAAACCGGTTCCCAGCTTGACGACAGTTGCATTTTCAGTTTGGCGAAAGCCGATCAGCAAAGGCGCAGCGGAAGGATCATGCTTGACGACAGCGTTGAGGTACTGATCCAGCGTTGTTTTCAGGCAGGCGCGATCGCAATCCGTCGCCCCAAGAGCATTCACACATCCCACAATGAGGACGATGCATACAAGGCGCGAGATCATGAAACCTCCTACGGCTTGATCGACTTGACCGTGAAGTATTGGATGGATTTCGGCACTTCCTTGAACCAGTGCGGCGTTCCTGCAGGGATCACAATCACGTCGCCCTTTGTGAGGTGATGTGTTTCACCACTTTGAATCTCGGTGCCGAGAAGCTGATTCGGCCTGCTGATCTTTCCGCCGATCATCGTTCCACCGGTGATGAAGGTCGCCTCTCCTTCGACGACGTAGAAAATGTCGGTCTCTTTCTCGTGGACTTCGACCTGGCCGGCCGCTGTGCGGCGATTGACGGATACCGTGTAGTCGGGTGCGGTGACGAGGGACCCGCCTTTAGCAACCTTTTCGTGATCGACGTATGTGACGATGGAGTTTTCAGCGGCCGCACCCAGCAGGGCGGCAGCGATGAGCAGAATTGTGACCGCGAGTACGTATCGCATGGCAATCTCCTATAGAAGTGGAAGATGTAGCATTTTTCTGCCCCTCCTGCGAGGAGGGGGCGGGCGCGCCGATCAAACAGATGGCTCGCTACATCAGAATCGGCGCGGCCGGGGGAGGTCAGACAACTATTTCTGACCACCCCGGCTGCGTCCTATTTAAGGTAGCGTGACATTTTGTTTATAGGGCGCAGCCACCCCTCCTCGAAGGAGGGGTAAAAAAGTCTAGATTTTCCAAATTTGTAACCTCTAAACCTCTACCCCCTAAACCTCCAGCGGCGACGTGCTATCCCCCAGCTTTTCGATTGCTGCGCCCGCTTTACCGAGAATCGTGAGCAGCAGGTTGGTCATCGGCGTTTTGTCGGGGAATGCGAGATAGCGTCCTGTCTTGAACTGGCCGCCCAGCCCGCCTGCCAGCAGACACGGCAGATCGAAATGCCGATGCAAATTGCCGTCGCCCATACCCCCGCCATAGAGAGTGAGGCTGTGATCCAGCAAAGACCCATCGCCATCGGGCGTTGATTGCAATCGATTCAGAAAATGATTCAGCAACTCCGCATGATGGACATCGATCTTCGCTTTCTTCGCGATCAAGTCGGGATCATTACGGTGGTGCGACACTGCATGGTGTTGATCCGGAACTCCGATGAAAGCGAACGTTCGCGAACTCAGTTCTCGTGCAAAGATCATCGTGAATACGCGAGTAATGTCGGCCTGATAAGCCAGCGCCACAAGGTCCAGCATCATCTTCGTGTATGCATCGAATGAGTCCGGAACATCGACCGGGCGATCCGGCAGCTCGATCGACTGCTTGGCTTGCGCTTCCGTATTTTGGATACGCTGTTCGATTTCACGAACGGAATCGATATATTCGTGCAGCTTGGTGCGGTCGCCCCGGCCCAGTGTTTTGGCGAGCGCGTTTACTTCCTCAGTGATCGAATCAAGGATGCTTCCGGTGGATTTCACTCGGGCCTGCCGCTGAGCTGCACTGCCGCCGTCACCGAATAGCCGCTCGAAGACAACACGTGGATGCGTCTCAGCCGGATTGGGTGTCGTTTCGTTTCGCCATGAAACGGTGTTGATGTAGAAACAATCGCCGGAATCACAAGAACCCTGAGTCGGAAAATCCACAGTCAGTTCCAGCGAAGCAAGTTGAGTGCTCTTTCCGATGACGCGCGCCGCGAGTTGATCGGCCGTCGTTGCAAGGCGCACTTCAATGCCGGGCTGCGTCCGATCGTAGGCGTGCACACCCGTAAGCCATGCCGCAGAAGCGCGTGGATGATCGCCGGTTCCATCACCGAACGTGTCCGCCTGAAGATGCGCGAGCCCGCTGATGATGTTGAGTTGATCCTTCAACGGCTGAAGTGATTTCAACGTCGGTGGCAATTCGCCGAGGGCACCGGGCGTGGCGGGATTCCATTGGTTCTGGATCACACCGTTCGCGATGTAGATGAATCCTAATCGCGGAACCGGCTTCGCTGCTGCGGAAAGCGCCGGCACCATCGCATCAAGAAATGGAAGCGCAAGAGTTGCGCCGGCTCCCTGTAAGAAGGTCCGGCGCGAAAGCGCTTTTTTCGTTATCAGCATATTGCTCCTTCTGGAGCAAATTCTGGGACGGTTGCGTCGTTTCCCTAATTCTGGGCTTGGAATTAGGGAAACGACGCAACCGTCCCGGAATTTCTCATCTGGAACGGAATACTTTTAACAACGCCCAAAACCAACGCCGAAAACGTATATTTACCGGGCGCTGCAGCCCGGACGATTTCACGGATTGCCGGCGCATCATAATATTGCAAGTTACGCCCGGCCGCATACATCAATAGCTTCTCTGTAACCGCTGAAACGAACTCGCCGGAATTTTCCAGCAGCATTTTCTTGATGCCGGCGACTCCGTCTCCGGCATCGATCGGATTCCAAGAATCGCGATCGCGCCATCGGCCGATCGCATCAAAGTTTTCCATAGCGAACCCGATCGGATCCATGCGCGCATGGCAGCTCGCGCACACGGGATTAGCGCGATGTTTGATCATCGCCTCGCGCATCGTCAGCGTCTGCCCGGGCTCCGGGCCGTCAGTCTTCAATGCGGGAACATTCGGCGGAGGAGGAGGCGGCGGCGCTGCGAGCAAATTTTCCAGGATCCATTTTCCGCGCAGCACTGGCGACGTTCGGTTCGCATACGATGTAATCGTCAGAATGCTGCCCTGGCCGAGCAACCCTCCTCGCGGACTGCCATCCGGCAACGTGACACGGCGGAAGGAGCTTCCCGTCACGTTGGGAATACCGTAATGCTTTGCGAGACGCTCGTTGAGAAAAGTGTAATTCGCCGTCAGCAGCTCGAGCACGCTGCGATTCTCTCGAAGAATGCTATCGAGAAAGAGTTCGGTTTCACGTTGGAATGCGTCGCGCAAGGTTTCATCCCAATTGGGAAACAGAACTTCATCCGGTTGCTTTGCTTCGATATCCCGCAGATACAGCCATTGGGCCGCGAAATTCGTCACTATTGCTTCGGAACGCGGATCGGCGAGCATGCGGCGCACCTGTTGCTCGAGCGTTGCGGGATTCTTCAACTTTCCCGCGATGGCGGCATCCAGCAACTCGTCGTCAGGAATACTGCTCCAAATGAAGAACGACAACCGCGACGCCAGTTCGATATCACTAATCCGGTATGCAGCACCGGCCGCAACATTTGCCGGCACGGCTTCGATGCGGAACATGAACTGAGGGCTGACCAGCACACGCTCGAGGGCTTTTTGAATTCCACGATCGAATCCGCCTTCTGCCTTCCCGACGGTGTAGAAGGGCAAGAGCCGTTGCACATCCGCGTCAGTGGAGGGACGGCGATAAGCTCGTCGAGTCAGTGTCGTCAAAATTCTTTTTGCGCAGCCCAACTCATCGGAAGCGCTCGTTGGTTTGCAAACGAAGATACGTTTTCGTGCCGATGCGTCGCCCGGCCCTTTGACATTGTACGGGCCGCTGATCGTGACACTCGCCAGCGCCGGCAACGTGCCTCGCGCGCGCATGCGTGGCCGAAGCGTTTCTTCATCGCGGGCCTGGTTCCGTTCGATGAAGGTGACTCCTACCAATCGCGAGCCGGCCTTAACTGGAATTCGAAATTCGGTCGGTGCATCCGCAGCGCCGCCGCGGCCGCCACGTCCTCCGCGCCCTCTGCCACCGCCGGCATTTCCACCGATCGGAATCAATTGCATTCGTTCGCCATCGATCGTGATCTCGATCTGATGCGCATCTCGCGCCGCTCCGGCAACATCGACTTTGAAGTTGTAATCGGCGTCGACCGGGAAGTAGCTGCGGACGGCGAGCCCTCCGCGCGTCCCGAAAGACAGTTCCTCAACGCGCTCTTCTTGCAGTTGTTCCGGAGAAAGGCGGTGAATGTTCACCATCACCGGCATTTCGGGATCGCCGACGGCGAGGCGGCTGATCTTTCTGGCCGCATCCAAGTAGCGCTCCATTGTTGCCGGCGAGACGAATAAGAGATCGGCAATATTATCGAAGCCGCTGCTGACGTTGTCTGCGGGAAGCAGCAGTGAGATATCCATCTCCTTCGGGAGCGCGTCGAGAGCGAGCAGATCTCGCACGGCGTTTTGGTATTCGGTTCGAGTCAGGCGGTGAAGCAGGGGCAACGTGCCGGCATTGGGTTTCGCCGCAGCTGCGTGGTCGAGCTCTGTTTCAAGGTACGTGGCGACCGCGTTGTAGATGGCTGCGCTCGGACGGGGAGATCCGGCCGGCGGCATTGAGGCGGATCGGAGTTTTCGTACGACCTTTTCCCATTGCTGGGGATTCGTTCCGGCATGCGCCGCTTCAGCTGGATCAATGACGAGTCCAGCCGTCTTGAGTCTTGAATTGTGGCAAGTCACGCAGTACTGGCTGAAGACCTCAGCTGGCGTTTGCCCCGCGAGTGTGACTGGTAACAAGGAGACACAGAGACACAGAGACAGCCCACGGAAAAACATCCTTACCGGGTCTCTTTGTTGCCTCATAGGCCTGGAATATACTATCCCTCCAATGAGGGCTCCCATGAAAAAGTTCGTCGTACTCATACTTGCACTAATCTTTGCCCCAGCCGCGTTTGGCGCGGATCTTCGCATCATCGAGGCAGTCAAGAAATCCGATACAAAAGCAGTCCGTTCACTCATCACTCAGCATGCCGACGTGAACGCCACGGAGGCCGACGGCACCACTGCCCTCCATTGGGCAGCTCAGCGGGACAACGCCGAAATCGTAGACCTTCTCATTACCGCCGGCGCGAATGCCAAGACCGCGAACCGCTACAACGTCACACCCCTCACACTGGCGTGCATGAACGGAAACGCATCGATTATCGAACACCTGCTCAAGGCCGGCGCCGATCCCGATACTCCGTCGGAGGAAGGCCAGACACCGCTCATGACCGCCTCGCTCAACGGCCGAGTCGAAGCTGTGAAGGTGTTGCTCTCGCATGGAGCCAACGTTCAAGCAACAGAACCGATTCGCGGTCAGACCGCTTTGATGTGGGCGGCATCTGAAGGCAATGCGGGTGTTGCAGCGTCGTTATTGGAAGCCGGTGCCGATGTGAAAGCAAAATCGAAGACGGGCTTCACTCCGCTGCTGTTTGCCGTCCGCAATGGGCACATGGATGCCGTGAAGGTCTTACTCGATCACGGCGCCGGTGTCAACGACGTCGCACCCGACGGAACGAGCGCGTTGAACATGGCTGTCGTGAATGCCTACTTTGAACTTGCCGCGCTCCTTCTCGATCGCGGTGCAGACCCCAACACGCCCGATCCGCGCGGCTCCGCATTGCACACGATCGCATGGCTGCGAAAGCCGGGCGCGGATGGAGCGGCGGGCGTCGGCAATACGCCGCATGGACCGCCTCCGCCTACCGGCAACATGACTCCTCTCGAGTTGGCAAAGAAGCTTTTGGAGAAGGGCGCGAACCCCAATGTTCGCATTAGCTGGGAAGAGAAGAAGTTCGATAAGGAAGGCGGCACGATGAAGAATCCGCCGCTGATCCAGCTCGGGCGCCATTACCTTACCTACGTCGGAGCCACACCGTTTTACGTGGCCGCGCACAATGGCGACGCGCCGTACATGCGGCTGCTCGCAGAGCATGGCGCAGATCCTAAGCTGACCAATGCACTCGGCGTCACGCCATTGATCACTGCATCTGGCCTCGATTATTGGGAAGGCGAAGCGCCGGGCCCCTTCACGGGTGTTACCGAGGCGGAGCGTATCGATGCGATAAAACTCGCGCTGGAGTTGGGCAACGACATCAATGCGCACGCCGATTTCGGGGACTACAAAATGGAAGGCGATCCCAGTTACCTCCTTTTGTATTACCCGCTGAATATGGAGGAACTGGTCGGCAAGGTCCTGGGAGACCCGCGCTGGAGCGGCAGCACGGCGCTGCATGCCAGCGTCGTGTCCGGCCAGCCCGGCATCGTGAAGTTCCTCATCGAGCACGGCGCGAAAGTGGATGCGAAAACAAAACTGGGATGGACTCCGCTGGATATGGCCCAAGGTATCTTCTTCGCGAATGCAAAGAAGGAATTCCCAGCGGCCGCCGAAATCTTGAGGCAGGCGAGCCGGTAAGCCGCATGCTAAAATCACCGGCCCTATGCGTCGTCTTGTTTACTGTCTAGCACTAGGATTCTTACTCACCGCTTGCAAGGCCATCGGTACGAGCCGGATGGAAGCCATGGCAATGAAAAACCCTGTTGAACCTACAGCGAAGTCCATGGCGTCCGGCAAAATCGTTTACGACAAGTATTGTGCTGAATGTCACGGTGTCGCCGGTAACGGCGTCAGCGACAAGGCCAAGACCCTTGTGCAAGCCGGCGAAGCAAAACCCTCCGACTTAACCGATAACAAATGGGACCACGGTTCCACCGATGGCGAGATCTTCGTCAATATTCGTGACGGTGTCGGCGTGAAAGGTGCGATGAAAGGGCTGAACGGCAAGCCGGGCATCAGCGACACCGATATGTGGAACGTGGTGAACTATATCCATACCCTGAAGCGGTAAATCCGGCCACAAAGAGGCACAAAAGTCACAAACGCATTAATTGGGGACAGTCTCCATTTACTTTGCTCGAGCCAGGTCCAAAACCACATCCCAGTTGAATCGCGCAAACCGCAGGATCTCACTCTCGAGCAGCCGCTCTTGATCGCTGTGCGCGCCGAAGCCGAGAGGGCCATCTTCAACATCCGTTGCGGGACCGATTCCATAACATTGGATGCCTTTAGCGCGAAGATACGCCATATCGGTCGCGCCTGTGCTCATTGTGGGTAGAGTCGGTGCCTTGTATGTCTTCGTGACATTGGCTTCGAGGACCTTGAATGCTTCGGAATCGAGTTTCGCTACGCCGGATCCCGGCCGCACGTCTCGCGTGGTCCACTTCACCTCCACGGCAGGATCGTTGACGACTCTCTTCACTTGTTCGAGGAACGCCGCTGGATCTTCATCCGGCAGAGTACGCACATCGAGCATGGCCTTCGCCTCGGATGGGATCAAATTGATCCGATAACTGGCGTTGAACTCATTGGGTGAAATCGAAGTGCGCAGCATCGAAGCGTGTCGTGGCTCTTTATCGAGAAGGTAGTCGTCGGCTGCTTCGATTTTCTTTGGATCGGTGCTGAGGATGTCGCGGTACCAGAGTGCTTCTGCGGGCGAGGAGATTTCCGCGAGCCTGGAGAAATAAGCGCCGGTCGTGTCGTTGATGCGGATCGGAGTGCGCCACTTGGCCACGGAAGAAACCGCATCCGCAAGATGAACCACGGCGTTGGTCTTCAAAGGAATAGAACCGTGTCCGGCGACACCTCGCGCGGTAAGTTCGATAGCCCGAGGGATTTTTTCGATCGTCTGAACGGTCGCATATTTCACTTCGCCACCCTGGCGTGTCACTCCGCCGCCCTCGGCAAGACAGAACTCTGAATCGATTTCCGAAAAATGTTGATTGACCATGAACTGGATGCCGACGCGCGTGCTGCCTTCTTCGCCCGCCTCGAAGAGAAAAATGACATCGCGATCCAATGGTACATTCAACCGTTTGAGAGTGAGAGCAGTCATCAGCGCGCCCGTCACATTGTCTTTGTCGTCGACCGTGCCTCTGCCGTAGACATACCCACCGTTGCGAGTAGCGGAGAATGGCGGGAATGTCCATTTCTTCGGATCCACATTCACCACGTCCGTGTGCCCCATGACCAGTAGCGGCCGCTTCTTGCCGTTGCCCTTCAAGCGCGCCACAACGTTCGGGCGGTTCGCCTCGAGTGCGAACACCTTTGTGGGAATGCCTTCCTTATCGAGCACCTGCTTTAAATAATCGGCGGCGGGCCTTTCGTTGCCGGGCGGATCCATCGTGTCGAATCGTAATAAGGCCTGATAGTGCCGCATGGTCTCTTCGTCGAAGGCACGCCAATCGGGTTGTGGGGACTGCGCGACTGCGATGGTGGCGAGTAACAGAATTAGAAGAACGGGCACGCGTCTCATATTTGAGCCTCCACTGCGTTTCATGCCCCTCCTCGAAGGAGGGGTTAAAAAAACACTCTAAAAACCAAACTCAGTCAGTCCGGCAATCCGAACGTCATGATGTTTTGACCGACCGCGATCGCGATGTATTGCTTGTTATCGAACACGTACGTCATCGGCGAAGCCTTCCAGGTTTGATTCGTCGGGAATTGCCAAAGCACTTTTCCGCTCGCGGCATCAGCCGCCATGAACGCTCCACTGTTTTCGCCGAAGAACACCAGGCCGGACACCGTCGAAATAACGCCCGCTGACGCCGTTGCCGCGGTCGTCACTTGTGGCAAATCCCAAACGATCTCTCCTGTTTGAATATTGATCGCGCGCAGGGATTTCGTGAAACTCTCGCCGGGTGCGGGACGAGCGGCACCGCCCATGAACCCTTTGCCCGCTTCCCATTCCATCGCGCGCTTCGAAAACAGATTGCAACGTTCGAGGGCCTGAAAATAATACAAACCGGTCACCGGGTTGAATGATGTCGAGAACCAATTGGTGCCGCCCTGGAATCCAGGACAGACGTACGTTTCACCGTTTGCATCCGCTTTCAAATCGTTGAGAATCGGACGGCCTTTCGCATCGATACCTTTCGCCCAATTCAGGTTCTTCAAAAATTGCTTCGCCAGCAACAACTGGCCGTTCGTTCGATCGAACACATAGAAGAATCCATTGCGGTTGGCTTGAAGCAGAAGTTTGCGCGGCTGTCCCTGCCAATTGGTATCGACGAGAATGGGCGGCTCCTGTGCATCCCAATCATGGATGTCGTGCGGCGTGAATTGGAAATACCAACGCAGCTTTCCGGTCTTTGCTTCGAGAGCAAGGATGGAATCGCTGTAAAGGTTGTCGCCCTGACGTTCGTCGCCGTTGTAATCGAGGCCGGGATTGCCGGTCGGCCAATAGAGCAGATCGAG
>JACXTT010006018.1_pt1 | contig 17439 bp, 14 predicted proteins | sample 9270951 | NCBI WGS metagenome assembly JACXTT01 (sample SAMN15532306, study PRJNA645909) | rock metagenome | isolation source: weathered quartz diorite | place: Puerto Rico | collected 2017-06-21 | reverse complement strand
AAGCGGCGCATCACGACGATTCTCTGTTTGTCGGGCAATTTGGTCAGCCAGTCGCGCACCAGCACCGTCATTTCCAGATGCTCGGCGCGGGAATCAGGGCTGTCGTCGCTGTCGCCGGGCAGCATGTCCATCAGGCTGGACTGGGGATCATTGTCGAGCGGCGCGTCCAGCGAGGTGGCGTGTTCGGACAGGGCCAGGATGTCCTGCACTTCCTCGACGGGGCGGCCGACCAGGTGGGCGATGTCTTCGACGGTGGCGTCCTTGCCGTCATGGTGCTGGGCTTCCAGGTGGTATTTGGCGCGCAGCACCTGGTTCAGTTCGCGCACCATGTGCACGGGCAGGCGCACTGTGCGGGCCTGGTTCATGATGGCGCGCTCGATGCTCTGGCGGATCCACCAGGTGGCGTAGGTGGAAAAGCGGAAGCCCCGCTCGGGCTCGAACTTGTCGATGGCCCGCATCAGGCCGATGTTGCCCTCCTCGATCATGTCGAGCAGCACCACGCCGCGGTTGATGTAGTGCTTGGCGATCGAGACGACCAGGCGCAGATTGTGCTCGATCATCATCTGGCGGGAATGAAAATCGCCGCCCTTGGCGAGGGTGGCGATGCGCACTTCCTCGGCCGCCGACAACAGGGGGCGGGTGCCGATCTGGTTCAGATAATGCTGGGTCGTGTCAGTAGATAACTCGGCCTGCAGCACCTTTTTCAGTTCGTCGACGCTGGCGATGACGACTTCGGGCGCGGCCACCACGCTCTCGACGGGTTCCTCGCCGTCGAGGGCTTCGCCGTCAAGGGCCACGACGTCCAGCGACGCGGGATCGAAGCCCTCGTCGTCGGGGGCGCTGTCGTGGTCGAGCGGGTGGGTCGGAACTGTCATGGGCCTTCATCACTCTCGCTAAGGGCCAGCGCACGACGCCGCGCACGCTTACCTGCTTGGCAGGAACCTCGACGGGTCGACCGGCTTGCCCTGCTGGCGGATTTCAAAGTGCAGCTTGACCGAATCGGCGTCCGAGTCACCCATTTCGGCAATTTTTTCGCCCTTGCTGACAGTCTGGCCTTCCTTGACCACGATGGCGCGGTTGTGGGCGTAGGCGGACAGCAGGCTGTTACTGTGCTTGACGATGACTAGGTTACCATATCCACGAATCCCGGAACCCGCGTACATGACTTTTCCCGCGCCGGCCGCCGTCACCGGCTGGCCCAGCTTGCCGGCGATGTCGACTCCCTTGTTCTTGCCTTCGTCAAAGGTGGCGACAATGCGCCCTTCCGACGGCCACATCCAGCTCAGGCGCTCGTCATCGTCGTTTTTGGCGATGCTGGCGGGCGGCACCGAGGGCGCCGTGGCCGGGGCCGCAGCGACGGCCGCTTTGGGCTCGGGCTTGCTTTCAGGCTTGCTGTCCTCGTCCTTCTTCATCTCGGCAAGCGTGGCGTCGCTGTATGGTTTCTTCTCGCCGCGGGGAGCCACTTTTTTCGGCGCGGCGGCAATTGGCGCGGGACGCGATTCGGGCATCGCAACGGGCGAGGTCACCACGCTGCCCCTCGGCGGCGGGGCCACGCGCAGCACCTGGTCGACCTTGATGTCATCCGGATTGGGCAGATTGTTCCAGGCCAGGATGTCGCGGTAATTCTGGCCGTGGTCGAGGGCAATGCGCAGCAGGGTGTCGCCCTTCTTGACGACGTAGACGCCGCGCGCCTCGTCGCGGTCTTCGGTGGTGACCTGGGGCGCCTGCACGGGTGCGGGGCGCACCGTCACCGGAGCCGGCTGGCGGTCGACGATGGGGGCACGGCGGTTGTAGGTGCTGCAGGCGCTGAGCAGGCCAAGCGACAGGGTCAGCAAAAAAACTAAACGGGTTTGTTTCATTCTCATCATTATTGGTTCGACATTCGGGGCAAGGCTATACGATGCCTGGACGCAAAGGCACGAAATGGCAGGCTTCCAGGGTTTCGCTCAGCCATTCCGCCTTGCCGGTGCGGGTAATCAGTTGCAGGTGCTGCAGCTGCGCGCCCACCGGGGCGACCAGGCGGCCTCCGATGGCGAGTTGTTCCAGCAGCGCACGGGGCACTTCCAGGCCGGCGGCGGCGAGGATGATGCCATCGAAAGGCGCAACTTGCGGGAGGCCAAGCATACCATCTCCGTAGTGCAAGCGCAGGTTAGCGATGCGCAGAGGCCGCAAATTCGCTTTGGCGAGCTCGTGCAGGGGCTTGATCCGCTCGATCGAATACACCTCTTTCGCCACGCAAGACAGCACGGCCGCCTGGTAGCCGCAGCCGGTGCCGATTTCGAGCACGCGCTCGAGCTGGCCGCCGTTGCGCATCGCTTCGATCATGCGCGCCACGATGTATGGCTGGGAAATGGTCTGGTGGTGACCGATCGGCAGCGAGGCGTCGATGTACGCCTGCGCCGACAGGGCCGGCTCGATAAAGGCATGGCGAGGCACGGTGTCGAGCGCGTTCAAGACCACGCTGTCCTGCACGCCCTGCTTGGCCACCCGCACCACCATGGCGTGGCGGATGGCGGCCGACACCAGCAGGTCCGGCCGCGCCGGGTTGGCCGGCGCCGCCTTGGCGCGCTGCAGGGCCTGGCTGTGCGATTTGGAAGGCGCCGCCACCGCCGCGGGGGCGTAGCTGACACGCGGGCCGCCCTGCCCCTGGCTGGAGGCGTTGCGGGTGGCGGTCTGGGGCGTGGCCACGCGCACCCCGGCCGCGCCGGCGGTGCTGGCAGGCCGGTCGTCTTTCCGCCGGTCCTGTCCCGTCACCGACGACAGTGGCAAGGGAAAGGTGCTGCGCCGTTCCGTCATGCCAGGCTCCCCACCAGTTGTCGCAATTGCTCGCGGTGGGTCAGGTCGATCTGCAGAGGCGTGATCGAGACGCGGCCGCTGGCGGTGGCGTGAAAATCCGTGCCTTCTCCCGCATCGCGGGTGGCGCCTGGGGGGCCAATCCAGAAAATCGGCCGTCCGCGGGGATCGAGGGCGCGGATGACGGGCTCGGCCTGGTGGCGCCGGCCCAGCCGGGTGGGCGTGAGCGGACCCATCGCGTCGTACGGCAGGTTCGGGATGTTGACGTTCATCAGCCAGGGCGATTGCAGCGCATCGAAACGGCGCAGCACGATCTCGCGCGCCACCTTGGCGGCCGCATCGATGTGGGCCCAGCCGTGTTCGGCCTGCGAAAAAGCGATGGCGGGAATGCCGAACAAATACCCTTCGGTGGCGGCCGCGACGGTGCCGGAATACAGGGTATCGTCGCCCATGTTGGGGCCGTTGTTGATGCCGGAGACGACCAGGTCGGGCCGGTAGTCGAGCACCCCGGTGAGCGCCACGTGGACGCAGTCGGTGGGCGTGCCGTTGACCACATAAAAACCATTGGCCGCCTGCTGCACGGACAGGGGACGGTCCAGAGAAAGCGAGTTGGACGCGCCGGAGCGGTTGCTGTCAGGCGCGAACACGACGATATCGGCCACGGCGGCCAGGGCACTGGCCAGCGCCTCGATGCCAGGCGCGAGATAGCCGTCGTCGTTACTGATAAGTATTCTCATGCGGCAATTTTACCCGATGCCGTGGCGGGATCGTTCACGTCACTTAAAACATTGTTGGTCGGTGGACGCGGGTGCAACAGCGGAACAGAGGCACGCCCCGCCGCACGCGCCGACACGCAGATCGCGGCGGGCGCCACTGCCGCGCCCGCTGCAAGGCAACAGGAGGCTCGGCGAATTCAACGGATCGGCATGGGACGCTGCTCCTGCATGAATGCAATCATGGCGTCGGTGTCTCCCTGAGAAAAATACACATCGACAATGGCGCGCACGCCACGGGCGCGCACCATCGGTGCCAGGTCGGCCAGCATCACCGGCTCGCGGAGGCGGTCGGCCAGTTCGCGCGCCTCGTCGGCGGCGCGGTCTTCCATCTGCTCCAGGCGGATCACGCCCCGTTCGATTTCGCAGGCATCGACCGTGCACTCACCCCCCTGGTCGTGGCCGCCAGCAGCGCCGTACGTGGCCGGCGGGGTGAACCCGCTTTCATGGGGCGCTGCGGGCGCGTGGGCTGCCTGGCACGGAGGCTGTGGCTGGGCTTGGGCGTGGACGGCGGCCGCTGGCTGCGCGCTGGCCGCCGCCATCAGTCCGGCCTGCTGCGCCAGGGCGCTGGCCATTTGCAGCGCCTCGCTGCGCAGCGGGGGATGGCTGCCGAAGCGGCGCTCGCAGGCGGCGGCCAGCGGTCCGCACAACTGTCCGACCCTGCCCAGGTCGCATTGGGCGGCCAGGGTTTCGGCCAGCGCCAGGCCGGCGGCGATAGTGTCGGTGTGGTCCGCGCCCAGCAGGCGGCGGCGGCTGTCGGCCAGCTGTTCCTGCAAGCAGCGGGCGCTGTCCAGATGCCCCATTTCCGCCAGAACCGCCGCCAGCTGGGCCATGCTGTCGAGGGTGTCGGCATGGGCCCGGCCCAGCACCCGTTCCCGGCCTTCCAGCACTTGCTCGTGCAGCATGCGCGCGCGGCCGAGGTCGCCCGCGCGCGCCAGCAGTCCGGCGTGGGCGGACTGTGCCGCCAGGGTCTGTCGATGGTTCAGGCCATAGAGCTCGCGCCAGCCCATCACTACCTGTTCGGCGTGGCCCAGGGCGGAATCGAAGCGGCCGCAGTCGGCCAGCGCCGCAGCCAGTCCGGCACGCACCGCCAGGGTGTCGGGATGGGCATGGCCCAGTTCAGCCACGGTGTCCTCGTACAGGCTGCGATACTGGGCCAGGGCGGCGTCGAACGTGCCGCACTGGCGCAACTGGGCGGCCAGGCCGGCGCGCGCGGCCCGGGTGGCGGGATGGTCCGCGCCCCACAAGGCCGTTTGCACGGCGGCCGCTTCGCTGACGCTGGCGAGCGCCTGGCGGCAGCGGCCCGCGCGTTGCTGCACCCTGCCCAGCGCCAGCAAGTGTTCGGCCAGCCGGGCCTGTGCGGCGGGCGACTGGGCGTCGGGGTCGGTCGCACGCGCGCCGGCGATGCCCCGCGCCAGCGCCAGCTCCTCGCGCTCCTGCCAGGGAAAGGCGCCGTCGGCAGCCCATTCGAGCAATTCGGACACGCCCCGCGCCAGGGAAAAGCGGTCGGCCGTCAGGGGCAGGCGGGGCGGCAGCGCTTCGGCCATGGCGTTGAATTGCTGCAACTGGACGTGATCGAGGTAGCTGTCGAGCGAAAGCGCGGACAAGCCGTAACTGTCGCGCATCAATTGCTCCAGCACGCACTGGTAGCCGCCTGATTCGCTGCCGGGATCGCCGTGGCGCCAGCGCAGGCGGCGGCCCAGGTCGGCACCATCCAGTTCGATCGGCAAGGGATAGACCAGCAGGGGCCGCTGCGCTTCTTCGTGGCTGCTGCGGTAATCGATCGCGCGGCGCACTACCCCGCAGGCACCGTCCAGGCTGCGGCGGTTCGGGGAAAACAGCATGACCAGCTGGTCCGGCAGCAAGCTGGTGCAGACGCTGACGGCGGCCGAGCGCCCGCCCCGGCTGGCCACCAGCACGTGGGCGAAGCGGCGCACCAGGTGTTCGGCAAAGCAGCGGAACAGACTGGGGCTGGCGGCAAACAAGCCTTCCCAGTCGGCCGCGGCGGCCCGTTCGCCAAAGCTGTCGTCGCAGCAGCCGGCCCGCATTAAATAGAGGGGACGGTGGTCGTCGACCCGTTCTATGAATGGTTCCCAGTCGACCGCTTCGAACACCTGGCGGGCGCGGCGCAGCTCCAGTTCGGCGGCGCTTTCGCCCGCCGGATCGGTGCGCCCGCCCCGCTCTGCCTTGCGCTCCGGGACGCGGCCGCCGCCTCCGCCTTCGCCCTGCTGGCGCAGCAGATCCAGCTGGTCGCGGCAGGCGGCGAAGTATTCAAGCAGGCCGGGCCGGCTGGCGCGCGCCGCCCCGCCGCATTCGTCGTGCAGGCCGGGGGCCTCGGTGTCCCAGTCGATCATCAGCACCGGCACACCGGCGCGGGCCCGGTCGGCCAGCAGGGTGGCCATGGTGGTGAGCACGGCGTTGCGGGCAGCGCCCCCATCGACGGCGTAGACGGTCGTCAGCTTGCCTGGTGTGGGCAGCAGCGGCAAGGTAAAGCGATAATTTTCCATGGTTATCCTTATTTTTTTGGGAACGAAAGCGAGGGAAGGTCACGCCATGCGGGTGGGACAGCAGGAAGCACGAATTGGTTGCAATCGTGACCTGGCGGTGTCCAGATCTTTTGCAATTCATAGTGCTCGACGATCCGCGCGACGATTTTCTCGATCGCGGGGATGAAGTCAGGATTCGACTTGATGTCCTGCGTGGCCATCGTGAAGCGCGAGAAATCGGCATACATGGTGGCGTTGGCGATTTGTGGCGGCAGCATCAGGGGATGGCGTGTCATGATGACGGGAATGGTCAAATGGCTGGGCAGCTCGTACCACTGGCTGCGTTCGGCCTCAATCAATTGCATGGCGGCATACTCACGCCGGGTGAAGGCATGCGATTCGTACTTGGGTGTGTATATGAGGATCATCGCCACGCTTTCGCACATGGCGCGGGCGATCTTGCGTTCGATGTCGTCGCCGCCGCCCAGTTGCTCGGTGTCGATGAACAATTCCGTTTCGTTGTCCAGATAGGGTTCCAGGTAGCAGCGCAGGGCGGCCGTCAGCTCGCTCTTGAACTTGACCATCAAGTCGTAGCGGCCTTGGGCATAACTGATGAAACAGCCATAACGGATCGCCATCGCAGCCTCCCTATTTGCAAAATGCCAAGCACTCTGAACGACTTTAACAAGCGGGACGCTGGCCGCCTTGTGCGCTCGCAAAGGACGAGGTAACACCGCCGGGTCGCCACGTCCCTTCCGATTTCGGGCATAATCAAAAAATCACACGGTCGTTCTATTTTTATAAAATCCGAGGAGACAGACGATGAAAGCAGTGCGATGTGCCCAGTGGGGCTTGCCCGACAGCCTGGTGGTGGAAGATCTGGCAGCGCTGACGGCGGGACCGGGCGAAGTGGTGATCGAGGTCAAGGCGGCCGGAGTGAATTTCCCTGACGTACTCATCATCCAGGGCAAGTACCAGGTCAAGCCCGCCCTGCCCTTCACGCCGGGCAGCGAACTGGCCGGCGTGGTGTCGCAAGTTGGCGAAGGCGTGGCCCACGTCAAGGTGGGCGACCAGGTAATTGCGTTCGTGGCCCAGGGCGCGTTTGCCCAGCAGGCCGTGGCGCCCGCCGCGGCCGTGATGCCGATGCCGCCTGGCATGGACTTCGACACGGCCGCCGCCATCACCCTCACCTATGGCACCTCCCACCACGCCGTGGCCGACCGCGCCGCCCTCAAAGCGGGCGAAACCATGCTGGTGCTGGGCGCCGCGGGCGGCGTGGGCCTGGCCGCCATCGAGATCGGCAAGGCGCTGGGCGCCACCGTGATTGCCGCCGCCTCCACCGACGAAAAGCTGGCGGTCTGCCGCGAACATGGCGCCGACGCCACCATCAATTACAGCAAGGAAGATTTAAGGGAAGCCATCAAGGCGGCCACCGGCGGCAAGGGCCCGGACGTGATTTACGATCCCGTCGGCGGCGAATACGCCGAGCCCGCCTTTCGCTCGATCGCCTGGCGGGGCCGCTACCTGGTGGTGGGCTTTGCCAACGGAGAGATCCCGAAACTGCCCCTGAACCTGACCCTGCTCAAGGGCGCCTCGCTGGTCGGCGTGTTCTGGGGAGAATTCGCCAAGCGCGAACCGAAAGCCAACCTGACCGGCATGCGGCAGCTGCTGGGATGGCTACAGGAAGGCAAGATCCGCCCCCACATCTCGGCCCGCTACGCGTTGAACGACACGGCGCAGGCCCTCAATGACATGGCGGCCCGAAAGGTTACCGGCAAAGTAATAATCCAGCCCTGAACGCTACGCCCCCGAGGCGACATCCGATCTGCATCGGGTTTGCGTAAAACCAAAAAAGCCCCCGGGTCCCCCGGGGGCTTTTTCTCACTTCACCCCAAACAAAAGTAGGTTTTTACTTTTGTTTGAAAAATTCAATCACGTCCTCTTGAACCCGCGTCCGCTTGAACGGCGGCAGCGACTGCCACACCCGCTTGCCGTAGGACTTGGAAATCAGGCGCGGATCGCAGATCATCAGCACGCCCCGGTCCGTTTCGTCGCGGATCAGGCGGCCTGCGCCCTGTTTCAGGTTGATGATGGCTTCCGGCAGGGTATGGTGCATGAAGCCGTTCAGGCCTTGCTTTTCCATCACGTCGATGCGGGCGGCCAGCACCGGGTCGTCGGGCGGGGCGAAGGGCAGCTTGTCGATGATCACCAGCGACAAGGCCTCGCCCCGCACATCCACGCCTTCCCAGAAACTCTGGCTGCCGACCAATACGGCATTGCCGGCGTTGCGGAAGGAATCGAGCAATTCGGTGCGGCCCCGCTCGCCCTGCACGAACAGGGGGAATTCCAGGCCCCGGTCCGCAAACTCCTTGCGCAAACGTTCGGCGACGTGCTTGACGGCGCGAATGGTGGTGCAGAGAAAAAAAGTGCGCCCGCCCGCCGCTTCGATCACGGGCAGCGCGCAGTCGACCACGGCGTCCGTGTAGCCCATCGCGTTCGGGTCCGGCAAGCCGGTCGGCACGTACAGGATGCCCTGCTGCTCATAGTTAAACGGGCTGGGCCAGGTCTGGGCGTGTTCGCCCGTCAAGCCCATCTGCTCCGTGAAATGCTTGAAGTCGTTTTTGACGGCCAGGGTGGCCGAGGTAAAAATCCAACTGCGGGGCGTGCCTTCGCGCTGGTTGTTGAAGATGGGCGCGATCGACAGGGGCGTCTTGTGCAGCTGCAGCGAGGATTGAAACGCTTCCACCCACAGCACGGCGTCGTCGCCTTCCAGGGTCTTGCCCTTGCCGTCCGCTTTCCAGCCCGCCAGGGCCTGGCCCAGTTCCACGGCCCGCACGCGGCACTGCTCGATGGTTTCGGCGCGGGCGGCCTGGTCTTCCAGCACGGTGACCATCTCGGCCAGCTTTTCCTTCACGGTCTCCAGCGCGGGAAAAAAATCCGAGGACGGAGCGATCTGCGCCAGGGACATGCGGACGATGTCTTGCGGGAAGGTCAGGCGCAGGTCGCGCGCCGCCTTTTCCACCACCATCACCACCTTGGCCCAGTCCGGGCCGCCGCGGGCGTGCGCCAGACCTTCGGCCAGCACGTCGCGGCACAATTCGAGAATCTGCGAGGTCGACACGGTCTGACCGAAAAACAGGGTGGCCGTGTCGGGCAGCTGGTGGGCCTCGTCGAAGATGATGGTATTGGCCGATGGCAGCAGCTCGGCCACGCCGGTGTCCTTCAGTGCCACGTCGGCAAAGAACAGGTGGTGGTTGACCACGACCACGTCCGCCTGCTGGGCTTCGCGGCGCGCCTTCATGACGAAGCAGTCCTGATAATACTGGCACTCGGCGCCCATGCAGGTGTCGCGGGTGGAGGTGACGAGATTCCAGATGGTGGCGTTTTCCGGCACCTTGGTCAGCTCGGCCTTGTCGCCCGAGCTGCTCATCTTGATGAAGCGGGAAATTTCGCGCAGGTGGCCGACGTCGTCGCGCGAAGTCATGCGGCCGTTCTGCATGGTGCGTTCGAGGTGGTAATGGCAGACGTAGTTCGAGCGCCCTTTCAGCAGGGCCACTGAAACCGGCGCGCGCAGCGCCGCCCGCACCGTCGGGATATCGCGCAAGAATAGTTGATCCTGCAAGTTCTTGGTGCCGGTCGACACGATGGTCTTGCCGCCCCACATCAGCGCAGGCACCAGATAAGCGAAGGTCTTGCCCGTGCCCGTGCCCGCTTCGGCGATCAGGGTTTTCTGCTCGGCGATGGCCTGGGCGATGGCCTTGGCCATTTCCGTTTGCGAGCGGCGGGGAGAAAAGCTGCCGACGGCGGGCGCCAGCGGTCCGCCGGCGCCGAACAAACGGTCGACTTCGGCATCGAATTTGCCGGCGGGAGCAGGCGGGACGGACGCGGCAGCGTCGCCGCCTGCGTCACGCGGTGAAAGGGAATCGGTCAAGGTGGCGTTTCAGTGAAGCGAAGACGGATCAGGCCGGGACATCCGGCACCAATTGCATTTTCAACAGGGTGATATGGTCCTTCAGCTGCAATTTGCGCTTTTTCAGACGGCGCAGCTGCAACTGGTCGTGATGGCCGTCGAGCACCAGCAAGTCTATGACCGCGTCGAGGTCGCGATGTTCCACATCGAGCTCGATCAGGCGGCGTTGAATTTCCTGGACATCTGGCATAGTTTGCTATTCCCAACAGTTTATTACAATTGTGCTGCAACAACGCCCGTGAAACGCCTACAATCGACACTGCGAATATTTACCACTTGCAACTTTTGAAGTGCTCAGACCATAGTTTAATCTACCGTGACCTAGCCGCCAACATGGATATGAATTCCTTCAAGATCGAAGCAGGCACCGCCCAGCATATCGGCAACCGGCCCCAGCAAAACGACCGGGTCGCCCTGTTCACCAGCGCGCGGGCGCCGGGCTATGTGATGGCCGTGTTGTCAGCCGGCCTGGCCGGCGGTTCGCTGGCGTCCGAGCAGGTGCTGCACACGGCCAAATTGCTGTTCGACGAATTCAAACCGGGCGACACGCCCACCGTCGCCCGGGTCGAGCAACTGCTGCGCGACATCGTCCACGAGACCCACGAAGTCATCAAATTGAACGGGGTGGCCACCCAGTCCGAGCCCCATGCCACGTTTGCCGGCCTGGTCATCACGCCGGCCGGACAGGCGGTCTGGGCCTGGGTGGGCGACAGCCGTGTCTACCGTTTCCACAAGGGCGAATCGACTATGCGCAGCAGCGACGCCGCCTACATCGAGCACCTGACGCAGACGGACCGTTTGCCTGCGGAGGCGGCCAGGAACCACCGCCACTCCAAGCTGCTGGTCAATGTGCTGGGCAACAGCCGCAAGGAACCCTTCGTGACGGTGGGCCACCACGCCCCGCTGGCGGCAGGCGATGCATTTCTCCTGGCCTCGGATGGCCTCTGGCATTTTTTCACGGATGCGGAACTGGGCGCGGTGCTCTACAAGACCACACCCCGCCAGGGTTCCGAGATGCTGATCAGCAAAGCGGGCGAACGCGCCCAGGGCAAGGGCGGCAATTGCAGCATGGCCATCGTCAAGCTGGTCAAGCCGCCCAAGACCGCACCCGAATACAAGGTGCAAAAGATGGGCCGCGCCGTCTAGCCTGATTTACTTTGGCTTGGCCTGCGCCGCGGCTGCCTTGTCCGCCTCGGCCTTGTCGGCGGCCGCCTTGTCGGCAATCCGCTTGGCCGTTTCCGCCTTCTTCGCTTCGACGTCTTTCAAGCGCCGCGCCGATTCCGCCCGGCGCGCTTCAAAGGCCTTGACGTTGGCATCGCGCTTGGCCGCGCCCGCCGCTTCTTCCGCTGCCAGGCGCTGCATGCGCGCCGCGTGTTCGGCGTTGCGGTCGACCGTGGCGGCCGGACGCGGCGGCGGCGCGGGCCGCTCTTCTTTCGGCAGCGGTGGCGGATTGTCACGCAGGCGCGCCTGCTCCGCTTCGAACTGGGCGGTCGATTTGACGAGGGCGGCGTCACGCTCTTCGACCTTGGTCTTGCGCTGAAAGTGCTGGGCTTCGATTTCGATGGCGCGCACATTGGCCAGTGCCACCCGGTGCTCTTCGCGCACCTGGTCGAGGCAATTATTCGTGAAGAAACGGGTGTAGCAGACCCGCTCGCCAGCGGCAAACCGGGCTTCGGCCCGCTCACGCTCGACCTTGACCAGCGCCAGCTTGCGCTGGGCATCTTCTTCCGACGTGGTGGGCGCCACCGGCGCAGGCGCCGGGGCAGGCTTGGTGGAAACGCAGCCGGCCAGGGCCGCCACTACCAGGAGTACATATGACTGCTTCATGCCTTGTCCATATTTTTATTGTGTTCAGGTGATCGACCCAGCCGCTTCGCGCCGGTCCGATTCCATGTACTCGCGCGACTGCATCTCAATGATACGCGAGACGGTGCGGTGAAATTCATTTGCCAGCATGCCTTGCGTGTACAGCTCTTCGGGCGCGACCGCCGCCGACATCAAGAGCTTGACCTTGTTATCGTAAAACACGTCGATCAGCCAGGTGAAGCGGCGCGCTTCCGAGGATTGCCCGGCCGACATCGCCGGGATGCCCGACAGGAACACCGTGTGGAAACGGCTGGCGATTTCCAGGTAATCGTTCTGGGAGCGCGGCCCGCCGCACAGGGTGGCGAAATCGAACCAGATCACCCCGCCGGCACGGCGCAGGGCGCGGATTTCGCGCTGCTCGATGAAGACACGGGGGTCTTCGTCGGCCGTCTCGGCGATCTTGGCGTAGGCCGCGCGCAGGGCCGCGTCCGAGGCCGCGTTCAAAGGCGTGTAGTAACTTTCCACCTGTTCCAGGGCGCGCTTGCGGTAGTCGACGCCCGCATCGACGTTGAGGATGTCGAGCTTGTCCTTCAACAGGGCGATGGTGGGCAACATGCGGTCGCGGTGCAGGCCGTCCGGATACAACAGGTCCGGGTCGTAGTTCGACGTCATGATGAAGGAGACGCCGTTGTCGAACAGGGCCGACAGCAGGTTGTAGAGGATCATCGCGTCGGCGATGTCGGAGACGTGGAACTCGTCGAAGCAGATCAGGCGGTATTTCTTGGCGATGCGGCGCGCCACCTCGTCGAGGGGATTGGCGACGCCTTTGAGTTCATCGAGCTGGCGGTGCACGCCGCGCATGAACTCGTGGAAATGCAGGCGGGTCTTGCGCACCACCGGCACCACCGAATAAAAGCTGTCCATCAAAAACGACTTGCCGCGCCCTACCCCGCCCCACAGATAGACCCCGCGCGGCACGTCCGGGCGGTTGATGAGGCGCTTGAAGCTCGACGAGCGGCGGTCCTTGTAGGCCACCCACTCTTCGAAGCAGCGCTGCAGGCGGTCGACGGCGCGCTGCTGGGCGGCATCGGATTGGTAGCCGCGGGCGGCTAGGGCGTTGACGTAGAATTCCTGGACATTCATGGGGATCTTTAAAACGAAAAAGGCCGGCTTGTGGCCGGCCTGTGGCGCAACGCTGACTTAGAAGTTCAGGGTGCGCTTGTCCACTGCCAGCATGGCTTCCTTGGTCGCTTCCGACAAGGACGGGTGGGCGTGGCAGATGCGGGCGATGTCTTCCGACGAGGCGCGGAATTCCATCGCCACGACGGCTTCCGAAATCAGCTCGGAGGCCTGGGGGCCGATGATGTGCACGCCCAAAATTTCATCGGTGGTGGCATCGGCCAGCACCTTGACCATGCCCGTGGTGTCGCCCAGCGCGCGGGCGCGTCCGTTGGCCAGGAAGGGGAAGCTGCCTGCCTTGTAAGCGACGCCAGCGGCTTTGAGCTGCTGCTCGGTCTGGCCAACCCAGGCGATTTCCGGCGAAGTGTAAATCACCCAGGGAATCGTGTTGAAGTTGGTGTGGCCGTGCTGACCGGCGATACGCTCGGCAACGGCCACGCCCTCTTCCTCGGCCTTGTGCGCCAGCATCGGACCACGCACGACGTCGCCGATGGCCCACACATTGGCCACATTGGTCTTGCAGTCGTCATCGACGGCCACAAAGCCGCGCTCGTCCAGTTTCAGGCCGACCGCTTCGGCATTCAAGCCGATGGTGTTGGGCACGCGGCCAATCGAGATGATGAGCTTGTCGAACTCGGCCTTCTGCTCGGCGCCGGCGGCGTCAAGGTAAGCCACGGTGACCTTGTCGGCCGCCGTGGTGATGGCGCCAATCTTCACGCCCAGGCTGATCTTCAAGCCCTGCTTGGTAAATTGCTTGTGCGCTTCCTTGGCGATGGTCTCGTCGACCGCGCCCAGGAAAGTCGGCAAGCCTTCCAGAACGGTGACGTCCGCACCCAGGCGACGCCACACGGACCCCATTTCCAGGCCGATCACACCGGCGCCGATCACGCCCAGCCTGGCGGGAACGGCGTCGATGGCCAGCGCGCCCGTGTTCGACAGGATCAGTTTTTCGTCGAACGGGGTGCCCGGCAGCGCACGCGGGTTCGAACCCGTGGCGATGATGACGTTGGTGGCGGTGATGGTCTCGGCGGCAGGGCCCGTCACGTTCAGGGTGTGCACGCCATTGGCGGTGCCGGCAAAGGCGGCGCGGCCGTGGAAGAAGGTGATCTTGTTCTTTTTGAACAGGAACAGGATGCCGTCGTTGTTTTGCTTGACGACGGTGCCCTTGCGCTTGAGCATCTGCGGCAGGTTCAGCGACAGGCTGCCCACGTCGATGCCGTGGTCCTTGAAGGCATGGCCGGCATGCTCAAAATGCTCGGACGATTGCAACAGCGCCTTGGACGGAATGCAACCGACGTTGGTGCAGGTACCGCCCGGTGCAGGACCGCCCTTTTCATTGACCCACTCGTCGACACAGGCGACGGAAAAACCCAGTTGGGCGGCGCGAATGGCGGCGATGTAGCCGCCGGGGCCGGCACCGATGACGACCACGTCAAATTGTTTACTCACTTTGATTCCTTTTATCGTTTTTGCCTGTAAAAATCATCTGGCTTTGCCAGGGATTTTTACCTGGATCCAAACAAAAGTAGGGGTGTACTTTTGTTTGATTAATTTGTTTCTTTCAAGATTAGGTGTTGGATTCTTCAGGCACGAAAATCCACATCAAGATATACAAAAGGAAACTGAAACCGAACGTGAAGAAAAACAGCACGAACACCAGCCGCCAGATCCACGCTTCCATGCCCGACACCTTGGCCAGGCCGCCGCAGACGCCGCCCAGCCAGCGGTCCGTGCGCGAGCGGCGCAGGGCGCCGATCTCGCTGACGAAGTCGCCGTCGGTGGACTTGTTCAAGTTCACAGTGGACGGATGGTCCAGCAGCTTCGCTTTCGCTTTCTCAAATTCAGCATCGCTCAAGGCGCCCGCCTGGTGCAATTCGTGCAAACGCTTGATTTCTTCAGCCACGCTCATCGACGTACCCTTTTAAAAAGTGCAGATTGCACGCGCCGCACCCACGGCGCGCATTCAGGATTACAGGTCCAGCAGCAGACGCGATGGGTCTTCCAGGGTTTCCTTCATGGTCACCAGGCCCAGCACGGCTTCGCGGCCGTCGATGATACGGTGGTCGTAGGACATGGCCAGGTAGTTCATCGGACGCACCACGATCACGCCGTTCTCGACGACAGCGCGGTCCTTGGTCGCGTGCACGCCCAGGATGGCCGACTGGGGCGGGTTGATGATCGGGGTCGACAGCATGGAGCCGAAGGTGCCGCCGTTCGAGATCGAGAAGGTACCGCCCGTCAGGTCTTCCAGGGTCAGCTTGCCTTCCTTGGCCTTGACGCCGAACTCGCCGATTTTCTTTTCGATGTCCGCGATCGACATCTGGTCCGCATCGCGCAGGATGGGCACCACCAGGCCGCGCGGCGAACCGACGGCGATACCGATATCAAAATAGCCGTGGTAGACGATGTCGTTGCCATCGACCGAGGCGTTGATGATCGGGTACTTCTTCAGCGCTGCAACGGCAGCCTTGACGAAGAAGGACATGAAGCCCAGCTTGACGCCGTGCTCTTTCTCGAACTTGTCCTTGTACTTGTTGCGCAGGTCGATGACGGGTTGCATATTGACTTCGTTGAACGTCGTCAGGATGGCGTTGGTCGACTGCGACTGCACCAGGCGCTCGGCGATACGGGCGCGCAGGCGGCTCATCGGCACGCGCTCTTCGGGACGGTTGCCCAGGCTGGCAATCGAGGGGGCGGCCACTTGCTGCAGGGCTGGCTTGGCCGGTGCGGCCGGCGCTGCCATCGGGGCGGGGGCGGCAGGTTTCACACCGCCGGCGATGGCGCCGATGACGTCGCCCTTGGTGACGCGGCCGTCCTTGCCGGTGCCGGCAACGTCAGTTGCCGACATCGAATTTTCAGCGAGCATCTTGGCGGCGGCTGGCATGGCGATGTCACCCTTGCCGGCTGGCGATGGCGTCTCGGCCGTCGGCACGGGCGCGTTCGGGGTGGCGACGGCCTTGACTTCGATCGGGCTGACCTGGGCCGAGGCTTCGGTGTCGATGATGGCGATGACTTCGCCGGCGACGACGGTCGAACCGTCGCCCTTGATGATCTGGACGATGGTGCCGGCGGCGGGGGCTGGCAGTTCAAGGACCACTTTGTCCGTCTCGATATCGATCAGGTTTTCGTCGCGGGCGACCGGCTCGCCCACTTTCTTGTGCCATGCAAGCATGGTTGCTTCTGCTACCGACTCCGACAGTTGGGGGACCTTGACTTCGATTTGTGCCATGTAAAACTCCGTATGCTGTATATGTGTGCGCGCAGGGCCAGCTCGTGGCCGGCCCCTGCTCTATTTTTTATTTGGTGAGGATGAAGCCCTTGAGCTTCGAAAACGCCGTTTCCAGCAACTCTTTCTGCTGCGCATAGTGCTTGTCGTAATAACCGACCGCAGGCGAGGCCGAAGCGGGACGGCCGGCGTACGCCAGGCGCTGGCCTGCTTCCAGGCTTTCGAAGATGTTGTGCTGGATCTGGAACCAGGGACCCTGGTTCTGCGGCTCATCCTGCGCCCACACCAGCTCGGTGAAGTTGGGGAACTTCTTCAGTTCGGCAGCGAAGGACTTGTGCGGGAACGGATACAGCTGTTCCACCCGGATGATGGCCGTGTCGAGCTGGTTGCGCGTCTTGCGCTGGTTGACCAGGTCGTAGTAGACCTTGCCCGAGCAGGCGATCACCCGCTTGACCTTCTTGGCCTCGATTTTCTCGTCGACTTCGCCGATCACGGTCTGGAAGCTGCCCTTGGCCAAGTCGCTCAAAGGCGAACCGGCATCCTTGTTACGCAGCAAGGATTTGGGCGTCATGATGACCAGGGGCTTGCGGAACTGGCGCACCATCTGGCGGCGCAGCAGGTGGAAAATCTGCGAAGCCGAGGTCGGCTGCACCACTTGCATATTGTTGTCGGCACACAGTTGCAGGAAGCGCTCGGGACGGGCGGAGGAGTGCTCCGGACCTTGTCCCTCGTAGCCGTGCGGCAGCATCATCACCAGGCCGGAAGCGCGGCCCCATTTCACTTCGCCGGAGCTGATGAACTGGTCGATGACGACCTGGGCGCCGTTGGCGAAGTCGCCGAACTGGGCTTCCCAGATGGTGAGCGTGTTCGGCTCGGCCGTCGAGTAACCGTATTCAAAGGCCAGCACGGCCTCTTCCGACAGCACGGAGTCGATCACGGTGAACGGTGCCTGGGTCTCCGACACATTGCACAGTGGGACGTAGGTGCCGGCATCCCAGCGTTCGCGGTTCTGGTCGTGCAGCACGGCGTGGCGATGGACAAAGGTGCCGCGGCCCGCATCCTGGCCCGTCAGGCGGATGGCGTAGCCGGAAGCGACCAGCGAAGCAAAGGCCAGGTGTTCGCCCATGCCCCAGTCCAGATTGATTTCGCCGCGGCCCATGGCGGCGCGGTCGGCCAGCACTTTCTCGACCAGGGTGTGGGCCTTGA
>JACXTT010006017.1_pt1 | contig 17439 bp, 19 predicted proteins | sample 9270951 | NCBI WGS metagenome assembly JACXTT01 (sample SAMN15532306, study PRJNA645909) | rock metagenome | isolation source: weathered quartz diorite | place: Puerto Rico | collected 2017-06-21 | reverse complement strand
CGGGTCTCCTGATTCATGAGGGCCAGCTCTTCTATCACAATCTCGGATTGCACAAAGTGCTCGACCTCGGTGAATGGTGGCACGAGCACACCGGCGGGCTGCCTTTGCCGATGGGTGGCAATGCGATTCGCCGCGAACTTGGCGAAGAAACGATCCGCGAAGTCTCAAGTCTGTTGAAAGAAAGCATTCAGTACTCTCTCGACCACCGCGAAGACGCGCTTGAGTACGCGTTGCAGTTCGCGCGCGACATGGATCCCACATTGGCCGATCGATTTGTGGCCATGTGGGTCAACGATCTTACGCTCGATTACAGTGAGCGCGGTCGCGAAGCTGTGCGTCGTCTCCTTAAAGAAGGTTACGAACGCGGCATCATCCCGCATAAGGTTGACGTCCAATTCGTCGACTAACTCGTCCGCACCTTCATGAAAGTTTCGCCCGCACGACGCGCTGCGTTTGAGATGCTTCAGCGCGTCGAACAGGAAGGCGCATATTCGTCTGCGCTATTAGCCGCCGCGGACGAGTCTTTGAGCTCGAAGGATCGGAGGCTGTGTAGAGAACTCGTCCTCGGGATCTTACGCAATCGTTTGTGGCTTGATCGAGCCATTGAACATTTCAGTTCGCGCAAGATTGAAAAACTGGACCTGGCGGTGACTCTCGCGCTCAGGCTGGGTCTTTATCAACTTCGCTTCCTCACTCGCATTCCCCAATCCGCTGCGGTGAACGAATCTGTAAATTTGGTGCGCTTCTCTCGGTTGAAGTCAGCCACAAGTTTTGCGAATGCCGTGCTTCGGCAAGCGATACGTGAGCCGAACTATGATCCGGCGACCGGAATCGAGAATAATTTTGAGCGGCTCGCGGTCGAGACGTCTCATCCGCAGTGGCTGATTGAAAGATGGGCGGCGCAATTCGGCGGCGAAAGAGTCGCCTCGTTCGCGCGAGCAAATAACCAGCCGGCGCCGCTTGCGTTTAGGTTTACCGCACAAACGTTTCGCGATCCGAATCACTCGCCGGAAAAATTGATCGAAGAACTGAAAGCCGCAGGCGCCGACGTAATTGAATCCAACGTCGCGCCGGGTGGGTGGCGAGTCAGGCAAGGCGCTCGTGCGAGGGAAAACACCGGCCTAGTTCCAGGCGAACCAGACTCGGGAATGGAGGGGCTACAAAAATTTTCCGAGCAAGGAATGATCTATTTTCAAGACGAGGCCTCACAACTCGTGGCCCATTGTGTGGCGGCGCGTGCCGGTGATCGAGTGCTCGATGTCTGTGCGGCGCCGGGAAGCAAATCAACTCTGATGGCGGCGCTAGCGCCTCATTCATCAGTCGTCGCAGGCGATCTTTACGAACAGCGAACACGTTTGATTCAAGAGTTTGCTCGTCAACAAGGCGCATCAAATATCTGTGTCGTCCAATACGACGCTACGAGCGAACTGCCCTTTCCAAAAGATTCTTTCGATCGGGTGCTGGTCGACGCCCCGTGTTCGGGGACGGGCACGCTACGACAAAATCCCGAAATTCGTTGGCGGTTGGATGAATCGGACATTCTGGAGCTCGCCGCCAGGCAAAAGCTGATTATGCAAAACGCTGCGAATGTCGTTAGGCCCGGCGGCAGAATCATCTATTCAACCTGTTCGGTAGAAATAGATGAAAACGAGGGAGTCATTTCTGAATTCCTGAAAGATAGTCCCCAATTCGAGCAAGTAGCGTTGGAAGTGCCGAAGCGTTTTCTGACACCTAATGGCAGCGCTCGCACCTGGCCGCAAGATGACGATGTTGAGGGGTTTTTCGTGACGACTTTGCAGCGAAGAACCGCGAATTAAGTAATCTCGCCTTCGATCACGCGGCATTAGTGGCAACGAAACGAATGCGCCGTTCACCGCTATCGTTCGCGCGCGACGACATGCTAGACTGGCGCACTGCTTGCGGGCCTGACCTGCTGAAGATTTACAATTACCCTCTGAATCAACCGTGTCTGCCATCCGCCAAACGCTCACCGTCATCAAGCGAATCGCGATCGTAATCGGAATTGCCATCGCATTCACGTTGGGATTATTAGGCGCGATTTACCTTTCACTGCGCAGCTCGGAAACACGCGTGCCGGATATTGTCGGCAAAGACCGTAACGCCGCCGAAACGACGATCAGTGATGCAGGATTGAATTTTCGTGTGCGCGCAACGCGCGCCACCAGCGAGGCCAAACCAGATACGGTGCTGATTCAGCTTCCGCGCGCCGGCGAAGTCGTGAAAGTTGGACAAACCGTCGCGGTCGACATCAGTCGCCCCACGAAAGACGGCGAACCGTCGACGCCGGCAAAGGCGAACGAGAACGCCAACAAGCAGGAGAATAGTTCGGCTTCTGCGTCGAACAACTCGAACGCCAATGCGAATGCGAATCGCAAGAAGCCCACGAACCGCAACGCGAACGAAAACTTAAATGGCAACGCAAATCGGCCGGTCAATCACAATCGTAACGGCAATTTGAACGCGAACACCGCGCCGGTTAATCACAACGCGAACGCGGCTGGGACTCCAATACGTTCTAACGTAAACTCAACGAATACGAATCGTCCAAGCGTCAACGTTAATCGCCGTCCGGTGACGGCGCCGACTCCGTAGTTTTCTCAGCGATGATCGAGATAGCCCCATCAATTCTCTCGGCTGATTTCGCGCGTTTAGGCGAACAGATTAAGACCGTCGAACAAGCCGGGGCTTCCCTGCTCCACGTCGATGTCATGGATGGCCGTTTTGTACCCAATATCACCGTCGGTTTGCCGGTGGTAAAAGCCATTTCGCGTGCAACCCGACTGCCCATTGACGCGCATCTGATGATTGTCGAACCGGGCAGGTACGCCGAAAGTTTCGTAAAAGCGGGCGCGCAAATGGTTTCAATTCACATCGAAGCCGATCCGCACGCGCACCGCACGCTCTCGGCGATTCGAGCTGCAGGTGCTCAGGCCGGGATCGCATTCAATCCAGCGACGCCACTGTCGGCGTTGGAAGAGGCAATCAAGTTCGCAGATTATGCTTTGCTGATGTCGGTGAATCCAGGTTTTGGCGGGCAGGAGTTTATTCCCGAATCTCTCGAGAAGGTCCGTCGACTGCGAAAGATGATTGACGAGCGTGGCTTGCGTACGCGAATTGAAATTGACGGCGGCGTCGATATCGACAACATCGCCGATGTTACCGGCGCGGGAGCAGAAATCATCGTCGCCGGTTCGGCCATTTTCGGGGCAGGCGATCCCGGCGTGGCCCTTCGCAAATTGCGCGAAGCCACGGTCTTGTGGGTTTGAATTTGCGAAGGACCAGTGACCGCTGATCCAAAGGAAGTCGGTTCTCAAAAAAGAGTTTGGAGGATTTTTCGATGTCTCAAGGTTTAGCGCGCTTAAGTCGCGGACTCATTCACGTGACGCTGGTCGCCGTCGCTTTCGGCGCCTGCGGCTCACTAACAGATCGCGCGTTCGCCCAACGCCCGACAACCAGTCAGTCACAGTCCGGGCTTTCAAATGTACAGCGTCTGGACGTAATGAGGTCCAAGCTAGACGCAATGCGCCGCTCCCTGGAAAGCGGAGTTGCGGCGCTGAACGCGAAAGACTCAAACGATAAAACGAAAAATCCGGATCATCCAGCGCAAAGGTTGCGAGGTCTGCTAAAGGTAGTAAGTTCCGTGCAAAGCTACGTTACCGATCTTCATTTGAAAGAGGACAAGGCCGAAAAATACGATCCGACGAAGCTTGACACTCTAGAGCAGTCGGTCGCGGATCTGAATACGCGTGTTGAAGCGGCGCTGCAGGCGACCGCGAGCGCGCGCGCCGCGAACGATCAGATTTCTCCCGACTACAAGCCAAAACCACAAAAGGGCAAGCGTCGCCTGTTCGGAATACTTCCCGGCAAGAGTCAGGACAAATACAGTGAATTGACGGGCTCAGTCGCGCCGGGGCGTGATCGCGTGCTGTTCCTGGAGGCAACCAAGGAAGTTCGCAAGGGCCAACACGAAACCGGCCGGCTGCTGTTCACAACGATCATCACAACCTATCCCGACTCGCCGTATCTGCCGATGGCGAAGCTCGCGATTGCTGATTCGTTCTACCTTGAAGGTACAACCAGCTCTTTAATCCAGGCGGGACAGGCTTATCAGGATTGGTTGACATTCTTCCCGACGGATCAACTCGCCGATGCCGCGATGATGAAGGTGGCCGAAACTGAAATGCGCCAGATGGGTCTTTCGGATCGCGATATCACCCACGCGCGGAAAGCGGAACAGCGATTGAAAGTGCTCTTGCAACAGTATCCGCAAACCAAGCTTCGCCCGGAGGTTGAGTTACGATTGCGCGAAGTGCAGGACAATCTCGCAGAGCATAATCTCACGATCGCGCTTTTTTACCGCGACCGCTACAACGGCAAGAAAGGTGGATTGAAGGGTTCGCAGGACCGGTTAAAAGAGATCATTGAAAAGTATCCGAACTACTGCCGAATGGACGAAGTTCTTTTTAACTACGGCTGGACATTCATGCAGGAAGAAGAGCCGGACGAAGCCGCAAAGTACTATCAGCAACTGGTTCGCGATTATCCAAACAGCCAGTTCGTCGACAAGGCTAAGGATCAATTGAACGTGATCGGCGCCGCGATTCCCGACCCCGATCCGATCAAGAAGAACCTGCCCACCTGTGACAAGCCGTCGTTCATGCAGAACATGATGCAGCAGATCGCCGGCAGTGCTAACGTGACAACCGATAAGGACGGAATCCTGATCACCAAACACGGCGAAGGTACTGACTTGATCGACAAAGCGATTCAGAACAACGGACAGCTCCCGGAAGGCGTACAGCCGACCATTCAACGCACCACTCCCGTGCCGGTCAGTAGTACTCAACCCACTGGCAGCGTTGATACGACGCGGCCACGTTCGGTCCAGTCGCCAACGCCGAAGCCGTAAGAGCAATTTCAAGTTTCAAGGTTCAGGTCTCAAGTTCTTCGGAACATGGGGCCTTTTTCTTTTCGCGGCGCATCCACTGACTTCGAGCCATCCTGCAACTTGAAACCTGAAACTTGAAACTCTATTCTCACCTCACGTAATGACCACTACAGCGCAAGCGGTTCAGACGGAACTCGAACAACGGCACCGCAAAGCATCCGTTTGGGTGCTGGTGTTCCTTGTGCTCGACGTGGTGCTAATCGCGATCGCCTACTTTGCCGCGGAACGTCTACAGAGGCCGGTTGGCGCTCCTTCGACGATTATGGGCTTGTGGATAGGAATTCTCGTGTGCGGCTTAGGGGCCTTCGTACTCAGACGCACGAGGTTCGCAGCGATGCGCCTTAAAGACATTGCCGCGCTGAAGGGGACTTCCGGTCTGTTAAAGACGCTTCAAGACACTACGATTCAAATTGCCTTCATCGGCGGCGCCATCGCGCTGATGGGATTCGTGATTACGATAATGCGAGGCGACTGGACTGATATGTTACGGGCCGGTGGCGTTTCAGCCATCGTGCTGATCTACTGCTATCCGTTTCGCAATTCGTGGCAGCGGGCCGCGCGGACGCTATCAGCGGAAGAACCTTAGTTCACCGCCGGACTGCTGAGGCGAGTTCCCGAAGTCGGTGTTGACGACAAGTGCTTGGTTGCGCCACGTCTTCGCAGGAAAGACGCGCCTTCTTCTTTCGAAATCAAACCTTTTTGAATCAACTCCTGCACACTGTTATCGAAGGTAACCATACCGATTGATCTTCCGGTCTGCATCACAGTGGCGATTTGATGAGTCTTGCCTTCACGAATGAGGTTTGCCACGGCGGGAATATTAATGAGCACTTCACAAACCGGCACGCGCCCCTGATGATCAGGACGCGACAACAGTGCCTGGGCGACGACGCCGCGTAGACTCTCCGCCAGCATCACGCGAATCTGCGTCTGCTGAACTTCCGGAAAGACGTCAATTACGCGGTCGACGGTTTTGATCGCATTGTTCGTGTGGAGGGTGCCAAAGACAAGGTGCCCGGTCTCGGCAGCAGTGATGGCCAGCGAAATCGTTTCGAGGTCGCGCATCTCACCAACGAGAATGATGTCGGGATCTTCGCGCAGTGCGGCCCGCAGCGCATTGTCAAATGACTTCGTGTGACTCGCCAGCTCGCGCTGGCTAATCAAGCACTTATCATTGTGGTGCACAAACTCAATCGGATCTTCGATCGTGATGATGTGTGCTTGATGAGTCTGATTGATGCTGTGAATCATCGACGCGAGGGTGGTGCTCTTCCCCGAACCCGTCGGCCCAGTCACGAGGATCAATCCCTCGGAAATGTCGATTAAGTCGTTCAACTGTTCAGGGAGATCGAGTTCCTGGATGGTCTTTACGGTTTCAGGAATCAAGCGAAACACCGCCGAGATGCCGTTACGCTGCATGAACACGTTAACGCGAAAGCGCCCAACACCACTCAGCGGATAACTCAAATCAAGATCCCAATCCTGGGTGAAGATCTCTCTCTGCTTCTCGTTGAGAATCTCAAATATCAGTCCATGACAGGTGTCTGGCGACACGTTCTTGTAGTTCAGCTTCACCATCTCGCCATGAATGCGCATGTATGGTGCCGAACCAGAAGTAAGGTGCAGGTCAGAAGCGCCCTGTTGCTTCATCTGCCTTAGCAGTTCATCTAATCTGGCCATTTTCTTAGTCTCGGTAATTTAGTAACGCGATAGGATTTTAGGGAACTGTTTCGACGCTCAAGCTGAAATCGTGGCGTGAGAATTCCCAGGGAAGACTATCGGTGGAGCGACGCAAGCGCCTCGAGGCACTTTGGCGATTGAGATGCGGCAGCCCGTGTGCGGAACCGCACCAACAAATCATACCAAAAGAGCCAGTCGCGGACTAGAGTTTTATTTAAACTAATCCTGCGCGCACTGAAGCGCCGCTGGAAAGAATGACTGCGATGTGAAAACTACTTCCACTTCCTGTCACTCAAAGTGACACGGCCACTGACTTAACTTTGTGAAAGTCTCGTCAAGTGACGGTTTCTCTGAGCAAATGAGGCCTTCCGGCGTTTAGCGTCGGATGGTATGGCTGTTGCACTTGGCAAGCAGCCGAGCCTTTCGGCGCTTCTCGAGAAGGAGTTCCACAAAACGGAGTTACCCACATGACGGCGACAAACGAACTGGCCAATTTGCCGACGAACAGAAATGCTCGCGGCTTTACCACCATTCAACTCATGATTACGCTCGCGATAATTCTTATCGTGTGCGGGTTCGCCCTGTTGGGCATTAAGTCAGCACGGGCATCAGTTCGTTTATCAGGATCGACTAGGCAATTGGCAGGATATCTGGAAAAGGTTCGATCGGACGCGGTGCGCCGGCATGTGGATAAGAGTGTCAAGAACTCGAAGGTCGTCATCGACAGCGACACTGCTTACAGCGTCACGATGGATTTTGGACTCGATGGTAGTGATCAAACGAAATCGTTTTCTCTTCAGAGTGGCGTTCGGTTCAACAATACGCCCGTTGGCCTGCAGGTCAGCTTCGATTGGCGGGGCCGCCCATCGAACGAGACCGCAATCGAACTAATTAATGAGGATCAGGCGACGGCCCGAATAAACATCTCCGGGTCTGGCGATGTAACACTGGATAGCGAAATATTCCTGGACACCGACATTGCAAACGTGCCCTTGAATTCAAATGTGAGTCCGAACGTGGCTTCAGGTCCCACTCCAGGCGGATCCGGAAACCCGTCACCTACGCCCACCCCGACTCCGAGTGCCTCGCCGACACCGACGCCGACTCCGACTCCAACGCCGACTCCAACACCGACGCCGACTCCGACGCCGACTCCAACACCGACGCCGACTCCAACGCCGACTCCAACGCCGACGCCGACGCCCACTCCAACGCCGACGCCGACGCCTCCTGCTTGTTCGATCACGGCGCCATCGAGCCTTAGTCTTTCGCAGCAGGATAGCCCGGGCAGTTTCGCGGTTACGTTTAGCAACTTCAACAGTACGACCGTCACCGCAACCCGCGGCGGGCAGATTAAGACCGTGTCACCGTCATCCACCACCAAATCGGGGTCGGGAACGATCAACTATTCAGTCACGTTCAACGGGACGGGCGCAGGTACCGTGACTCTGAGTTCGTCTTGTGGAAATAAGACCATCAACATCACCGTCACGAATTGAGGGCGCAGCAAATGAAACCGATGAAGCTTCCAAGGAAGTACGAAGGCAATCACGACGAGGCGGGCTTCAGCTTGCTCGAAACCTGTGTCGCGCTGGTGATCATGATGATTGTCGGCCTGGCGGCAAGCTCGATGTTCCTGTACAGCATAACCAATAACACGAGCGCGAGAGACCGTCAGTTGTCGATGGCCGTGGCGCAGCAACAGATGGAGCGACTGCGCAACGCTCCTTTCGCCAACCTCAACTCAGTCGTAACGAGCACCGGCGGCACCACTAAGACGGTGACGAGTGCGGGACGGCAGTATCAGGTTGTGACCTCAGTAGCTGCTAACGCGGATGGCAGCATGCAAACTATTACGGTGCAAGCGAAGCTCCTAAGCGGCGGGCCAAACTGGGCCAGCGGGAACTTTGGCGGAGTCACTTTGACAACCCAGCGCGCGACGAACACCTTCGGCCCGAACCGCTAACTACGAGGCAACAACGATGACTACCAAGCAACGGCAGAGAGAGTGTGACGCGGCGGGGTTCTCGCTGCTTGAGTTAATCATTTCCATGACGATCACGATTGCTGTCGCTGCAATCGCGAGCACACTGATCGCTCACTCGCTCAGGATCAAAGTGCGCGAGCAGTCGCGGACTGATGCCTTAGCTGACGTTCAGCGCGGCCTTAATATCATGTCCCGCGAAATCGCTGTCGGTGGGTTCGGTTTCGATAATGTGAGCAACGGGATCGTTACGGGCGATTCGAGCACCACGTCACTTCGGATTCGGACGAATCTTAATCGATATACAAACGACGCAACGAAATACACGATTGCGGATCCAGGTGAGGACATAAAGTATCTGCTCGATAGCGGAGTCAATACAAAATATCTTGTCCGTTATGACAGGTTCGCGGCCGGCGATACTGCGACGGTGCTCGCAAACCGGATTGACTCACTCTCTTTCACCTACTTTGACGCGTCCAACAATGTGCTGGATGTCACTGCAGATCCTTCACAAGTAGCAAATGCCGCGCGCGTAAGGATCACGGTCGGGGTGGACTTACCGGCGGTGGGCACACCCAACGCGGATGGTTACCAACCGGCGGCAACGATTGCGCTAACGTCGGATGTAACTCTACGCAACAAAAAAGAGACTATCGATACGTTTTGAAGACTTCGCCTTAAAAGGGCGCTCGAGGTAAGAAGAAACAATGAACGCGAAGACTCAACATAGCACTTTGGCCCAACAGCGTCCGAGTGAGCGTGGCGCAGCTCTTCTGACCACGCTGCTGCTTGCGACTCTGTTACTCGCTGCCGGTTCAGCTTTGATCTTATCAACGTCGCTAGCGACAACTACCGAGATCGACGCTACGGCGGAAATGCAAGCTTATGCGGCCGCCGAAGCTGGCCTGGAAAATGCGCTAAACGTTCTTCGCGGCAACGTCGCCCCAGACGCAACGCTATCAGGAACAAAGATCAGTTTTCTGAACGCCGTGACTCGCTCGACGTCGAACAAAACGTCGGATTCCAGCACGACACCACGGCTCTCAGGCTGGCTTGCCTACTCCAGCACCTATCCTGATCGCGTACCGATAACCGCGAGCTACACTCCAACGGACGGATTCGCCTACGGCATCTCAGTCAGAGATCCCGACAACAACCCCGCGGGCACTGCTCCTTCGACGCTCGTGATCAGCTCGACGGGTTATGGCCCAAAGGGGGCCACCAAGGTCTTGGAAGTGGTCGTCAAGGCGGGAACTTTCGACTTTTCGGCGCCCGCAACCATCACCGTTAGAGGAGCCGACAGCGGCACTGCGATGACGTCTTGTTCGAATCCGCAGGGGCAGCCATGCTTTGGGCTTGGTGACTCAAACAAGAAAGTTTACTCCGGCGTGGATAACTCCAACCCGAGCGCTCCAGCCATTCCGGCTTTCGCGGTGACCAACGCCGACACGGGTGTGGTAAACACCGCCCTCAACGGCGGAGCTCAGAGCACAACTCCCAGAGTGGGCGTGTTGCCGATTGATACCAGCATCAACCCCGGGGCTTCCGGAGCCAACATTCCGCCTTCACCGGCCGTTAGTCCCGCGCCGCCGAGTGTCGCCAGTGTTCCGGCCTTCTTGCAATCCGCCGATACTGCGCGCGCGATGCGCGATCAGCTCCAAGCCACGGCTACGGCAACCAACCGCTACTTCACTTCATGGAATGGCACATCAGGCAGTGTTGCCGCGCCAGCATTTACTTTCGTCGACGGGGATGCGGTCCTCACTGGAGGCGCGGGACTGTTTGTGTGCACTGGTAATTTGCTGCTTCACGAAAACTATGGCTTTAGTGGATTAGTACTTGTGCTGGGCACGGGCAAGTTACAGCGTCAGGGCGGTGGCCCCAGCACATTTCTCGGGGCAGTTGTGGTGGCGAGCTTTGATAACACCTATGGGCACCCGTTCCTGCGCAGCTCCTACGACACTCAGCCGGATCAGGGAAACATAGTTTCTATGCAGTACGATTCACGCGCCGTCCAAAGTGCGCTTTCGCTATCGGGACTCCGCGTGCTGCACGTGGTTGAGCGATAGTCGAGGTGGAGTCCTCGACAGGCCCGAAAACCAAGAGTTCGTCAGCGCGCCCCCTGGCGACCTTTCCTAAGACATCAAGCTTGAGCGCTGTGAAATTTTGCAGCGATCACGCCGCGCTGGTCTCGTTTCCCGAGTGCGAGGCCGGCGCGGTTTTGTATTGTCGACGAAAGCCCTGAGGACACATCACATCACTTCATCTGCAGCTTCAGGTTGGCCTCTTCCTCACTCGTAATGCACATATCAAGGTCGCGCAGGAGTCCGTCGCCAATGTCGTAGATCCAACCGTGCACGGCGAGCTTCTGGCCGCGTCGCCATGCATCACGCACTATCGTAGTCTGGCTGACGTTAATGACCTGCTCAATCACATTCAACTCGCAAAGGCGAGCATGCTGCTCAGATTCAGTTGCTAGAGCTTCAATCTCACTTCGATGCTTTGCCCGAACATCCTGCACATGACGCAACCAGTTATCGATCAATCCAAACTTCTCATCGCGTAGAGCCGCTAAGACCCCGCCGCAACCGTAATGTCCGCAAACGATGATGTGCGCGACGCGCAGCGCATCGACGCCAAACTGAATCGCAGCAAGGCAATTCAGGTCCGTGTGAATCACCACGTTCGCGACGTTACGGTGCACGAACATATCCCCGGGTAGCAAACCGACAATTTGATTTGCGGGCACCCGACTGTCAGAACAGCCAATCCAAAGATATTGCGGAGCCTGTTGGGCGGCCAGACGGCGAAAGAATTCTGAGTCCTGTCGCGTCATCTCGGCGGCCCAGGTGCGATTGTTTTCAAAGAGGTGAGCTAGTTCCCGCATCGCCGCAATCGTAACATGCGACGACGGAAATGCGCCTCTGCGGGAGGAGTAACCAATTGCGACTGGGTGATGGAGTTCGGAACGTATCCGAAGCTGGATCCGAAATAGACTGGGAGTTAGTGGTTGATTAAGCCGCGATTTCGACTGACCCGGTTGGTTCGGGAATCATTAGAGTCTGATTCGTACTTTCGTTAAGGTTTCCGTCGCGATGATACGCAGCCAGTCCGCGCAGAAACAGTTCGCGTACGACTTGAGCCGCGGCCAGCCCATGTTCTTTTGCCAACCCTTCGATCTCGCAAAAGACTGGATTGGGGAAACTGGTGCCGACGTATACTCGGAAATCGGACCCTTTACTCTTCTTCCTCGATGACTCAGACATTTCTCGAAAGCTCCTCCACTTCTGCCAGGTGCTGATCGTAATCATCCTTGCTGAACCAGTTGTGCTGCCGTTTCCCGTGAACCAGAACCGACCATTCCACGATCAGATCGAATGCACCACGTTCCATTTCATCGATCTGCATCACGTGGCCAACAGCTCCGGCGGGTACGCCGTCAATGGCGAGCCTGGTGCGCACTTGTTTCCCGAGTAATGCTTCTGCCTCAGCTTTGCTGAATCTTGTGTGCGCGATCATCTTCTTGTTCCTAAATCGCGATGCGAGCCCGCCAAAATGACCTTCAAGCACAACGCGCACACGATACCGGCGGGGAAGGCCCGCAACAATCAGCCGGTTCTGATTATTCTGTGGGAATCCGAGGCGGTCGCTTGTCAGCAATTGTCCTACACGATCGCTTGCTAACTAATCAATCCGTTTTGAAGGGCATAGCGAGTGAGTTCGGCATTGCTGGTCATCTTCATCTTCTCGAGAACGCGGGAGCGATAGGTACTGACAGTCTTTACGCTGAGCAGGAGATCATCCGCAACTTCAGTCACGGTTTTGCCGGACGCCAGCATGCGCAGCACTTCAAATTCGCGATCGGAAAGCTTCTCATGGGGATGCCGGGTTGTTTCGTCTTCAATGAAAACTGCGAGCTTCTCAGCAAGCTGCGGACTGACGTATTTGCCGCCAGTGCAAACTTTCCGCAGCGCGCCAACCAATTCTTCGGGTGCGCTTTCCTTCGTAATATAACCGGCAGCGCCCGCCCGCAGAATGCGAATCGCGAACTGATCCTCGGGATGCATGCTGAGGACCAGCACCGGCAGCGCCGGCCTTTTGCGCTTCACTTCCTTCAAGACATCCAATCCGTTACGGCCTGGCATGGTGATATCCAAAACGAGGGCGTCGACGCTCAGAGTCTCAAGCGCTTTCAGCACTTCGTTGCCATCGGCCGCTTCGCCGACGACGGCAAGCTGCGGATCGTCCGAAAGGATTTGCTTCAATCCTTGCCGCACGACCGTGTGGTCATCCGCTATCAATACATTAATCATTGTTTCGATCCAACCCTGTTCCATTTGAGATTGGGACCCTCACCTGCACGATGGTGCCTTGATCCTGGTTGCCTTCGACAGCGAGTTGGCCATTTAGCAACCGCACGCGTTCTTGCATGCCGACGATGCCCAGCGACCGCGCGCCGGGGAGCGCGATGGCATCGAGCCCCTTGCCATTGTCTTCGATTTTCATGATCAAGTGGCGGTTGGTTCTGTCCACGCTAACCCAGACTTCGCTCGCGTTGGCGTGCCTCGCGACGTTGGTCAGCGATTCCTGAAAGATGCGAAAGACGGCAGTCGCGGTTTCGTCGTTCAGTTGAATATCTTCTTCCATCGCGCTTAAGTTGCACTTGATACCGGTGCGATTTTGAAAGTCTTTGGCTTGCCATTCAATCGCCGCGGTCAAGCCAAGCGTGTCCAACACTGCAGGACGCAACTCAGTGGCGATGCGTCGTACGGAACTGATCGCGCCATCGATATTTTTGAGAATGCCGGTGAACTTTTCTCGATCGGTCTCGCTGCCGGTCTTCGCAGTACGATCGCGTAGCGAGGCGACCTCGAACTTGAGCGTGGTTAACTCTCTGCCCAACTCATCATGTATCTCACGCGCGATCCGGCTGCGCTCTCGTTCAATCAGAGTCTGCAAGTGGGTGGAAAGCGCGCGCAACTCTTCGCGTGACTTGCGAACTTGATCACTGATTTCCTTACGGGAAACGATCAGCCAACTCAATAACGATCCCTCGAGCGTGAAGATTGCCAGCCGCGTGAGATCATCCCAGCCACCACTTAGCTGAAACTGGGGCATGATGAAGACGAAATCGATTATCAGCCCTGAAAGTAGCGTTGCTACCAACGCCGGTCCTTTGCCCGATCGCCAAGCGGTGATGACAATCGCCCCGAGGAATAATGGCGTGGACGTCGGCTTAACCAGCGGCCAAATCAATAGCGTCGCAAACAGCGCCAGCGCCACCGCGAACAGCGCGATGCCATAACGAATCGCAACTTGCGACAGAGTTACTTGCACGGCAGAGCGCATTGTAGGCGAAGCTCCTTAACTAAACAATTCGCTTGCTTGACGCACTCTGAGCCGCATGTTAGTTTTCGATTTACCGATTTTCGCAGCGTATTAACCAGTAAAGGGGCTTGATCAAGCAGCCCAAACGCGCATGGCTACGCCCGCACTCGAACTCAAAAAGACTTCACTAAACGAAGCGCATCGCAGGTTGAGCGGTCGCATGGTCGAGTTTGGTGGTTGGGACATGCCGGTGCAATACGCCGCCGGCACGATCGCCGAGCACTTGCGGACGCGAACTCGTGCGGGCCTGTTCGACGTGTCGCACATGGGCGAAGTCGATGTGCAGGGGCCGGACGCGATTGCGTTCGTCAACAAGATTGCGTCGAACGATGCGTCGAAGTTGATCGATGGACAGGCGCAGTATTCAGCCTTGACCACCGACCGCGGCACAGTGATCGACGACCTGCTCGTCTATCGACTGGCCGAAGATCATCTGCTGTTGGTTGTTAACGCCGGTACGACTGACAAGGACTGGGATTGGATCAAATCTCACCACGCCGGCGAAAACGTCGAATTGCGCAACGCCAGCGCGGAGTACTGTCAGATTGCGTTGCAAGGGCCTGACGCGATTTCAATTCTGCAAACGCTGACTACGACACCGCTTTCGGAAATCAAGTACTACCATTTCACGCAGGGCAAAGTAGACAATGTGACGGCAATTATTTCGCGCACCGGTTATACCGGCGAAGATGGGTTCGAAGTTTACGCTGCCCCGGACAAAGCTGAACAGCTTTGGAACAAGATGCTCGATGCGGGAAACTTTGGATCGGACGAGGGCGTGCTGCCCTGCGGCTTAGCGGCGCGCAATACTCTGCGGCTGGAAGCGGGAATGTGTCTCTACGGTCACGAGATCAATGAAGACACGACTTTGCTCGAAGCAAACCTTGGCTGGATTACGAAACTGAACAAAGGTGACTTCGTCGGTCGCGAGGCCTTGCAGAAACAGAAAGAGGCTGGTCTGAAACGCAAGCTGATCGGATTTGAAGTAACTGATCGCGGCATTGCGCGTGACGGTCAGGACATTCTGATCGACGGCGTGCGCCAGGGCACGGTGACTTCCGGCAGTCCGGCGCCATTCTTGAAAAAGAACATTGGCATGGGTTACGTGCCCACAGAATTCGCAAATGTCGGACAACAGATTCAAATCGATTGCCGCGGGAAGTTGATTACGGCGCAGATCGTGCCGCTGCCGTTTTATAAGCGACCAAAGTAGTTTTCAGTTTTGAGTTTTCAGTTCTGAATCAACTAATATTCAGCGCGCACGAAAACTCAAAACCGAGAACTAAAAACTAAAAACTCAAAACTGGAAACTGGAAACTACCATGGCAAACGTTCCCGATAATCTTCACTACAGCAAAGACCACGAGTGGGTGCGGGTGGAAGGCGACACCGCCATTATCGGCATCACTGACCACGCGCAGGAACAACTCGGCGACGTCGTTTATGTCGAACTGCCGAAAGTAGGCGATGAATTCGCCTCTAACGATTCATTTGGTTCAGTCGAATCGGTAAAAGCAGTGTCTGAGATTTTCACTCCGGTCTCCGGAGCGATCAGCGAAACAAATGAATCACTCAACGATGAGCCGGAAAAGGTAAACAAAGATCCATACGGCGACGGGTGGATGATCAAAATGAAAATGAAGACCCCGGGCGAAGTGGATAGCCTGCTGACCGGCGCCGAGTACGAAGATTTTACAAAAGCTGAAGAGTAAACAGATTGCGCTACATTCCCAACTCGCCTGAAGAGCGCGCCGAAATGCTGCAACACGTCGGCGTCGCTTCAATCGAAAATCTTTTTGATTCAATTCCGGAGAACTTAAGACTCCGCGGTCATCTAGATGTGCCCGCGGCTTTGTCTGAGCTTGAACTGCTGAGCCGGTTCGACGAACTCGCCGCACGCAACCAGGCGGCGAAGCGAATTAGTTTTCTTGGCGGCGGCGCTTACACGCATTACGTTCCCACAATCGTGGATCACTTGATCTCGCGATCCGAATTCTTTACCGCGTACACGCCTTATCAGCCGGAGATTTCGCAAGGCACACTGCAAGCGATCTTCGAATTCCAAACGCTCGTGTGTCAGTTGACTGGCATGGACATCGCGAATGCCTCGATGTACGACGGATCGACAGCGATGGCTGAATCCGTCGTGATGGCCGAACGCGTCACTAAACGAGCAAAAGTAATTGTCTCGTCAGCGATCCATCCGCAGTATTTGGAGGTTGCGCACACGTACGTGCAGCACGCCGGAATCGAATTGCAGCATGCGCAAACCGATGATCAAAGTGGCCAGACATTGCTGGATTCGATCGATGACCAGACTGCCGCGGTAATCGTGCAATCGCCGAACTTCTTCGGTTGTATCGAAGACATCACCGCCATCGCCAAAAAAGCACATGCCGCCGGCGCTTTGATGGTGGTGGTGGTAACCGAAGCAATGTCGTTCGGGCTGCTGAAATCGCCCGGCGCCTGCGGCGCTGACATTGTCGTCGCTGAAGGTCAATCATTCGGCGTGCCCGTTTCATTCGGCGGCCCCTATGTCGGGTTGTTTGCGACGCGGGAGAAATTTGCGCGACAGATTCCCGGACGTCTGGTGGGCGAAGCTTACGACAAGGAAGGCCGGCGCGGATTCGTCTTAACGCTGGCCACGCGCGAACAACACATTCGCCGCGAGAAGGCGACTTCGAATATTTGCACGAACGAAGGTTTGATCGCGCTGGCGGCGACAGTCTATCTGGAGACAATGGGACGTCGCGGCGTGCAGGAAGCGGCGCAGCAATGCGCGCAGAAAGCCCACTATGCCGCGCGCGAGATTGCCACGATCGACGGATTCGCGCTTCCCTACTCTGCCCCATTCTTTAATGAGTTTGTCGTCAGCGCCCCAATTCCGGCCGCGAGTCTGCTGGAGAAGCTGGCGAGCGAAAAAGGGATCGATGGCGGCCTTGCTCTGTCACGATTCGATTCGAACCGATCAAATGATTTCCTGGTGTGCGTGACTGAAACAAATACGCGCGCACAGATCGACGCACTCCTCGCCGGACTAAAGTCACTGAGTTCATGATCACCAAGGTTACCAATCACCCCAGCCAAAACGAGCACCTGATTTTTGAGCGCTCACAAACAGGCCGCGCCGGCTACAGCCTGCCGCCGCTCGATGTTGAAGAAAACTCGCTCGACGAAATCATCCCGCGCGAATTTCAGCGCGAAGACGATCTTGAAGGAATGCCCGAGGTTACCGAAGTCGACGTCGTGCGCCATTTCACCCGCATCTCGACTTGGAATTATTCGATCGATCTGGGTTTGTACCCACTCGGCTCATGCACGATGAAATACAACTCGCGTTTGAACGAGAAGGTCGCGCGCATTCTCGGATTCGCAAGTCTTCATCCGCTCGCGCCGGAAGTGGAAGCGCAAGGCG
>JACXTT010006016.1_pt1 | contig 17444 bp, 20 predicted proteins | sample 9270951 | NCBI WGS metagenome assembly JACXTT01 (sample SAMN15532306, study PRJNA645909) | rock metagenome | isolation source: weathered quartz diorite | place: Puerto Rico | collected 2017-06-21 | reverse complement strand
AACGTAAACCGTAATGAGTTAAAATCGAATAATACCAGTCCAGGCCAGGTACTATTGGTAAAGTCAAACACAACTGCTCCGGCTCAGACCCAACCAACTACACAAAATCAGCCAGTTCAAACCCAGCAAGCACAACCTATGGTTGCCACCCGCGACTCAACGTCTCCTGATAGTACTCACCACGTTAATAATGCTAACCGCTTTGGTATTTATGAAAAGGACGAAAAAGGTGTGGCTACCTGGATGGATGACGACGGGCTTGATCCAAACAAGATGCTGGTATTGCACCGCACTGCTCCTATCGGAACTGTAATAAAAATCACCAACGTGATGACTAATCGTACTACCTTTGCAAAGGTGGTGGGTCGCTTTACTGATACTGAGCAAACTAAAGACGTGATCATTGTGATGACCAAGAATGTTGCAACTGCCTTGGGCGCTCTGGATAAACGTTTTCAGGTAAACCTGAGCTACGGCACATCCGATCCAAACAATTAATTTCGGAACTGTAACTAAACATGAGTAACCAGGACTCGAATAATTCGAAGCCATTTATCATGGGCATAGCCGGAGGAAGCGGCTCAGGTAAGACATTTTTCCTGAACCGTTTCCTGGATCATTTTACCAGGGATGAGGTCTGTTTGGTATCGCAGGATGACTATTATTTCCCCGTAGGTCATACCATGACCAAAGAGGAAAATAAACTCTATAATTTCGATATTCCGAAAACTATTGATCGTGAGCACTTCTATTCAGATATCACCAAACTGATCAATAAAGAGACGATCTACAAAAAAGAATACACCTTTAATAACCCGGATGCTGTTCCGAAAATATTAGAGATAAAGCCCGCGCCTATTATGATAGTTGAGGGCTTATTTATTTTCCACTTTAAGGAAATTGCCGATCTGCTGGATCTAAGAATATTTATCGAGGCTGATGAGGACGTGGCCCTGCTACGCCGTTTAAAGCGCGATCTGGAAGAACGCGGTTATTCGAACGAGGATGCGATGTATAAGTGGGAAAACCACGTCGTTCCGGCTTATAAGGAATTCCTTCTGCCCTACAAAAATATTTGCGAGCAGGTGATCGTAAATAATACCAATATTGCCGATGATATTATCCGTGTGACGGAACAGATATCAAAGGAGTTAAGAGAAAAGCTACTTTAATTCACCGGTCTTTTTTAAAGTTCAAATGTTCACGTTCATGCACGGACACCGCTATGACACCCATTAACGCCTTATAATCAATTTAATACAAATTAAAAAAAAACTGACAAAACAGTGTTAAGTAGTCGCTTGTTATAGGTTAAGATCTATACCAAATAAAATTTCGTTAAAAATTTTATCTTTACCCTTCATTCCCCTTTTGCTTATGACGAATCGATTTGACCGTAACCTGCGGATAGGCTATGGTTTTTCGTTGCTGATCGTTCTGACGATAGGTTTTGTGTCCTTTTTAACCGTCCAACGGTTATTAAGGAGCAACCAGGCTGTGTTGCATAGCAGCCGGGTTATTCAAAAGCTGGAAAAAGTGCTTTCGGTGATGAAGGACGCTGAGACCGGCCAACGTGGCTACTTGCTTACTGGTCGCGCTGATTTCCTGAAACCTTATAATGGAGCTTACAATGGCGCCCTTACCCTTACAGGTGAATTGACTAAGCTCACGGCTGATAATCCGCAACAACAGGCTAATGTGGCTTCCATACGTAGTATACTACGTCAACGGATGGATGTCCTGCGAAAACTGATCGATAAAAAACAACGTGGACAAGCAATAGTACCTGGTGATTTGGAAGCCGGAAAGTCTGCAATGGATGCATTACGGCAGGCAGTTGCAAAAGCGGAGGTAGACGAACAGCTGCTTCTTGACGCGCGGACTTACAGGCTTAACCAGTATGCTACAATTGTTCCTGTCTTTATTATTCTCGCAGCATTGATTGGCTTAGTTATCACAATTTACTCCTATCGTAATGTAACGCAAGATGTTAGCGAGAAAGAGCGGCTGCGTGGAGAACTTGAAGTTCGTGAGCAGGAAACCGGAGCATTGAATGAAGAGTTAACGGCATCAAATGAAGAGGTCACTGCCTCCAACGAAGAACTGACAACTATTAATGAAGAGCTGACTGAAGCCCGTGAGGAATTGCAAAGTCTTAATGAATCTCTTGAGAAAAAAGTTGAGGAACGGACGAAGGCGCTCGCCCACAGCGAAGCGGAAACCCAAGTGCTGAACGAAGAACTCACCGCCACTAATGAAGAACTCGCCGCCGCTAATGAAGAGTTGCAAACAACCAACGAAGAGCTTGCTGACAATGAGCGCAGGCTTCAGCAATTGCTGCAGGAAGTAATGGCAGCCGAAGAGCGCAGTGCCAAACTCGCTGCTATAGTGGAATCATCCGACGACGCCATTATCGGTAAAACATTGGAGGGTATAATTACAAGTTGGAACAAGGGCGCCGAACGAATGTTTGGGTACACAGATCATGAAATTATCGGCGAGTCAATCTTAAAACTTGTCCCTGAAGATCGTCAGCATGAGGAACCGATGATTGTATCACAATTGAAAAAAGGTGAAAGAGTAGACCATTACGAGACGATTCGCCGCCGAAAAGACAGCACTCTGATTAACGTATCGTTAACTATCTCGCCCATCTACAATAAGGCCGGCAATATCATAGGCGTTTCAAAAATTGCCCGCGACATTACCGAACAGAAGCGCGATGAGCAGCGCAAGAACGATTTTATCGGCATGGCTAGTCATGAACTCAAGACACCATTAACCTCACTAACTGCACTTATTCAGGCGCTTCAGCAGAAAGTGCAGGAAAACGGCGACAGTTTTATAGGTAACGCACTTGCTAGGGCCAATTCTCAAACTAAAAGGATGGCCGGTCTGATCAACGGCTTTCTCAATGTATCGCGGCTGGAATCTGGCAAACTGTTGATAGAGCAGCACCCATTTGAGCTTAATGACCTGATCAGAGAAATTATCGACGAAACGCGCCTTAGTATAAGTACACATACATTAGTATTCGAACCGGTCGGCGAAATACACGTCGATGCAGACCGCGAAAAGATAGGATCTGTTCTTTCTAATTTACTTTCCAACGCAGTTAAATATTCGCCAAGAGGTAAGGTAATAAACATTCAATGTGCAACGAACCCCGAATTGGTGACGGTTAGCGTACACGACGAAGGGATAGGTATTAACCCGCAAGACCTTGAGCGATTGTTCGATCGTTATTACCGTGTTCAAAATGACCATACAAGGCATATCTCAGGGTTCGGTGTTGGGTTATATTTGAGTGCCGAGATCATCGAACGCCACGGCGGCCGTATCTGGGCCGAAAGCGAAAAAGATAAGGGGTCTGCTTTTTACTTTACATTGCCACTGGCCTGAATAAGTCGAAAGTCTTTAGTCTAAAGTCTGAATAACTTTATTTTTATAGGTTCTCTATATTACCATTTCTGGAATCTCGCCGTCAATTATTAGTTTACCTGCCGTGGCCTTTTTTATTTCTTCAATACTTACGTCCGGGGCTCTTTCCAATAGTTTAAAACCACCTTCGGGAAGTACTTCCATCACACATAATTCCGTTACGATCTTTTTTACACAGCTTATGCCAGTTAGCGGAAGGGTGCATTTAGGTAATAATTTCGATTCACCAGCTTTATTTACATGCTGCATTGCCACGATAATATTCTCTGCCGAGGCTACCAGATCCATTGCCCCTCCCATACCTTTCACCATCTTTCCAGGTATTTTCCAACTGGCGATGTCCCCGTTCTCAGATACCTCCATAGCTCCCAAAATGGTAAGGTTAACTTTTTTAGCACGGATCATCCCAAAACTCATGGCCGAATCAAAAACAGCCGACCCAGGCAAAATAGTGATGGTTTGTTTGCCTGCATTGATCGTATCAGGGTCTTCTTCCCCCTCAAAAGGAAACGGCCCAATACCCAGCAAACCATTTTCTGATTGCAATACAACATCCATTCCTTTCGGAATATAGTTAGCTACCAGTGTCGGTATACCGATACCCAGGTTAACATAGTAGCCATCCTTTATTTCTTTTGCAATGCGTTTAGCAATACCTTCTTTATCTAACATAATTCTATAAATAGGTGTCATTGCGAGGAGGAACGACGAAGCAATCGCAGACATACAGATCGGTTCTGCATAGTGGGCGATTGCCACGCTATCGCTCGCAATGACAAAGAGTTATTTTTTTCTTACAGTACGTTGTTCTATTCTTTTTTCGTAGCCTTCTCCCTTGAAAATCCTATGCACATAAATTCCCGGAGTATGAACATAATCAGGGTCTATCTCGCCAGCTTCAACCAATTCCTCTACCTCAGCAATCGTCACCTTACCTGCCATGGCCATAACCGGGTTAAAATTCCTTGCGGTCGACCTGTATACCAGATTACCCATAGTATCACCCGTCCACGCTTTTACAATGGCAAAATCGGCATCGAAAGCCATTTCCATCAAGTAATCTTTTCCGTTAAAGTTTCGTACTTCTTTTCCATCGGCCACTTCAGTTCCGATGCCGGCAGGCGTAAAAATGGCAGGCATACCGTAGCCGGCGGCCATGCAACGTGTGGCTAATGTTCCCTGGGGGATAAGCTCCACTTCCAACTCACCGCTTAATAATTGCCGTTCAAATTCAGCATTCTCACCTACATATGATGAGATCATCTTTTTCACCTGGCGCTGTTTCAGCAACAAACCTATGCCAAAATCATCTACCCCCGCGTTGTTAGAAATACAAGTCAGATTTTTTACCCCCTTTTTTACCAGGGCTTCAATACATTTTTCAGGCAATCCGCACAAGCCAAACCCACCAAGCATAAGGGTCATACCATCCTGAATATCATAGATAGCTTCATCAGCACCGCTAACAACTTTTAACACGATTTTGAGATTTAAAGATTTATAAATTGATTTTGCCCGCAGAGGCCACATTACAAATAACGCAATTTAACGTGGAATACAGGACACAATTTTGAGATTTAAGCGATTTATTAGATCAAAAATTGCCATCTTTTCAATCTTTCAAATCTCAAAATCGTGTCACCATTTGATGTTCTGATCGATAAATGCTATCAGGTCATCAGCCATGGCCTGCTGCTCTTTTTTGCCCGGGTGACCCGGCGTATTTTTGTAAGGAAAGAAGTGTACTAAGATCTTTTTATCACCGATCTGCTCAACCGCCTTTTTGATATATCCCGGCCACGGTGCACCTTCTTTTACGGCATCCATGCTGCCCAACGCACAGATGATTTGCGCCTTTGGGTATTTGTTCCGGACGGTTTTTACAAAATCCTTGTAAGCTTTAACACACTGGTCGTCAGTTGGCGCCCTGGTGCCAAATCTTGCTTTGAACTCGGGGTTATCAGGCAGCTTAACGATCCAATTGTCATTCTGAAACAAATTGATGACCACCAGGTCGGGCGTATATTTTGAAAAATCCCATTTGCTTTCAGCATCTGTTCCGTCAAGCCGGTAATACATTTCAGGCATGATAAGTGGATACCAGCTAACCATAATCCCGATACCGCTTCGTGAAGTACTATGCAATTCAGCATCAAAATGACGCGCAGTAATAGATGCGTAGCTTAAGTAAGCATTTTCGTATGGAGCGGTTCCTCTATCCTGCCCTGTTGTGTCCTCGATGGCATATCCGCAGGTAATAGAATTTCCAAAAATCTCCATCTTGCGCTTTTGTTGTGATGGGGGAAGTAATATGCCGGCATTTTTATCCAGTTCGAACCCATAAAACCAGGTTTTACCCATAGCCCATTCGCTGCGTTTGAACAGCTCAATAGTATGGGTACCTTCTGAAAGGCCGGTAGCCAGGGTATATTGTTTTTGAATACTATCAGGCTGAAGAACAGAGATAATCTTACCATCAAGTATAACATTCCAATAGTCATTGCCGTGTTCATCTCTTAGGGTTACCTTTATAAAACTCCCTTTAAAATTCAGTTTGATGGAAGATGCTGACCAGGAAAGCTCGGCTGCTTCATCTGTCATGGCTATGCGTCCAGCGTACCGGATATGCATATCATGACTTTTAACAACTATATTTTGTGCGCAGCCAAGAACAGCTACTAATTGCAGCACAAACAAAAAGTATAGTTTTCTCATGTTCAGGTTGTATTCAGGTTATTTCAAATATACATAAGTTATTCCATCCCCGCCCCTGTCTGCATGCTCGTCTTCCATCCTGTCTACAGCATCGTATTTTTTAAGGTACTCGCGAATTAGTTTACGCAATATTCCGTCACCTTTACCATGTATGATCTTTAAGTTATTAAAGCCCATCATCAATGCCCGGTCAAGCATTTTTTCTATATCATACAATGCTTCATCGCCACGCTTGCCACGCACATCAATCTCAGGACTAAAACTGGCATAGTCATTGGTTTGTCCCCCGAAACTCCTTCTAACCTCCTTGGGAACCTCTTTTTTGCTGATCCGCTGCACCCGGTTCTTTTTAGCAACCGTCCGCAGATCGCCAATAGCAATAATCAGATTGTCCTTCGTGATCTCCATGATCTGGCCGGTTGTTTCTGAGTCATTTAGCTTGACCCAATCACCAGGTTTCAATTCTTCCGATATTGCCAGTTTGGCCGTTTCAGGCTTAATAGTATTTTTCTGCAATTCCCGGTTGAGGGTTTCGCGCAACTGCCTTGTTTTTTCCCTGTCCGCGTTAACACTTTTTATATCGGCAATGGTGTTTTCGACCAGCTTATTGGCATTCAGAATGATATTTTTCGCCTCTTGCTTTGCGTCCCTAATAAGTGCTTTTTTATTTTCTTCGAGATAACTTTTCAGGTTTTCATTTTCCGACAGTAATTCATTTACTCGTTTTTGTTGCCTTTCAAGCTTTACTTTAGTATCGAATATTTCCTTTTTATCACGCTCCAGGTTAACTAATAATGTATCTACTTTCTTCTGACTTACTCCTATTTTGTTCTTCGCCAGATTTAATACCTGTTGAGGCAAGCCAATTTTTTGCGCAATCTCAAATGCATAAGAGCTGCCCGGCTTACCAACTTCCAGTATATAAAGCGGGCGCATTTCCACATTATCAAATAGCATCGAAGCATTTTCAATGCCATCGGTATCACTTGCAAAAACTTTCAGGTTTGAATAGTGGGTCGTGATTACCCCTCTTACTTTTTTGTGATTAAGGGTTTCCAGAACGGCCTCAGCGATCGGACCACCAAACTGCGGATCGGTCCCCGTACCAAACTCGTCTATCAACACCAATGTTTTGCCGTTCGCCATCTCCACAAAATCCTTCATTTTAGATAGATGCGCGCTGTAGGTACTCAGGTCGCTTTCAATCGATTGGTCATCGCCGATATCAACAAAAATTTGCTTGAACACTCCTACTGTGCTATTATCCGAAGCCGGAATCAATAATCCTGCCTGCGCCATCATCTGCAGCAGCCCGACTGTCTTCATACAAACTGACTTTCCACCTGCATTCGGCCCTGATACAACAACGATACGTGTACCTTCGTCTACATTGATATTAAGCGGAACAACCGATTTCTTCTCAGCCCTAAAACTTAGCAATAAAAGTGGGTGCCTGGCATTGATGAGCTTTATTTTGGCTTCGTTTACTACTTCCGGCATCGAAGCCTCTATATCAATGGCAAACAAAGCCTTAGCGCGCACAAAATCCAGCTTGGTTAACAGGCTATGGTATGATAACAAAAGCGGCACATAGGGCCTTAGTTCGTCAGTTAAAGCGGTCAGAATTTTTACGATCTCACGGCGCCGTTCAAATTCCAGGTCGCGGATACGGTTGTTCAGCGTAAATACTTCTTCCGGTTCAATATAAACTGTTTGGCCGGATGCAGATTCATCATGAATGAAACCTTTGATCTTGCGCTTATTCTCAGCAAGTAAAGGGATACACAAGCGGCCATCGCGGATGGTTAATGATCCGTCGGCAGTCCAGCCATTTGCTGCAGCACTTTTAAATATCTGGTCGATCTTTTTCCTGGCTTCCTGTTCAGCTTTTGCAATCGATGAGGTAAGTTCTGCCAGTTCACGTGAAGCATTGGGTTTTATCTTCCCCTTCTGGTCGATCACTTGCTCTATTTTTTTGATGATCGATCTTTCTATCGGCAAATGCTCAAACAAAGCCTCCAGATTAGGGTACTGTCCTTCCCTGTCGTTAAAATAAGCGATCACAGCAAACACCGTTGCCAATGAAGCCTGTACCTGGTAAAACTCTTCTTCGGTTAAAAAAGCGCCTTCAATTTTTGCCTTGTTGGCAAGGGATTTTATGTCAAAAAAATGATGGATAGGCAATGCCTCATCATTTTCCAATATATTCTTAAATTCATTGGCCTGGCTCAGAAACTTATGTATCTGGTCATAGTTATTCATCACCTGTATCCTGTCAACCATTTGCTGGCCCATCACACTCAGGCAATGTGTTTTAATGAGTTCTTTTATTTCACTAAAACCAAGCTTATCTATACTATTCGACGGGAGCAGCATGTGCGTTTTTAGGGGGCTTGATGTTTGGATTAAAATTTCTTTTGATAACAGGTTTTACAGGCTGTGGCGTTACCGGCGGCTGTGGCTTCGCTTGTTTCTGTAGTTTGTTCAGCGAATCTGTTCTTCGTTTATTGTCCTTGTTTATTTTATCAAGGTTAAGCTTATTTAACGAGTCGCTCTTTTGTTTAATATTTATTGTAATCTGCTCATAGATAGCCTCCAATTTGTCAGGATGAGCAGCATAGTATTGAAAGCTTTTTTTAAATTGAACCGAGTCCGTATGATATTTTCTGAAAACCATATTATACTTGTCTGTACCATATTTATACAACGAATCCGGAAACTGCATCACACTATACATACTGCCATCCACAATATGGATATCAGTAAGCAGGTTAGTCATTTTATCCTGGGCAATTATTCCATTGGGTACTTTATTTCCGCTGCAGGCGGCCAGAAAAATCAATACTGAGAAAAACAGCTTATTATATTTATGCATTCTGTAATTTAGCGGCATTATTAAGCAAAACTACGGATAAATGAGCATTGCGGATAACATCAAACGCTTAAAAAACGAAACTGATACGATAAAAGTACAATTGATAGCCGTATCTAAAACCAAACCCGAAGAGGAAATAATGGAAGCCTACGATGCGGGGCAGCGCCTGTTTGGTGAAAATATGGTGCAGGAACTGGTTGACAAATATGAACATCTGCCAAAGGATATCGAATGGCATTTGATCGGGCATTTACAAAGCAATAAGGTAAAATACATCGCCCCTTTTGTCAGCATGATCCAGTCTGTTGATAGCATAAAGCTGCTGCAGGAAATTGATAAGCATGCCCAAAAACATAACCGGGTGATCGATTGCCTTTTGCAAGTTTATATTGCCGACGAAGAAACCAAATACGGACTTGGGTTTGATGAAATAATCGAGCTGTTACGCTCGGAAGAATTTGCCGCTTTGAAAAACGTGAGGATTCGCGGATTGATGGGTATAGCTACCAATACCGAAAACGAAAAACAGATCAAAGAAGAATATTATGAGCTGAAAACCTTTTTTGATGGCATAAAACAAAGCTTTTTCAGGAAAGAAGATTCTTTTGATACGCTGTCGATGGGCATGTCATCTGATTATAAAATAGCCATTGAACAAGGCAGCAATATGGTGCGCCTAGGTAGTACCATTTTCGGCCAAAGAGTAATAAAACATTGGAAAAGCAATTAGTCACCTGAACACTATATATGCAGATAAATTTAAGAGTAGCCGTTAAAGAAGACTGTTCGCGCCTGCTTGAATTGATAAATGAATTAGCCTTATTTGAAAAGGCACCTGAGGAAGTTACCGTCACACTGGAAGAATTTATAGATGCCGGCTTTGGCGAAAAACCAGTTTGGAAAACATTTGTTGCTGAAGTAGACGGATTAATTGTAGGATTCGCGTTATATTATATCCGTTATTCAACCTGGAAAGGCTGCCGAATGTACCTGGAGGATTTGATTGTGACTGAAAGCTGGCGTGGTAAAGGCGTAGGCAAGCTGCTTTTTGACCGGCTGATTATCGAAGCGCGCGAAATGGGCTTTAACGGCATGACCTGGCAGGTGCTGGATTGGAATGAGCCTGCTATAAAATTCTATAAAAAATATGAAGCTGCGCTTGATGGCGCATGGATAAACGGGTCTTTATCTAAAGAACAATTATTGAATTAAAGTTATGAATTTGAGGTGTTCCCTTTTTGTAATGATCGCATGCTGTTTAGCTTCCTGCAACTGGGGATCATCGGGAGAGGACCAACCTGCCATTACAACGGATACGCTTCAATTCGCTTATAGGCATATCAAGCGTAAAGAAACCGGGCAGCGCACCGATATTTCTTATCCTGTTTTCAAAAAACAATCTGCTTTAAATGATTCCATAAATAACTATTTAATAAGTCAAAAGGAACCAGGCAATCGTGATTTACACGCCATGGTTCTCAGGCAGGATTCAAGCTTGACTATAATAGAAATAAATGAAGCTTTAACCGGACCAGGGAGTTCCAGCAAAAACACCGTAACTCATTTCATTAACTGGAACACCAAAAAATCAAAGCCTATAAAACTTAATGATATTTTGTTCGACCAGTATTCAGATCCTTTAAATAAAATCGCGGAGGCTATATTCAGAAAAAACGAAAATCTGAGTGCAGATGCTTCGCTAAGTGGTTACAGCTTTAAAGGCGGCCAATTCGCCTTAAATGATAATTTTTTAATTACCCCCATTGGCTTAAAATTTTTGTACAATAGCGGGGAAGCAAAACCAGAGAGTTACGGATCTGTCGTATTGTTTATTCCTTATTCACAAATTCTAACTTTGCTCCGGCCAAATACAGTCGTAGATCAATTTCACAAATAATGCTTGTTTTCAAATTCGGAGGCGCATCGGTAAAGGATGCTGCGGGAGTGATCAATCTCTCAAACATTGTAAAAAAACATGAAGGTCAAAAGCTGCTGATCGTGGTTTCGGCAATGGGTAAAACCACTAACGCACTGGAGAAACTAACCAAGGCTTACATCAATAGTTCCGATGACCTGCATACCGTTTTTGACGAGATAAAAGGTTATCACTTTAATATTGTTAAAGAGCTTTTTGCACCGAGTCACCCGGTTTTTAATGAAGTAGCCAATACTTTTGTGGAGATCGACTGGATGATAGAAGACGAGCCGCATGCCGATCATGATTTTATTTATGACCAGATCGTATCCATCGGCGAACTGGTTTCGACGCGTATCGTTGCTGCTTATTTGAATCAAGCCGAAATTAAAACCCAATGGCTGGATGTACGTGGCTACGTGCACACCGACAACAACTACCGCGAAGGCAATGTCAACTGGGATAAAACCCGGGCCAGCATCAGCCAGGAAATTCCTTCATTGCTTGATAAGAGCGTTGTAGTAACGCAAGGCTTTTTAGGCGGAACATCAGAGAACTTTACCACTACTTTAGGTCGTGAGGGTTCAGATTATACCGCTTCTATTTTTGCGTCGTGCTTAGATGCGGAATCGGTTACTACATGGAAAGATGTTCCAGGTATTCTGAATGCTGATCCGAAATATTTTACTGATACCGTTAAATTTAATGAACTTACGTACGCCGAAGCGATCGAAATGACTTATTACGGTGCAAGCGTGATCCACCCCAAAACCATCAAACCGTTACAAAACGCCAAAATACCTTTGCTGGTAAAGTCATTTAATGACCCCGCCGCTGAGGGCACCATCATCAAAGAGATAGCTGAAATGCATTTTGATAAACCGGTGATCATCCTGAAACAAAACCAGGTGCTGCTTTCCATATCGGCCAGGGATTATTCGTTTATATCGGAAGTTCACCTGAGCGAGATTTTCAAATTGTTCGCACAGAATAATGTTAAGGCTAACGTGATGCAAACCTCGGCCTTAAGCTTCAGCGTATGCTTTGATTTGAACCAGGAACGTTTTGAAAAGTTATTAGCAGGTTTTGGCGAGACATTTAAGGTGAAGTATAACAGCGAGCTTACATTGATCACTGTTAGACATTACAAATTGTATGATTTGAAAGGTCTGATAGAAAACCGTTCTATATTGCTGGAGCAAGTGAGCCGGAATACGGCACAAATGGTGGTGAAATAACTATTCGTTTATCCTGTATTTGGCTCTAAATTCTTTTAGTTGTTTCTGCATACCTGCCCTGAAGATACCCCTAAATAAGCGGGCGAACAGCACTATTGACTTTGTAGAAGCCGGGAAAGCAATCACAGCTTTATTGCGCTGAACTCCGCCAAGGATAATATCAGCCGCTTCATCTGCCGACATTCCTTTGTTTATAAGTTTGATACTGTAATCTTCCCATGCTTTGCTGGCATTACGGGCTACCGAATTTACACCAATGGACGTATTAACAAAACCAGGGCAAACCACACTGGCTTTTATACCCAGTTCCATAGCTTCAAGGCGTAATATCCGGGTATAGTTTACTACGGAATGTTTGGTAAGGCTGTATGGCCCCATTAAAGCAAGGTCCTCAACCAAACCCGCTGCCGATGCGGTATTAACTATTTGTCCGAAGCCTTGTTTCAGCATCTGCTTATATGCTATCTGCGATCCATTGACGACGCCGTAGACGTTAACATCGATGATCTGCCTCCAATCTGAAGATTGTATATCGCGCAGCTCGCCATTAATGGCTATACCCGCATTATTAAACATAACGTCGATCTTGCCATGCCTGGCGACTATTTCACCTATTACCGCTTCAAATTCGGTCAGATTTGTTACATCGAGTTTTCTGGCTTCGGCTGATTTGTTGGCGATCAATGTTACCGTCTCGCTTGCAATATTAATATTGATGTCCGTGCAAATTACCGTGGCGCCTGCCTGGGCTAACCGGATACACAATCCCCTACCGATGCCTGATCCGCCACCTGTTACTAATGCGATTTGGCTTTGGTAATAATTATTATACATTATTAATTTAACTATTTAAAAATGAAATATTTACAATAAAAAAACAGATTATCACTTTAATAAAGATAGCCCAATCAACCCGCCGATCACAGCTGCAATAAATGTATTTAAAAAATTGACACCGTTATTGGTCAGCAAATGCTTTCTTTCAAACAAAGCGCCTAAAACTGAGTCGGACAGATTGCCGACGGCTCCCGCTAATACTATGATCCAGAAGCCCCGATCCCATCCCCAACCAAACGCATAAATCGAGGCAATAATTACCGATCCGATTACTCCTATTAAAGTTCCCTCAAGGCTAATTACCCCGTCCAAACCCTTTGTATCTTTCTTCCATGAAATGATATTATAAAACCGCCTGCCATAAACCATACCCAATTCCGATGATAGTGTATCGGCCATTGCAGATGCTAAGCTTGCGGCCATCATTAAATCGTATAGCTGCGCTTTCCCAGGGGAAAAATAGCTTAATGCTCCCATTAGTCCGGCTACTCCACCATTAGCAAACACTTGCCCCGCATCCCTTCTTACAGATTGATCATGTTGTACTTTGACCAATGCCTTCTCCTTTTTCTTCCACACAGTAGCAAAAGTTCCCAGTACAAAGAATGCTCCCAACATCGATACACCGGTATATCCGGCACCTAAAAATACCAGGACGGCAATCACTGCTCCCATCAAAGTACCGCCGGCAGTCAATTTTCTGGTGGCTATACTGACAGCAGCAATCGCAATCAACATCAAAACAAAAGGCAGGGAATGATAAATGGTCGGCATGTAAATGATTAAAACTGCATCCAATTACGTTAATAGGTTTACAGAATTAAAATTTATTTTACATTTGTAGCAAACTTTAAATGATGAAAAAGATCAGCATATTACTTATTATCATAGGCATAGCGGTAATTATCTATTGCCTCTATTTTTTCCACCCACTATTGAATGCAGCCGATTCTGACACTATGAGCGTAAACCCGAGTGGCGTAAGATCGCCTCAATGGCCTTTATTTATAGGTATCCTGACCACTTTTGTGGGCATTTGCTTCTATTTCATCGGCGTTGGTGAAGAAAAAAAGAAAGCCAGAAGATAATTAGGAATTGAATATCTATCCTGATAAAAGGGATATAGCCGAAAAACATGACCGGTTATATCCCTTTCTTTTTGCATGCATGTTTTAATCACAATTGTAAAATATATTTAATGCCGTTATAATTAGTTCATATCTATCTCATAATGATTTACTTTTGTATAAGTACCTAAATCATACCACTTATCATTCAACCATTTAAACTACATCATTATGAAGAAGCTGATCATTTACCCGCTTTCTATTTTGTTGTTTTTATGTCTTTCGGCCAAAGCTCAAAACTTTGCATTAGGTGTCCGCGGTGGCATAAGTATTCCGAATCTGAGCGGAGGCGGCAGCAGCGCTCAGAACCCGCTTAATACAGGTTATAGTTCAAGATTAGGCCCCGACTTCGGCTTGTTCGGAGAATTTAAATTCTCCAAACTATTCTCTATACAACCCATGCTTGAATATTCATCGCAAGGCGGTAAAAAGGATGGCTTCCAGGCATTAACCACCCCTGCCGAGTTTCAACAGATGTTTCCTCCGGGCCAGGCACCGGCATATTTATACGCTGATTACAACAGCGAAGCCAAAATAAACTACTTAATGATTCCCGTTCTGGCAAAATTTGGATGGGATTTTAAAAATTCGCCATTACGCATTTATGTCGACGGTGGCCCATTCGCAAGTTTTTTATTGTCGGCACACCAGGTAACCAGCGGACAAAGCCAGCTTTATGCTGATCCGGGAAAAACCCAACAATTAACCCAGCAACCCCAATCGTTTAATGACAATACCAATATAAAAGACCAGCTGCACGGAACCGATTTTGGCGCCGAAGGCAACTTGGGGCTGATTTATAAGTTGGGGCACTGCAATATATTTATTGAAGGCGGTTTTAATTATGGCTTTTTAAACATCCAAAAGGGCACGGCGAACGGTAAAAACAATACAGGGGCGGCTACTGTCACTTTAGGCTATACCTATTGGTTGGGAAAGTAAGAAGTCAACTTATCTTTCATTTTAATAAATGTTAATCTGGGATTCCGGATTACATTTATTTTTTATGCATATGCCCCAGAAAATAGCCAATAATAAATGCCAGAACGATCAGCGCCCAGCATATATATTGCAGCACCTGCATTTTATCGATCTTTTTCTGAAGATCCCTTCGCTCCGACTCGGCTGACAGTTTGAGATTTTGCAGACGCATATTCTGTTGTTGCAGCTTAGCCAGCGTCCCGCCCACCTCAACCGGCTTTTCCTGTTCGGTTTTGTAGCGCTTTGTAAAACCACCCTGCTTCAAAAACTTTTCACCTTTAGGCTTCAGGATCAGTTTATCAGGTAACTCATAGTCGCCGTGTTTACCTGATTCAGCGATCAGTCCTTCACGCAGTAATATTTGTACCATCGCAAAGGCAGTTGCTTCATCCTGATCAAACAACTGCATCAATTGCAACCGGGTCAGGCTGTCCGGAATACCGAAAGCTTCCAGCACCGCATCCAGCATTTCGCACTCGTATTCATTCAGTTCAGTCATATGCGCAAATTTGGTTATAAAACTTCAACATGACAACCCATTACGGCATCATATTCTCGCCCTGCTCTCTTGCGTTCCAAAATGAACAGGCATCTAACCCAAACGGATTTCATTTATTCGAAATTGTATTTTAATTTCCATTCTGTCTCAGCACCACCTCTCAACTTACTTCAGCATTTTTATTTCTTACCTTTAACTCAAAACCCACACCATGAAAAAGCTTACGCTAATCGCCCTGCTTTGTACCGCCTTTTTATTAGGCTATGGTTTCAGCCGTTTAACCAGCCCGGTCAATAGCGGTCCGCGAGTAACGGGCATTGGCGGTATTTTCTTCAAGGCCAAAGACCCGGCGGCATTGAAAGCATGGTATAGCAAAAACCTGGGCATCAATATGAGTGCATTCGGTTCAACTTTTGAATGGCACCAGGGCATGGACAGCACGAAAAAAGCTTTTACCGTATGGGCGCCGTTTAAGGAAACCACCAAATACTTTCAGCCCTCCGAAAAGCAATTCATGATCAATTATCGTGTGGTAGAGCTGGATCAGCTTTTGGCCCAGATGAAAGCGTCGGGCACCCTGCCGGTTGACAGCGTGCAAAAGACGAACCATGGTAATTTTGTACACCTAATGGACCCGGAGGGAAATAAGATCGAATTATGGGAGCCCAATGAGGTGGAGTTTGCAGAAAAGGGTACTGTTACTACTAAATAAACTGCAGATATGGTTTAAATTAAATCATAAATAGTACTGTCATGACATGGTGGCTAATTTACGTGAAACCCACTTAACTTATTTCACGTAAAATCCTATATGCCAATTACATGGACAGACTTTGATGAATGTTTAAATGACCGTATTGCCTATTACCAGCAGCAGTACGACCAGGCGACTCGCGTTTATAAAAAGCTGCTTAAAGAAGGCGGAAACAACCAGGAACAAGTGATAGAGATCTTATCCGTTCAGCAAATGATGGCGGATGAATTGTGCCGGCTGCGAAGACTGCTCAACAAATATTCTCAGCGCCCCAAAACGATAATCACAGACAGAAAATTGATCGAGATAAAACACGGCAGGCTGAATTAGGTTATGTTCGAAACCTATTAATTAATTGGTTGTATATTTTTGTGTATTTTTGTGTATGCAGACGCTTGAAATAAAAGTACCGGACAACAAGACCCGCCTGGTTAAAGAAGTTTTAAAAGAGTTTGGGGTAATTGTAAAGGTAAAAAAGAAAGAGAAGGTTCCAAACGCTGACACTATAGCAGCAATGGATGAGCTAAAAGCAGGTAAGGGGAAGAAATTCAAAAACGTTGAAGAGCTTTTTAAAAGTATCTGAATTTATGTTTGAAATTGTTGCCTCTACAAAATTTCTCAAAGATTTAAAGTTGCTTAAAAAACGTTCCCCTAAAGACGTAGAATTATTACAACAACTAATTACCATTCTAGCTGAAAATGGGCATAAGGGTCTTCAAAAGAAACACAAGCCTCATAAACTTGCCGGTAATTATAAAGGATATTGGGAATGTCATGTAAAGCCAGATTTATTATTGATCTGGGACGAAAATGAACTAATAAATCTCCTCGAATTAGTTAGGACTGGTACACATTCTGACCTGTTTTAATTTCAACTTAATAGCATCCTATCAACCAAAACGCCCCTCACTTTCATTAGAGGCGTCAGATATTTTCGGGTAGCACTACTAATATGAATTACAATTCCAACACGAATTCATGACGACCGGCCGGTAAGCGAAATGTATTTGTGATGGCGGTCTTACCATTAATTGTAATTAACTTTTTTCCGGTACTGCTAAG
>JACXTT010006015.1_pt1 | contig 17445 bp, 13 predicted proteins | sample 9270951 | NCBI WGS metagenome assembly JACXTT01 (sample SAMN15532306, study PRJNA645909) | rock metagenome | isolation source: weathered quartz diorite | place: Puerto Rico | collected 2017-06-21 | reverse complement strand
CGGGCCAGTCGATTGTGGCGGTCGGGAGAGAAGTTCGCCGCCCTCTTCGGCGGAGTCGCGCCGTTCGACGTGAGGTTTCTGCACGCTCGCAGACACGCCGTCGCCGCGACGATTCGTCAACAATCCAGCCTAAACGAAGCCGGGGTTTCAGTCTCTCATTCACGGAATCAGCCGAGCAGCCAGGGCTGTCCCTCCGCGTCATACCCCCACAATGCGCCGGGACAAACGGGGCGCACTCGCGCCTCGCCAGTACCTAGAAGCCTCTTAATTTGGCTCAAGGGGATCAACATAGCGGTGGTCCCAGGCTTCTTCACCAGGCGAAGCTTGCGAGTCCGAATGAGTCGGTAGATCCAAACACGCGATTTGTTGAGCAACTGCGAAGCTTGCGTGGGTGTCACGAAGCCTTTAGCGTCAACGTACTGCTCACCAGTTCGCAGTCCGAATGTTACGCCTTGCGTCGGCCCAGGCGGATTGTCCCACATGAACTCCCCCGCCCTGAGCGCTGCCGGACGGTCGCGTTCATGCCGAACCTGAGGCACCCGACGCGATTCCCGCCGCCGAATGAAAACGCTCCCGTCGGGGAGTCCGTACACTCCGTTACCGATCTTAACAAGACGCTTCGTTTCAATCCTAACTGGTAGCCACTTCATTGGTTATCACAGGATGTAAATCTAGTTAACATCCAATGTAAACCCACCGCCCGCAATGTCAAGAACAAAGAGCGAGGTCAAACCTCCCGCCAGAGCCCGATCACGAGAACGAGCCGGCTCGTCCTCCATCGGGGCCGGCAGGCGGGCTGATGAGGAGGTCGGACAACCCCCTCGGAATTTCGCCGAATGGCGAAACCACGAAATTGCCGTCACAACAGTCATTCATCGAGTCGGTGGTTTGAATCGAGGGCCCGCTTTGAATTGTGGAAGCGACCGCTCACCTTCCAGTTCGTGTTGAATTACTGACCTTCAGCAACGACCTACGGGACCCTTCGCCCACTGGATTGACAGCTCGGTTCTGACACCCTCGCTGCATTCCTCCGCATGATACGCTATCGTTTCGTATCGACCGTTTAGCGCGCTCGCATGGCGCCGCTAGAACCTCATGCCAACCTGCTACCTGAGGAGCACGCTATGGCCACGAGGATCGGGCAAGCGACGCGCGCGATAAGCGCCTCTCTGCCCGATCTGATCCATCACGGAGATCCGGTGACACTAACAACGAGGTGTTATTTCGATCTGTCGCCCTCGAACCGTCGCGGCTCGATTTGGGTTGTTCCCTACGCGGAGCCGTCTACTCGAAGATCTCCTCGATGACCTCGCCCGGCAGCTGGGTCGCCTGATTGTCGTAGTGCGCGTATGCAGGCGGCAGCGTGGGCGCGCCGTACTGCAGATTCTTCTCATTCGATTCACGATTTTCCTTATTCCGACGCAGTGCGGCGAGCACCGTCGGCACGACGTCGATCGTCATCATCGGCTCACGAACTCGTTTGTTTTGGCTAATGCCGGGACCGGCGATCAAGAATGTGGCCCTCACCGACTCGCGCTGCAACATGCCGTGCTGGCTGGGACCTCCCGCCACGTCATCGTAGGGTGCGAAAAAGTACCCGTACTTGGGATTCAGAAAAATATCGAACCGCTGCGTCGATTTCTTGGCGGCGGCATTGCCGTGGAAGCTCATGATGCGCGCCAGCGCTGGTACCGCATTCGGATACACGGCGTCGACAAACCGCGCGATCCATTCTTTGGCGGAATGGGCGGCCGCCAACCATGCGGCGTCAGCCCCTTCGGCTCGGTAGCCGAGCGGATCCTCACCGGACGCACTCAACTTGAAACCGACCGCACCACTTCTCGTCTGGATAAACTCGCGCACCGGCACATAGCGATAGGTCACCTTCCCGGACTGGGCTTCCTGAAAAATCAGCGCCTGCCCCTTTCGGCTAACGATCAAGATGACGTCATCGCTGGTCGCGCGCAGCCCCTGCGTTTGACTGACGGGGTTGTTAAAATCCTGCTGCTCGATAACCAGGGCCAGCCAATCCACGGGCTTTGCGCCGACTCTCGCTTCCGTCCAGGCGTCCAAATCCCTGATATCTCGTTCGTAGTCGAGCAGGTCCTCGAGAATGTTCACCTGCCGGTTTCGCTGTTCCACACTATCCACCACGTTGTAGTGAGTCAGCGTAAACCACGTGTTTCGTCGTTGCCAATCGCCGCTGTCGGTGGACCCGTAGGGGAGCGCAATGGTGGACGACGACGTCACCGCCGCCGAGATCAGCGGTTGTTTTCCTGAGTCGGGATCGCTCCAGTCCATGCAGGTGCCGGCCACCGGATTCCCAGGTGCCTCGGATTGCTGCACATACCGCTGATACTTCGAGACGTTCGTGCACTGAAATTTCTGTAATTGCAACTCCTCCCAATATTTCAGGGAGTATTTGTCTTCCATGGCGTAGGCGGTTTCGACATTCATGCGGTATTTCTCTTTCGTCCGGACGGCATATCCGCCAAGCATCGTGGAAAGGTTGACGCCCATCAACTTGAGTTCCTGACCACGAAACGGATAACGGCGATTGTCATCCCGTTGCTGACCGCCAATGAACCCGTGGTCACTGACCAGGACCACAATGCTATCTCCATACACTTCACTACTATGAATGGCGCGAAAGATCTCTCCCACGGCGGCGTCGATGGCTTTCAGCGCCTCCAGGCCCTGGCGGTAGCTATGATGAAAATAGCTATCGACAATGCTGTAGTAGAGACCGATGAATTTCTTTTTGACAAAGGGTTTATGGTTTTTCGCAGCCTCGTCAGCGCGGCGGATTCTCTCCAGTCCCAGTCGGGTCACGGTGTGATGAAAATTGGCATCACCCGGCGGCTCAAAGGTCCAATCGGTCAAGGCCTCGCGCCAACCATATTGCCGCAGTCGGTCACAGCCGATGACGTCGCACACGATTCGTAGATCAACGCCCGGCGGCAGCCAATGATTATTGAGCATGAAAAATGTGGTGTACACCGTGCTCTGATCGTCCGGCAGGTCCACCGCGAACCCCGAGCTGTCGACTCGCCCAGTGTTGTTCAAAAAGTCCGACAACAACAGGTTCTGGCAACTGTGCACGGCGGTGTACGCATAGCCGTGCTGATGGCGTGCCGGCTGTATGTCGACTCGGAACAGCACCTCCAACAGGTAGGCGAGCAGGCTCCGGGGCCCGTCGTGAGGCGCGTAGGCGAGAAAGTCCCGACGCCAATCCAGGTAGCTGTCAAAGTGAAACGTGTCATTGTGAAAGACGTCATTGCCCTTGATGCAGGACTCATCGACATCGCGGCCGGTCAAGATGGTCGACCAAGACGCGCTGGAGATCGGCAGGGAGGTGAAGAAGTTCTCGGCCCGCGTGCCATGCTTATAAAAGTGTTCCTCGATATTGGGGAGTTCGCCCTCGCGAACGGCCTTCTCGACTTCCGCCGGGGGTAGGTCGTCCACCATCAGCATAATGATCGCGGGGTCAGACCGGCCGGCCGCCATGGTGTTGCGCGGAGCAATCAAAGTTCCCGCCATAGTGAGACACCCAATGACGACGAGGATTGCACGACCCGCCGCCGGGATCCTCACGGCGACTGGTTGTCTTTGCGATACTGGCTTCGCCAATATGTCAGCTGTTCCTGAACATTGGCTAGTACCCGAATCGCGCGTTCCTTATTTTCGCCAACCCCGCGCTCAGCAAACGGCGCGACTCCGTCCACCACGGCCACCAGCTGAGTCTCATCATGTGCGCCATCGGACCAATTCAGCTCGTTCAATGTCTGCAGCGCCCTCGAGACGACACCGCCTGTTCCGTACCGGCTACGTGGTTCGATCGTTCCCAACCACTCGACAATCGAATCTGACAACTCCGCATCACCATGTACACTCATGGCTTCCAACACGGAAGTCATCAAGGCCTCTTCCCCGGTTCGGTGGAGAACTTGCCCCAAAATCGTCACGTCCTCGGGGTCGTGCAGGGCGGCCAGGGTGCTCAGCGCGACGCGCATCTCAGGCGCCTTCGGGCTGCCATATTTCTCGGGGTCATACACTCTCAGCGTTCGGCGAGCTTCAACGGCCGGCAGGCGCTCCTGGATCAGGGCGGCCCGCTGTCGAGGGCCGTCAAGGTCAGGCACCCCAGGCAACCACCCTACCAGCTGCCTCAAGCCAACCCCTAGGCGCTCGGCCCGCGTCAAATATTCAGTTCGAACGTCGCTTTCTCGGGCTTTGTTGACCTCAGTACACATTTCCTCACCGTGTTCTTTAAGATAGGAGGTCATCCGGGCGGCATTGGTGATTCGATTGGCATAGGCGTCACCCTCCAGGCCGATGAAGGCATTGATGTTCTGCCCAGCGATGGCGCCTTCGACCCGCAGGCGCTCGCGCGTGTCCGCGGTCACACCCCACGGACCAAGGTTCAGAATCGCAAAAAGTTCGGCCTCGCTTTCCTCAAGAGGCTCGTACAGGATCATCACGCCACGTTTGTTGAAGAGTAAGCTCATACCTCCATCGACGACATTCATCAGCACCTTGGGCCCCAGGGACAGCAGCGTGCCACCGAAATCGAGCCCGATGGAGCGGAACAATTGCACATACTTTCTCCGGGCCAAGTCTCGTGGTCCACTGACGCCATCAACCACCTTGACTTTGTCACGGTTCGAATTCATCAGATCATAGATGGCCACCGTGACATATCCATTGGCGTCGGCATCGGCCACCATGTGGTTCAGGACTTGTCGAAACCGCTCGTGCTCCTCCGGGGTCAGCGCCCCATCGACGAGGTGGTAAGCGTCTACATCGAGATCAACGAAATCCAAGAGGTTGGCGACTTCAAGCAACTGTTCTCGGTGCCACTTCAGGATCGCAAGATGGTCACCCCAACGCTCTCGACGTAGGCCGCGTTGCCCCGCCCGCTCGAGGACGAAGCTGAGCCGCGTGTCATTGTGATCGGCATTGGCCCTCAGCGTTTGGGCATTCCAGTCCCACGCCTTGGGAGCCAGGGTGCGATCGACAAACAGTTTTCGCAGTTGCAGAATGTTTTCTCCAGCCAGGAGCAGGCGCTTCATTTCATCTCGAAAGTCCTGGATATTCGCATTCAAGCCTTGAGGGACCGAGAACGTCGGGCTTTCCGTATAGTTTCGGACGGTCTCGATCGCCTTCCGCACCTGGACTTTGGAGTTCGTCAGATATGGCTGAACTGCAAAACGATCAACCCCCGTCGTGATGCCGATCGTGACAAGCCCCGAGGAGACAATCCCTTTAATGATCTGATAGGCCAGGTAGAACGCGACGTGGTGATCCACCGCATCCACATTCAGGACTTCCGCCGGCTCCTGCGAATTGGGGCGGGCAAAATAGCCGTAAACCCGGCGGACGCGCGCTAAGCCCGGCTGAGTGTCATACAACAGAGCGAGCTGAGGCTGCCATTGGCCGCCGACTTCAGGACCAATCTCGACCACGCTGACTTCGCACTCTTGCGGACTGTTCGGGTGGACCTTGGCCGTCAACGCGCTATTGGCGAGCGCGAAACTCGGATCGCTTGGTAACAGAAGACAGAGCACGCACAGCACCCGAACAGCCTTCTCAGTGACGGGCAGCGAATTCCCGATCATCGGTCCACCGCCTTGAACTCAGTCTGGCCCGCGAGCAGCCCCTCGCTAACCCGATGGCGATGCAGAGCCGGACCGACCAGGCTGCGACCACGAGGACGTTGCTAACGTTGTCCACGGTCATCAGCCCCCAAAAAATTGGGGGCCTCGATCCAACACTGGGTTCGCACGGCCGGCCCATCGGGAGGGCATTGGTCATGATTGGGGCGAGCATGAGATTCAAAACCCATCAGCCTCATGCTGGAGAGCGCGAACGCGGGCTCCGCGACCGTCGCCTCCTTCGACACCAACTCCATGAAGGTCTGTTCATCCGCCGCGCAGAACACCAAGTCCGACAACGTTCTTAACGTCGAGCTCTACGCCCGACAATACGACCTTAGCCCCATCACCTCGCTGCGTGGCACGACACCTACCCGTAGCGAGATCGCTCCGCTCCGGTCCCGCCTGCTCGTAACTCCGCCTCCACGGATCGGCGATTTCGCAGAGGGGCCGGACCGCGAAATTGGGCGAGGATGCCCGGGTGCCTCGTGTCTAGAGGTTGCTGCCGCGCAGCCGGGGATCCGGCTGGGTCAGCGCCAGCCGAAAAACAGGGGGTTGTCGGCGGAGGCTTCTTCGTCAGCCTCCTGACTGCCCTCGTCGGGGCGGTCATTCTGCTCTGGGGCATCCGACTTGTTGCGCCGAGCCGCAATTACCAGTCCGAGTCGGATCAAATGCCGCGCCGAAGTGACGCGCTGTCTGGAATGTCATAGCGCCCCGAACTGCGTCTTAAGAAATTTGCCCTAGATAGTGGGAATGTTTGCCTTCTCCGCCTCTGTTCGCATGGCATCGAAGCTGCACCCCACGATCGCTGTCGAATTGTGCTTCGATGCGTTTGGGAGGAGCCCAATGATTCAGTGGTGGACGAAGAGGCGGCCCACGGTAGCGAACCAACGAGCCTTCACCCTCATCGAGTTGATGATCGTCGTTGCGATCATCGGCATCCTGGCCGCCATCGCCATCCCGCTCTACGCGAACGTGCAGGCGCGAGCGCGGATCGCCAAAGCCCAGGCCGACACCCGGGTCCTCGTCACGGCCGTCTCGATCTACAGCGCCCACATGGGGAATGTGGCCCCGAACCTCGCCGTCCTCACCGCGGTGGCGACCAACGGCCAGAACCAGACGGCCGGTCCATTCATGGCCTCGATCCCGAATCCGCCGTCGGGCTGGCAGGCATACTCGTACGCGCCCAACAGCGCGGCCGGTACCTTCAACATCTCCGCGACGGGCGACGGGACGACAGTCTCGCAGCCGTAACGATCTGACGTTGCCCCGGCCCACGGGGAGGACGCGCCCTCTTCCTCTTCGTGGGCTCGACGGTCAGATTCGGTAGGGACCCACTTCGGCGTAGGCTCGCGTGAGACTCGGTTGAACGACTCACGTTGGGTGCGGCCTTCCTTAACGCCTCTCACGCCGCCCGCTGCGTCGCCCGCCACGTCAGGGACCTTTCGGGGGGCAGACGCCGAGAGGCTCGGGAAGTAATCGCCCCGTGCGGCTAGCGGCGGCGAGGTATTGCAAGACCACTTGGCTCCTCCCGTTGGAGAGACAGAACGTGATCCGGCCATCGAGATCGACCCGCTCAAGCACGAGCGGGAACGACGAGTTGCACTTCCCCCAACGCGCATAGGCCAGGTCTTGCTGAGGGGTGTTCGCGATGGCGCACGCCCCCCGGGAAGAGGGCGATTACGGACGATGCGACGACCGCTTTCAACGTCCGGAGGAGCTGGCCGCGTTGGTCAAGCATCGCCACGCCTTGACGTCCACCAGGTGTGCTGCGCCGGTTGGTCTAGACGCGTCCCGGCGCAACCAGTCGAATGACCCAGAGCAGGATGACCGCTCCGACAAAGGCAGTCAGGAGGCTAACGAAGAGGCTTCCGCCGACCACTCCGAACACCACCGCGAAGAGCCAACCCCCCAGGAATGCGCCGACGACGCCCACGATCAGATCTCCAATCATGCCGTACCCATGGCCGCTCACCACTCGCCCGGCCAACGCACCCGCGATCAGCCCGATCCGGACGAACAGGATGAAGTGCATGGGTCTCTCCCTCTCAAGATGTTCACTCCAGCACGCTATTCGATCACCTGGTCCGCCCGCAGCAGAAAGGACTGAGGGATCGTAAGACCCAGGGCCTTTCTGCGACACGCGGCGAAGGAGTCGAACCTCGCCCTGGCGAAAACCGTGTGCCTCTTCGGGACCTGTTGGCGACCGGTTCTGTGCACGACGAACGCCGAAGACCGCTACCACACGATGGAGGGGTATTGTGTCGGCGTGCTGATGCCTGACAGTTCCAGCTGGTCGGTGATCCAATGGCGGGGGAACCTGGCCAGAGCACGGAATCAGGGAACGAAGCTCGCACGTGAAGTGAGAGCCTCGCCATCGAAGCTCCGCGTCTCCAACTATGGTGGAGCTCAGGAATGCGCCTGACAATGATGGGTGGTCAGCAATTTCGAACGGGATCGTTGTTCTACTCCTTCTGCCTGGACGACCAAATTCCCGAGACCACTTGCGTCGTATGATCGATCGCTACGTCGATTTCAGTTTTGTGCAGGAACGGCTGAAGAGTCTTTACTGCTCGACCGGGCGTCCCTCGATTGATCCCGAAGTGCTTCTGCGCCCCCCCCAACTGCGTGGGCCGTCGGGGCAAGGGCACCAGAGGAGGCTTCGTATCGAATTTTTGTTCGGTGCCCTCGAGTGCTCGTGAGACGTTGGGAATGTCGCGAGACGCGAAATATATGGAGCGAGCATCGCCGACGGGATTTGGGCGTCCCTGTGACTGCGGCAAGCCCATGCTTCCCAGCTTGAGTGGGCACGGGTACTGCCTGGCGTGTGGGCTCCCGTCCGACGATTTCCCTCTGGTACCAGCGTCGGCCACGACGAAGGAATTCTCCCGTGTTCGAAGAGCATGGCAGAGGCGCAGTAACCGGTTTTGTCTCGTCCCGAGCTCGAAGCCAGCGCTACACGGAGGGCTTAACGCGGAGCGCGAACCCTCTATGCTCCTCACCAGGTGGAGTAAGACGTCAACGAAAGGGCGAGCAGGTCGCCCCCGGGCGCTGACCGGCATCGACGTACAGCGCCTCGGGCAGATGATCACCGATCAGCCGGGACTTTGGACCCTCAAGATGCTCGCCGAACTGTTCGTGGATAGCAATGGAAAGCATCCGCACACGCGCACGATCCTGCGCGCCCTCAAGCAACTTGGGCTGAAGCTGAGAAATGGACCTCGTCGGTCGTAGGCTCCCGGCGCCGGATTTTCTGACTGCGTGGTGCTGCGTACGTTTCCGGAACTGTTGGCGAATTCTTGGAGTGGCTGATCCTTGTCACGTCGCGCTTAGCAATTTGTCACTGGGCTTCCCGCTGGGCAGCTAAGTACTCGTTTCCACGGCGAGCAGGCCGTGGCACACCCATTGCTCCAATCGTCGCCGGATGGACATTGCCGTGATGACCCATGCGCTCGAATGCGAGTCGAATATGACCAAGAGTCCCCCGCTTTTCCGGCGTAGTTTCCGGCCAGCTTCGGCCGGCTTCACCGTTGTCGAGCTGGTCGTGCTGGTCGGGGTGATCTCCATCCTCTGCGCGATCGGCTTTCCGCTCTACCTCAGCTACGCGAGAGCGCAGGAGACCGACAGCGCGGCGCGAGTCATCGTCGTGGCGCTGAACCAGGCGCGCCAGATCGCGGTCACACGCGGCACCTCCTACAGCGCGGAGACGCAGACCAACCCCAACAACCGGATGCGGTTCTGCGCGGGGATCGTCGTGCCGTGTCCCGGCGGTCAGGTCTACACGGGCGCCGAGACCGACACCAACGGATGGCGGACGCTCGAGAACGGCTCACGGATCACCCAGGGCCCAACGATCACCTTCAACTCGCTCGGCGCGGCGACCGCCTCGGGCGTGCTCCGCGTCCAGAATTCGTCGGCCAGCGGGTCGCTGGACATCTGCGTGAGCCCGTCGGGCCGCATCAAGGTCCAGGCCGTGGGAACCGCCTGTCCATGAGGAACGCGATGAAGACCTATCGGGCAATCGCGGGGGCCCTCGGCAATCGCCGCGGGTTCACGCTGACGGAAGTTCTCGTGGCGTCGATGATCCTGCTCATCGCGCTGCTCACGCTGGCCAGCATGTTTCCGGTCGGCTATCGCCAGATCAGCGATGCCGGACGGATGACGATGGCCGTGACCGGAGGTCGGCAGATCCTCGAGGACGTCGGGACCCTTCCCTTCGCCAACGTCATCAACTTGAACGGCGTGGACACGGCGAGCAACGCGGGCGTCATCGCGGCACTGACCGGCCCGGAGGCGGCGCTCGCCCGCCGCTGGCGCTACATGCTCGCAGGTTCGGGTAACGGCTTCACCTTCACCTCCGCCGAGACCACCGCGTGGGGAACCGTACAGCCCACTCAGGCTCGGGCGGTCGTCGCGGTCACGGCCACGAGCGCGACCTTGAATCAGGTCACCGTGACGGTCACGATCCCGGGCCTCCCGAGCAGCGTCGTGCTCAGCACCATGATCGTGAGGTTGTTCTGATGCGCCCCGTCGGCCTGCGCGGTCAGGAGGGCTTCACGCTGGTGGAGCTCATGGTCGCCATGAGCATCTTCATGCTCATTCTCGTCGGGATCTTCCAGGTCTTCGATCCGAGCCGCAACGCGTATCAGGTCAGCGAGCGGAAGCTCGACGTCCAGCAGAATGCCCGTGTCGCGATGGATCGGATGGCCAGGCAGATCCGTATGACCGGCTATTTTCCGGAGAACATCGCGACCCCGCCAGCGAATCTCACCAATTCGGTTCAAGTTGCCACCGAGTCCGCTTTGTCCGTCTCCGGCGACCTTGATGGACTCGGCGCGAGCAGCGCTTACACCTTCTGCCGCGACAGCAGCGGGTTGCGGCGGGTGTCGGGCGCGATCGGAGCGGCGGGTTCGTACACGTGCGCCAACGGCCAGCTGATGGCCGAAAGCGTGACGGCGCTCAGCTTTGCCTACTTCGACTCGGCCAACAATCCGGTCCCTAATCCGCCGACCGGTCCCTTCAACCTCGATGGGCAGGGTCTGGGTGGCGCGCCGACGTTCGTCAGCGTGGCGCAGCGGTCGATCGTGCGGCGCGTCGTGATCTCAGTGACGGCGCAGGAAAATGTCCCCGGGCAGGGCGCGCAGACATACACCCTCACCTCCGATGTGAGACTCCGGAATCCCTAATGGAGGCCCTGTGATGCGTGGGATGTGGCGCCGCTGCACCGACGAACGTGGCATCGCTTCGGTGATGGCCATCTTCATCATGGTACTGATGCTCGTGTCCGGTATCTTCCTGGTTCGGATGTCGAGCACCGAGGGCGACATCGCGTACGGCACGATGTGGGCGGAAGGCAGCTTTTTCGCGGCCGACGCCGCCATCAATGTCGGCATCGACACCATCGTCCCCGGCGGGCCGACGTGCACCAAGGCCGCGACGGCGATCGGCAGCTTTCAGTACTCAGTCTCCGCGGGCGCTGGCGCCGACACGAACTGCTTCCTGAACACCACGCAGCGCGCCGGGTACTCGATCGGCTCGGGAACCGGCTACAACCCGGGCGGCTTCGTTTTCTACGACTATGCGGTCACAGGCACGGGGACTGGTCCTCGAAATGCGCAGCGCATCATCGACGCCCAGATTGCCTACGGGCCAATTGCCCAGTGAGGTCCACCATGAATAGCCTGATACGGTTGATCGGATTAGGTTCCATCGCGGCCCTTCTGGTGCTGCCATCGCCGGCCGCGGTGCACGCCGACGACAGCGATATCTTCGGCGCGAACATCCAGCCCAACGTTGTGATCATGATCGACAACTCGGGCAGTATGGCCGACGCCGCGCCGTCGAACTCCTTCGAAGTTCCCCCACCGAATGGCTCCGCCGCCTACTACTCGGTATTGACTAAGTGCGATCCGTCGGGGAAACCAAAAGTCTATCAATCGTGCGCCTCGGTCAAGGTGTACAAGAGCGGCTCGAGCTCCTCGACGTACACGACCTACGCCAACGATGTCCCGTCGGTCACCGGCACCGGCAGCTCGGCCGCCCGGGCCGCGTTGAACTCGGCGGGATACTGGTCGGGGAAGATCAACGGCTCGTCGGTCAATCTCTTCACGGGCAACTACCTCAACTATCTGTACGGGACCTGTGTCTCGGGTGGCGCCTGTAACACGCCCAAGATGACGATCGCCCAGACTGTCGTCAACAGGCTCCTCGACAGCGTGCAGGGCGTCCGCTTTGGAATCATGACGTTCCACTACGATAGCTCGGGATTCAACGGGGACGGCGCGACAGTACTTGCGCCGGTAGGCAGCAGCGTCTTGACGCTGAAGAACGCCGTGAACGGGCTCTCGCCCACGGGCAACACGCCGCTGGGTGACGCGCTCTACGACATCGGTCAATACTACAAGGGGCTGAAGACGGCGAACGGGACTCAGGGGCCGTACACGAGCCCCATCCAGCTCGAGTGCCAGCCGAACTTCGTGATCTTCGTCACGGACGGTATGCAGACCGCCGGTATTCGGACCATGCCGGCCGAGGCAACGAACCGCTTCACCCAGGATCACGCGCCCTCGCTCACGGGTGTCCAGAACGTGATCGTCCACACCGTCGGCTTCGGCGTGACCGTCAACACCACTGCGGCCGAGTCGCAGGCCGCCTATGACACCCTCAGCCAGTCGGCCAAGAATGGCGGCGGACAGTTCTATATCTCCGACAGTGAGACCCAGTTGGAGGCGGCGCTTCAGGACGCAATCCGCCGTATCGTCCAGGCGACCTTTACATTCGCAACCCCCGTCGTGCCGACGACCAGCACGACGGGCAGCACGAAGGCTTATCTCGCCGCCTTCAGGTCCGACCCGTCGAGCCCCTTCTGGCGCGGTTACCTTAAGGCCTACCAGCGCGACTCCACCGGCCTGGTGCCCGTGGACGCCAACGGCGTGCCCCTGGCCTCTGCGCTGGTCTGGGAGGCCGGCCAGGTCCTGAGCACGACACCGGCCGCCAATCGAACGATCTACACGGTCGTCGGTGGAGCGCGGCAGGCGTTCACGAAGACGAACTCCGCAATCACCAATACGCTTCTCAACGCGGCGAGCAGCACTGAGCACGACCAGATCATCGACTTCATCCGGGGCATTGATTCCTACAGCGCGAGCGGCAACACGACGGCAGAGCGCCCGTGGAAGCTCGGCGACATCTTCCATTCGACGCCGGTGCTGGTGACGCCGCCGGTCTTGGCGCTAGCCGATTCCACCTACCGAGCGTTCAAGACGGCCCAGGCTAGCCGGACGACCGTACTGATCGCCGGCGCCAACGATGGGATGCTCCATGCGTTTCGTGAAAGTGATGGCACCGAGCTCTGGGCTTTCATCCCGCCGGACATCCTCGACAACCTGAAAACGCTGGCCGACACGGGAGGCGACCACACGTTCTACGTGGATTCGAGTCCGATCGCCGTGGACATCAAGGTGGGCAGCACCTGGAAGACGATCGTCATGTTTGGCCAGCGACGGGGCGGGGGCTCCTACTATGCCCTGGACATCACGGACACGACGAATCCGCAGTGGATGTGGAGTTTCACCGACTCGAAGATCGCCGAGACGTGGTCCGAGCCCTCGATGGGCAAGGTGAAGCTCGGCGGCAACGACAAGTACGTCGCGTTCTTCGGCGGCGGCTACGACACCGCCAGCAATAACGCGCACGGCAAGGCATTCTTCGCCATCGATCTGTCGAACGGCTCGCTGGTCTGGCAGTACTACAACGACGGCACGTCGGACGACCGCCAGTACATGAACTTCAGTCTTACCGAAAACTCGACGGCGGTCGATCTGAACAATGACGGCTACATCGACCATGTATACGCTGGTGATACCGGCGGCCAGCTCTGGAAGTTCGACGTCTCGGCGAATGCGACCACGAGCTGGTTGGGCAAGCGCCTCTTCACCGCGGCTCCGAGCCAGGCGAACCCGCCGGCCGCCGGCGAGTTCTATCCGACTCAGGCGTTCTACGGCGCTCCCGTGCTGGCTTACGACGCGTCCCAAAACCTCTGGGTCTTCCTGGGTACCGGCGACCGGAACCACCCAAACAGCACCGCGGCGAACCGTTTCTACGGCATCAAGGACACGACCGACATGACGAACGGGGCCGCGCTGTCGGAGAGCAGCCTCGTGGACGTGACGTCGACGAATGGCACGTCGTCAGGCGGCTGGTTCTTCAAGCTCGGGACCAATGAGAAGGTGCTCGACGCGGCCAACGTCTTCAACATGGACGTCCTCTTCTCCGGCTTCACGCCGGTCAGCACCGTCACTTGCACCAGCGGCGGCGGGACGGCCCGGCTCTACTCGGTGCAGATGACGACCGGCTATGCGGCCATCGACTTCAGCACCGGCACCGCGCTCACCTCGACCGACGCGACGGTCACCCGCTCCACGACGATCGGCCAGGGAATCGCCTCGATGCCGGTCGTCATCGTGACGCCCCCGCTCGGCTCGGGCTCGGCGACGGCGTCGGCAATCACGGCGACCACGAACCAGCAGCTGCCGAGCAATCCCATTCCCGCGCCGGCGTTCCTGAAGCAGGTCCGCTCCTGGCGTGAGCGAATCCAATGAGGACGCTCGCCCTCGTTGCGCTGACGCTGTGCGCGCTTCTGCCGGGCGCCGCTTGGGGCCAGGACAAAGCCGCCGATGCGGCCGCCCAGCAGAACGCGCGCGGGGCAGCGCTCCTGAAGGATGGTAGGCTCGAGGAGGCCACCGCCGAGCTCGAGAAGGCGGCTCAGGCGGCGCCGAAGTCCGCCGCCATCCAGTCAAACCTCGCCTACGCGTACGACAAGCAGGGTCGAACCGAGGAGGCGGTGGCCGCCTATCGCAAGGCGCTCGAGCTCGACCCGGACAACAAGATCGTCCGGAACAATCGCGCGAATCTCTACAACAAGCAGGGCCTCTACGACGACGCGGCGCGTGAGTTCGAGGATCTCGTCCAGCGCGATCCGTCCAACGCGACGGCCAAGGCGAGCCTCGACAGTGTGCAGAAGAACAAGACAATCATGCAGGAGCGGCAGGATCAGATGTCCTCGGCGCTCAAGATCGTCGAGGCGAAGCCGGGTGATCCGCAGGCGGCGTACGCGGCCGCGCGGGTCTACGCGCGACTCGGCGACGCCGATCAGGCCCTCACGTGGCTCAACAAGGCCTTCGATCTCGGCTACGACCAGTACGACTACCTGCGCCTCGATCCGTCGCTGGCCAATCTCAAGAACGACCCGCGCTTCCTGAAGTTCCTCGAGGAGCGGCGACCGGCGCGTTAACTAGCGCTTCGTCGGGAAAGACGCATTTCTCCGGCAAACCCTGACGCATGTTCCGGATCGCCATAGCGTCAATAACTCGGGGCACGGGTTTTAGGCTCGGATCATACAGGGGCCCGGGATGCGGGCGCTCTGATCGCCCGCTCCCTTCGCTGTGACCATGACGTCTGTCAATCGGACTGCCCAGCGCGTTGTCCGACACTCTTGTCGGACTCTGGTACGGAATGTCATTCGATCAGCCGATCTGCCAGCACCAACAACGACGACGAGATTTCAAGGCTGAGAACTTTGGCCGTCTTCCGATTGATGACGAGCTGAAACTTTGTCGGGCGCTGCACCGGTAGATTCCCGGGTGCGGTGCCCTTCAGTATCGCGACGACGTAACCGGCCGCACGACGAAATAGATCCTCGAAATCCGGGCCATAGGCGAGGAGGCCAGCCGCCTCGGCGAAGCTCGGCACGAAACCACAGATCGAAGGTAACCGATGCTTGAGAGCCGCTTCGGCAATGCGCGGTAAACTGTTGTAGACGAGCGGGACGTCAGAACCACGAGCCCGCCCGCGCGATGGACCGCCGCCGCGGCGATCGCGCGCTGGATGTCGTTAGCGCTGGCGACCTGGCTTAGCTGGAACGTGAGCCCAGCGCTACGCGCAGCGGCCTCGGTTGCCCGGAATTGCAGCTCGTTGATCCGCGGATCTCCCAGTATCGCCACCCCGCTCAGCCCGGGCCTGACCTCCGTGAGGAACTGCAACAGTTTGCCACTCATCTCAGGGATATCGAGGAAGAACCCAGTCGTATTGCGGCCTGGGCGGGCTAGGCTGGCCACCCAGCCTTTGGCTATCGGATCGGACTCGAGATCCACCCCGACGATAGGAGTGGAGCTGGTCGCCTTGGTCAGTGCCCCCAGTGAGTGTGGATTGGCCGCGAGGATGACATCGACGCGTTGAGCCACGAGCTTGGCCGCGAGGCGGCGGTACTCCTCGGGCTCTTGGCTCTGTGCGCTCAAGACGTCCAGGCGCATGTTTTGTCCGACAACATACCCCAGCTCTCGTAGGGTCTCTTTGAACGTGGTGAGGCCTGCCTGAGCGGGACCGCTAAGCCATCCCACAGTTACCGTTTTAGCCGTGGTCTGTGCGTTGACGGACCGATTGCCCGGCAGCAATCCAAATGCGCAGGTCCCCACGAACGCTCGTCTCGTGATCATCACATCGATACGACCTCTTGGGGCTGGGTCACGCCCCTCACTTCCCTAAAACCTCGGCTGCGCCTTGGCCGATTGCGTGTCGAACGCATACGGTCGGCCGGAGTGCGAACAATGCGAGCACCCGGTCCGCTGGACCGTGAAGTTCGGCTGCTGGCCGTGATGGCTGCGAGGGATGCAGTGTAGCGCCAGCGGACATGGAAGCGAGACGCTAGATTTCGCTTGGGAGTCACGGGGTGGACCACCTTGGTATCTTGCGTCGCGCTGCCGTGTCGCATCGGGTGTGTCATGAGTCGAAACATGTGGTTCGCGGAGCTCAATACGGGCGCGGGGCCCAAGGTTCAAGAACACGGCTGTAGAACATCGTCGTGGTCACCTCTTTTGAAAGTCAGACCCCCAGCGATTTCGCGATTTCGCGGATTCTGCTGCAAAATTGCACAGGGAACAAAAATGGGGCGGTTGCCATTCTGGGAAGCCTTAGAAGTCTGGGCCGAATGAAGCTAGCGTCTCGCGGGGTAAAATTCGCGGACCCGCCCATCTGCGAAATCCAGCCGCGAAGGTGAAGTCCTAAGACTTGACGGAAAATCGGGCGGGAATGCACTCTTGCTTGGAAGTCCAAACCAAGCTCGCCGGTTGGCGCCAGCGGCAAGAGGAGGCACCCCGGTGCCCTCGAAATATCGGCATCGAAGCGGATAAGCCAGAAGCTTGATGAGCTGCGGACCCAGGGCGTGGCCGACGGCGACGCCCGCGCCGAACTGCTCAAGCTCGCCGTGCATAAAATCGTGGAGGAGGCGTTGGAAGCCGAAGCCGGGCGGGACTACTACGAGCATGGGGCCGCGCCGGGCGCCGGACGAAGATCATCCCGCACGCCTTCGGGGAGCGGCCGGTGCGAAGCTGATGTACGCGGCGGTCATCCGCGCGGCCGATCGCTGGCGCTGAATCACGGTCGGCGAGTTCGAGCACCGGCAGCTTCGCGCGCTTCGCGGGGAGCTCAGCCGTGCCCACGCCCAGCGTGTGGCGCCTGCCGTCGCGCCTAAGCCAACGACGCCGGTCCGAAAACTGCAAGCGGACTCGTGATCGCCACGGAAGGCGTCGCCGCATTTGGCCCCAGATCGACGATCTCGGGGTGGGCCGCTATCCCGGTATCCCGCGAATGGTGCCACGTCGACGTCGAGGGCCGTCCCGTGCTAGAGAATGGCTGGTTTCTTGTAGCGCCACATTGGGGGTCACGCGATGCCTGAATCTCCTCTCGGTTCCCTCTCCCGTTGTGCGAGCGTCTTCAACCCCCCGTCACCCGTGACACA
>JACXTT010006014.1_pt1 | contig 17445 bp, 16 predicted proteins | sample 9270951 | NCBI WGS metagenome assembly JACXTT01 (sample SAMN15532306, study PRJNA645909) | rock metagenome | isolation source: weathered quartz diorite | place: Puerto Rico | collected 2017-06-21 | reverse complement strand
GCGTTCCACGACCTGGGCGCGCTGGTGCAGGCCGTGCGCGCCGCGGCGCAGCCGGGCGACCACGTGCTGGTGATGAGCAACGGCGGCTTCGGCGGCGTGCACCAGAAGCTGCTGGACGCCCTGGCTCAGGGCGCCGCACGCTGAGCGGCGGGAAGGACGATCATGCTGCTGTACCTGCACGGATTCCGCTCTTCGCCCCAGTCGTTCAAGGCCCGCCTGGTGCAGGCGCGCATGCGCGAGTGGGGCGTGGGCCGCTACTACGCCTGCCCCACGCTCAATGTCTCGCCCGAAATGGCGATTGCCCAGGCGCAAGCCGCGATCCGCGCCGCGCAGGCCGGCGGCGACCAGGAGATCGCCATCGTCGGCTCGTCGCTGGGCGGCTTCTATGCCCGCTGGCTGGGCGAGCGCCATGGCTGCAAGACCGTGCTGCTCAATCCGGCCATCCACCCCTGGACCGACCTGGAAACGTACCTGGGCGAACAGCCGCTGTGGCACGGCGGCGGCTCGGTCACGGTCGAGCGCCGCCACCTGCAGGAGCTGCTGGACCTGCGCGTGGACACCATCACCGATCCCGAACGTTATTACCTGATCGCCGCCACCGGCGACGAGGTGCTGGACTACCGTGAAATGGTCGCGGCCTGCCCGGGCGCGAACATCCGCGTGATCGAGGGCAGCGACCACGGCATCAGCGAATTTGCCGACTACGTCGACGATGTGCTCGCCTTCTGCGGCTATGGTCCCGGCGGCAAGGTGCCGGCCGGCGCAGGCCCGGCATGAGCGCGCAGTCCGCGCGCCGCTGCAGCTGGAGCCCGCACCTGGCCTTTGATGCAGCCATCACGCCCAACCTGCGGCGCTGGGTGACCGGTGACGACGGCTCGCTGACGGCGCGCCTGGTGGCAGCGTCGGAGCGCTTTCGCGTGGCGCGCCTGCTGCAGCGCCCGCAGCGCCCGCTGGCCGATGAGTGGCAGGTGCTGGGCCAGCACGACCGCACCCCCGCGCTGACGCGCGAGGTGCTGCTGATCTGCGACGATATTCCCGCCGTGTTTGCCCATACCGTGGTGCGCTGCCGCCATGCGCGCCGCGACTGGCCGTTCCTGCGGGGGCTGGGCGAGCGCCCGCTGGGCGGTCGGCTGTTTGTCGATCCGGCGGTGGAACGCGAGCCGTTCCAGTTTGCGCGGCTGCTGCCGCACCATCCGCTGCGCCAGGCCTTGCAGCGCGTGCTGCCGGCCATGGCGCCACTGCCCATGCTGCCGGCGCGGCGCTCGGTGTTCCGGCGCGGCGGCGGCGTCATGCTCGTGACAGAAGTGTTCCTGCCGGACCTGCTGTCGCGGCCATCCCCGGGGACCGAGGCGATTCCGCATCCCAGGTATTTGCGGACCACAGACCGAAGCCCTTCCACAAACACTACCGAAACCAAGAAAGAGACCACGAGATGAAACTGCAGGGTCGGGTTGCCATCATCACCGGTGCCGCCGCTGGCATCGGGTTTGCCACCGCGCAGCGCTTTGCCGCCGACGGCGCCATCGTTGTCCTGTGCGACGTGCAGGAAGGGCGCGTGCGCGAGGCCGCCGACAAGCTGGCCGCCACCGGCGCCACCGTGTCGGCCTACCGCGTCGACGTGACCCGGCGCGACGAAGTCGATGCCATGGTGGCCGCCGTGCTGGCCGCGCACGAGCGCGTCGACATCCTCGTCAACAACGCCGGCATCACCAAGGATGCACGCCTGGCCAAGATGACCGAGGCCCAGTTCGATGCCGTCATCGACGTCAACCTGAAGGGCGTCTTCAACTGCGCGCAGGCCGTGGCCGGCCTGATGACCGAGCAGGGCAAGGGCGTGATCCTGAACGCTTCCAGCGTGGTCGGCCTGTACGGCAACTTCGGCCAGACCAACTACGCCGCCAGCAAGTTCGGCGTGATCGGCTTCACCAAGACCTGGGCGCGCGAGCTGGGCCCCAAGGGCGTGCGCGTGAACGCGGTGTGCCCGGGCTTCGTCAATACCGAGATCCTGCAGACCGTGCCGGAAAAGGTGCTGGACGGCATGAAATCGTCCTGCTGGCTGCGCCGCCTGGCCGAGCCGGCCGAGATCGCCAGCGTCTACGCCTTCCTGGCCAGCGACGACGCCAGCTACGTCAACGGCGTGGCGATCGAGGCCAGCGGCGGCATGTCGCTCTGAACCGCGGCGCCACGGCGGGCCGGGCGCACGCATCTTGCCGGTGCATCGGCCTCCGCAGGCGCCGGAGCGGGGTGCGGTATCATTCCAGGTCTCAGGCCGTACCGATACGGCGCGGCCCGCGGCCAGCGATTTGCACCCCGCGCGCCGCACTCGCTTCCGTTCGCACGCGTTTGCGCCCGGTTGCACCATTTCTCCCACAGGACCCGCCCCGGCGCTGCCTCTTGGCGGCCAGACGCGGTTCCGCGCATTTCTGAAAGTACCGATCGATGCAGTTGCTGTTCGAAGAAGGCGGCGAGATCCGCGCCGGCACCGTGCTGAACCAGCAGGGCGAGGCTTACCAGGTGGAGCTGCCAGCCGGCAAGCGCACCAAGGTCAAGTCGCGCGACGTGCTGCTGCAGTTCGCGCAGCCGTCGGCAATCGAGCTGGTGCGCCAGACCGGCGACATGATGGCCGAGATCGACCTGGACTTCCTGTGGGAATGCGCGCCCGAGGCTGAATTCGGCTTTGCCGAGCTGGCCGCCGAGTACTACGGCGCCGAGCCCGGCCCGGTGCAGCAGGCGGCGCTGGCGATGGCGCTGCACGGCAACCCGGTGTACTTCCGCCGCAAGGGGCGCGGCCGCTACCAGCGCGCGCCCGAAGACCAGCTCAAGGCGGCGCTGGCGGCGCTCGAGCGCAAGCGCCAGCAGGCGCTGGTGCAGGCCGAGTATGAAGAACAGCTCAAGGCGCTGACGCTGCCGGAGACGTTCCGCAACAAGGTGCTGCAGCTGCTGTTCAAGCCGGACAAGAACAGCCTGGAATACAAGGCCATGGACGCCGCCTGCACCGCGCTGGGCATGACCCCGATGCGGCTGATGGTGGCCGCCGGCGGGGTCGCCAGCGCGCGCGCGCTGCATGAGGCCAAGTTCCTGGCGGAATGCTTCCCCAAGGGCACGGGCTTTCCGGATACCGACGTGCCCGAGCCGCCCGCCGACCTGCCGGTGGCCGACGTGGAGGCATTCTCCATCGACGACGTCACCACCACCGAGATCGACGATGCGCTGTCCGTGACGAAGCTGCCCGACGGCAAGCTGCGCATCGGCATCCATATCGCCGCCCCCGCGCTGGGCATCCGCCGCAGCGAACCGCTCGATGCGGTCGCGCGCCAGCGGCTGTCCACGGTCTATTTCCCGGGCGACAAGATCACCATGCTGCCCGACGCCGTGGTGGAGCGCTACACGCTGCAGGAAGGGCGCGTGTGCCCGGCGCTGTCGCTGTACGTGACGGTGGACCCGACCGTGTGGCTGATCACCGGCAGCGAGACCCGCGCCGAGATGGTGCCGATCGCCGCCAACCTGCGCCACAACTTGCTCGACGATGTCATCACCGAGGCTTCGCTTGCCGCGGGCACCGGCGACTACCCGTTCCGCGACGCACTGACGCAGCTGTGGCACTTTGCCGGCTACCTGTACGACGAGCGCCAGCAGGCGCGCCTGGCCAGCGGCCTGCGCCCCGAGACGCACAACCGCGCCGACTTCAATTTCTACCTGGACGACCAGGCCGACGGCAGCCAGCGCGTGCGCATCGAGCAGCGCAAGCGCGGCTCGCCGCTGGACAAGATCGTGGCCGAGCTGATGATCCTGGCCAACAGCACCTGGGGCAAGCTGCTGGCCGACAACGGCGTGCCGGGCATCTACCGCGCGCAGAAGGCGTGGGGCATGCACCGCACCCGCATGCAGACCTACCCGGCGCCGCACGAGGGCCTGGGCGTGGCGCAGTACGCGTGGAGCACCTCGCCGCTGCGCCGCTATGTCGACCTGGTCAACCAGTGGCAGATCCTGGCGGTGGCCCAGCACGGCGTGACCGCCAAGCTGGTGGCGCCGTTCAAGCCCAAGGACGCTGACCTGCTGGCCGCGGTAGCGGACTTTGAAGGCACTTACGCCGCCTATGCCGACCACCAGTCGACCATGGAGCGCTACTGGTGCCTGCGCTGGCTCAAGCAGGAAAAGCGCGAGCGCATGGTGGCCTCGGTGCTCAAGGAAGGCGCGGTGCGCTTTACCGAGATCCCGCTGGTGACGCGCGTACCCGAACTGGTCCAGGCGCAGCGCGGCACGCAGGTGCTGCTGGAGATTGGCGAGACCGACGAGATCACGCTGGAAGTCTCCTGCCGGGTGCTGGAAATCTTCGCCGGTGAAGGCGAGGTGCCCGAGGAGGAGCTGGAAAGCGACGAAGAAGCCGCAGAGCTGTCCGCCGAAGCCGCTGCCGAGGCGGCCGCCGAGGACGCCGCCGAGCAGGCCGCCGGGGTCTCGGACGAGAGCCCGGCCGAACTTGGCGACGACGATGCCGGCGCGGCGTCGGGCGAGCGCGACACCGGCACCCCGGCGGCTGGCTGAAGCCTTCGGAAATCGGCGGCGCTCACTTACAATGCCTGTCTGATCCGGGGCCCGTGGCCCCGGTCTTGCCAGGCCGCCGCCGGCCCTTCAGCCACCCTCCATCGATCGTGAACGCCACTCTCGCCGCTCCCCGCCACTGGTGGCATGCCAGGTGGCACAACAGCAGTATGCTGGCCAAGGCGCTGGCCATTTCCGTGGCCGTGCACGTGCTGCTGCTGATGGTGCGGGTGGCCGCGCCCGAGGTGTTCGAGATCAAGCGCAGCGATGCCGCGCTGGACGTGGTGCTGGTCAATGCCAAGTCGGCGCAGAAGCCGCGCAACCCGACGGCGCTGGCGCAAGCCAACCTGGACGGCGGCGGCGACCATGACCTGCAGCGCGCCACCACGCCGCTGCCCGCGCAGACCCAGACGCAGGAAGGCGACCTGGTGCGCCAGGTGCAGCGCCGCGTCGAGCAGCTGGAACAGGAGCAGCAACGCCTGCTGACCCAGTCGCGCGAGGCCGCGCCGTCGGTGCGCAACCAGCCGCTCAAGCCCGGCGAGAAGCGCCAGGACAACCCGCAGCGCGGCCAGGACGAGCGCACCTCGACCGACGAGATGGCCAGGCTGGAGGCCGAGATCGGCCGCAACCTGGACCACTACGCCAAGCGGCCCAAGCGCTTCCAGCTGACCGCCACCAGCGCCCAGGCGGTCGACTACGCGCAGTACTACGACCGGCTGCGCCACAAGATCGAGGCGCGCGGCACCACGGACTTCCCGCAACGCAACGGCAAGCCGCTGTACGGCCAGCTGATCCTGGTGATCAACGTCAACCGGCTGGGCAAGCTCGGCTACAACCGCGACGGCTACAACGTCGATGCCATCGACGTGGTCAAGAGCTCGGGCGATCCCGCGCTGGACCGCCAGGCCGTGGCGATCGTGCGCGCGGCCGCGCCGTTCGGCCCCTTTACCGCCGAGATGGCGTCGCGCCAGGACATCCTCGAAGTCATTTCCACTTTCAAGTTTTCGCGCAGCGGGCTGGAAACCCGCTTGCAGGCACGCTGATGACATCCACTGATTCTTCCCAAGCCACTTCCGACCGCTATGTGGTGATCGGCAACCCGGTCGCGCACAGCCGTTCGCCGGCGATCCACGCCGCCTTTGCGCGCCAGACCGGCGAAGCGGTGCAATACGACCGCCTGGAGGCGCCGCTGGACGGGTTTGCCGACACCGTGCGCCAGTTCTTTGCCGAGGGCGGCTACGGTTGCAACGTGACGGTGCCGTTCAAGCTGGAGGCCTATGACCTGGCCGACCGCCTGACCGAGCGCGCCGAGGCCGCCGGCGCGGTCAACACGCTGTGGATCGAAGAGGGCATGATCCATGGCGACAACACCGACGGCATCGGCCTGGTGCGCGATATCCAGGACAACCTCGACACGCTGATCGAAGGCAAGCGCGTGCTGCTGCTGGGCGCCGGCGGCGCGGCCATGGGCGCGATGCTGCCGCTGATCGAATGCCGGCCGTCGCGCATCGTGGTGGCTAACCGCACCGCGTCGCGCGCCAGCGACATGCTGGAAGAGTTTGTCGAAGCCGCCGACCAGTACGGCGTGGAGCTGTGGGGCGGTGGTCTTGACGCGCTCGACGGACTGTCCGAGGACGACGCCGTCGACGTGGTGATCAATGCGTCGTCCAGCAGCCTGCATGGCGAAGTGCCGCCGGTGCCCGAGTTCCTGCTGGGCGAAGGCGTGCTGGCCTACGACATGATGTACGGCGCCGAGCCCACCGTGTTCCTGCAGTTCGCCGCCCGCTGCGGCGCGCGCGTGAGCGACGGCCTGGGCATGCTGGTCGAGCAGGCCGCCGAGGCCTTCTATATCTGGCGTGGCGTGCGGCCCCGCACCGCGCCCGTGCTGGCCGAGCTGCGCGCCGCGCTGCAGGCCGAACGCAAGGGCTGACCGGGGCGCCGCCAGCCGTGGCCAACCGCAACCGCACGGCCAGCGCCGCGCCGGCCCGTGCCGTGTTCAGCCCGGTGCGCTGGCTGGGCTACCTGCTCGGCTGCGTGGCGGCGGGCGTGGTGGCGATGCAGCTGTACTTCTTCGTGCAGGTCGCCTCGTGGCAGTACATCAACCCGACCACCACCACCTTCATGCGCGCCGAGCGCTGGCGCCTGTGCGGCATCAATGTCTGGAACTGCGGCCTCGACCGGCAATGGGTGCCTTACGACCGTATCTCGCGCAATCTGAAACGCGCGGTGATCGCCAGCGAGGACGCCGACTTCGTCAACCACCCCGGCTATGAACTGGATGCCATGCTCGATGCGTGGGAGCGCAACAAGAAGCGCGGGCGCATCGTGCGCGGCGGTTCCACCATCACGCAGCAGCTGGCCAAAAACCTGTTCCTGTCGTCCGAGCAGCACTACCTGCGCAAGGGCCAGGAACTGGCCATCACGTGGATGCTCGAGTTCTGGCTGGACAAGCAGCGCATCTACGAGATCTACCTGAATTCGGTGGAGTGGGGCGAGGGCGTGTTCGGCGCGCAGGCCGCGGCGCAGCACTACTTCCGCACCGGCGCCGACAAGCTCAGCGTGGGCCAGTCCGCGCGCCTGGCCGCGGCGCTGCCTGCGCCCAAGTGCTTCGACAAGAAGGAGTACTGCGCCAACGTGCGCGTGAACTTCCGCGCCAAGGCGGGCATCATCGCGCGGCGGATGGGGGCAGCCACGCTGCCCGACTGAGCCCCGCGGGGCTCAGCTCAGCCAGCCCTTCCTGCGGAAATACACCAGCGGAATCGCCGCCGACACCGCCATCAGCGCAATCGCCCACGGATAGCCCGCGGCCCAGTCCAGCTCCGGCATGAACTTGAAGTTCATGCCGTAGATGCTGGCGATCAGCGTGGGCGGCATCAGCGCCACCGACACCACCGAGAACAGTTTGATGATCTTGTTCTGGTTGATGTTGATGAAACCGACGGTCGCGTCCATCAGGAAGTTGATCTTGTCGAACAGGAACGCGGTGTGGTTCTCGATCGAGTCGATGTCGCGCAGGATCTGGCGCGCCTCGTCCTGCTGCTCGGCCGACAGCAGCTGGCTGCGCATCAGGAAGGACACCGCGCGGCGCGTGTCCATCACGTTGCGGCGGATGCGGCCGTTCAAGTCTTCCTCGCGGGCGATGGTTTCCAGCACGTCGGCGGCGGCGGCATCGGTCACGTTCTCGGCCAGCACGCGGCGGCTCGCTTCTTCGAGCCGCTCGTAGATTTCCTCGATCGAGTCGGCGGAATACTCTGCGTCGGTCGCGTACAGGTCCATCAGCACGTCCTTGGCATTGCGCACCGAGCCTGGGCGCATGCGCGCGCGCAACCGCACCAGCCGGAACACCGGCAGGTCTTCGTCGTGGATGGAGAACAGCACGTCGCGCGTCAGCACAAAGGCTACGCGCACGTTGCGCGATAAGGCCTCTTCCTCGTCCAGCAGGAAGTCGGTGCGGATATGGATATTCTCGTCCTCGCCCTCGAAATATCGCGCGGACGCTTCCAGGTCGCCCAGGTCTTCCAGTTCAGGAAGGGCGACGCCATAGGCTTCCTTGATCCAGTTCAGTTCTTCGTCGTCGGGATTGACGACATCGATCCAGATCGGCTTGTGCTGCAGCAGCTCACTGCGCTCGTCGACCTGCTCCTGGGCAAGCCGGCCTTTTTGCAGGACGAACAGGTTGATCATCCCCGGGATTCCTTATTGCTGATTGCGACGAAAAACAAAGACAAGCGCGAAGACAAGCGCAGGCGGCTCGCCGCATTCCCAGGTAGTCCGTCATGCCCTGCATGGCCTGGCGAGGCGCCGGAAGGCGCTCTGCCAGGGCCGGGCCACGGGCAAGCGTGATCGCGCTGTACCGCGGCTGCCGGACGCAACGGACTCGGCGGGCGGTACAAGGCGATGGCGTTTGCCTGGGTTGGCTGGCTAGCCGGGAGAGGGAAGATCCGCAACGATGCGGCGCGCCTGGATGGCGCCGCCGGTGGCACGGAAAGACACTCGCCCGCAGTTCTGCTGCGGGCGAGGCCGACGAGGCGCGGAGCCGGGTGCTCCGGGCGGGTCGTCGTTACGCAGCCCGCAGTGACATGGCATTCGCAGAGGTCGCAGCGCTGCTGCGGCAACTCGAACACCCGATGCTACTGCCCACGTAATTTCTCCGGGATTGTGATGGCCGCGAGTGTAGCCCAACGGAGGGTGGCTTGTTAAGTGAAATCTCCGCGCAGGCGGCCCGCTGTTGCCCTCTCACGACCCGGGTTGCACCCACCCCGGGGATCAGCCCAGCACGCCCTGCAGCCGGCGCCACAGCAGCGGCGCCAGCATCACCGAGGACAGCGCCAGGAACATCAGCACGATCGCCGCGTAATCCTGCCAGTGCGGCTGCTCGCCCAGCATCCACATGCCCGAGAACACGCCGACCACCGGGATGAACATGATCGACAGGCTCGACACCACCGGCGGCATGCTGCGCGCCAGCCCGAACCAGACCAGGTGGCAGAAGGCGAAGACCACCACCGCGTTGTAGGCGATGGCGCCCCATTCGACGGCCGTGGGCATGCGCCAGCCGTCTTCCAGCAGCAGCGAGCCGGCCGCCAGGAAGGGCAGGGTCACGGCCAGCATCCAGAACGTCATGGCGCCGATGGGCACGTCGGTCTGGGTGCGCTTCATCAGCTGGGTGCCGAAGCCCCAGCCGGCCGCGGCCAGCAGCATCAGCAGCGTGCCGGCCGGGCTGCCGGTCAGCGCGGCGATCTCGCCGGAAAGCAGCAGCACCGTGCCGGCCAGCGCGCAGCCGATGCCCAGCCAGGCCCAGGCGCCTATGCGTTCGCGGAAGAATACCAGCCCCCAGACCACCGCCCAGATCGGCATGGTGTAGCCCAGGATGGCGGCGCGGCCCGAGGACAGCATCTTGACCGCGCAGATGGCAAACAGGTGCCAGATCACCATGTTGGGAATGGCCAGGCGGACCACCGTGCCCCATTGGCGCCGCGGCACGGCCAGCGAATCGCCGCGCAACCGCAGCGCCAGCCCCAGTGCTACCAGCCCGCCCGCCATGCACAGCAGGCGGAAGCCCATCGCCGGAAAGTGCGCTACGCCTACCTTCATGATGGGCCAGTTGATGCCCCAGGCAAGGGTGAGCACGACAAGCAGGAAGATACGGCGGCGATCGAGAGACATGACGGCACGCGGCTGTGCGTCATGCCGCGCTTTGTTTTGAGAGGAAGCGCAAAACGATAGCACGCAGCGGGTAAAATTGCCGGAAGCGACATATGCTGCAGGGGTGAGAGGTTTTCACGCCGCTGCGGCCAACCGCGCCGGCCGGGCCAATGGGGCGCCGGCGCCACCAGGATATTCCGAGTACCCATGACTTTCACCGAGCAGCTTGCTGCCGCCTGGCAGCGCAATGATTCCCTCCTGTGCGTCGGGCTCGACCCTGACCCGCAGAAGCTGCCGCTGTCCCTGACCGGGGCGGGCGGCGCCATCTTTTCGTTCTGCCGCGAGATCGTTGACGCCACCGCCGACCTGGTCTGTGCCTTCAAGCCGCAGATTGCGTACTTCCACTCGCAGCGCGCCGAAGACCAGCTCGAGCAGCTGATCCACTATATCCACGACGCCCACCCCGGCATCCCGGTGATCCTGGACGCCAAGCGCGGCGACATCGGCTCGACCGCCGAGCACTACGCGCTGGAGGCCTTCGAGCGCTACCACGCCGACGCGGTCACGGTCAGCCCGTACATGGGCTTCGATTCGATGCAGCCGTACCTGGCCTACCCGGATCGCGGCGTGATCGTGCTGTGCCGCACCTCCAACCCGGGCGGCTCGGACGTGCAGTTCCTGCAGGTCGACGGCAAGCCGCTGTACCAGCTGGTGGCCGAGGCCGCGCGCGAGCGCTGGAACACCACCGGCCAGATGGGCCTGGTGGTCGGCGCGACCTTCCCCAACGAGATCGCGCGGGTGCGCCAGATCGTCGGCGACATGCCGCTGCTGATCCCGGGCATCGGCGCCCAGGGTGGCGACATCGAGGCCACGGTCAAGGCGGGGCGCACCGCGGACGGCACCGGCATGATGATCAATTCGTCGCGCGCCATCCTTTACGCCAGCCGCGAGAAAGATTTTTCGGCGGCGGCTCGCAATGTCGCTCTGCAGACGCGCGAGACCATCAATCGCTACCGCCACGGCTGAGGCCGGGCACAGACAAAAAAACCGCGCCGGAGACGGCGCGGTTTTTTATTGGGCGGAGGTTGCCGGCCGCCGGCTTCAGGCCTCGTTCCGGATCAGCTCCAGCAGCCCCCGCATGGCATGCTCGGCCGCCTGCCGGCGGATCTGGCCGCGGTCGCCGCGAAAGCGCTGGGTCTCGGTATGCGTGGTAATGCGGTTGCTCCAGCCAAAGCAGACCATGCCCACCGGCTTTTCCGGGGTGCCGCCGTTGGGGCCGGCCACGCCGGTGATGGACAGCGCCACCTGGGCACGGCTGTTGAGCAGCGCGCCTTCGGCCATGGCGCGCGCCACTTCCTCGCTGACCGCGCCGTGGTCGCGGATCAGCTTGGCGGGCACGCCCAGCATGGTGGACTTGGCCTCATTGGAATAGGTGACGAAGCCGCGCTCGAACCAGCCGGACGAGCCGGATACATCGGTAATGGCGGCAGCCACCAGCCCGCCGGTGCAGGATTCGGCAGTGGCCAGCATCAGGGATTTGTCGGCAAGGGCGACGCCGGCCTGGATGGCGAGCTGGTCGAGCAGGCGGCTGACGGACATGGTCGATACGGGGTAGTTTTGGGAGAATCAGCTTGAAATGGCTGGCGATGCTTGGCTCAGAACGAGCGCCACAGCGCAAACACCAGCAGCGTGTAGAAGGCCGCGAAGATGTCGTCGAACATCACGCCAAAGCCGCCGCGCAGGCCTGGGCCCTTGAGCGTGCGGTCATAGTGGCCGATCGGCGCCGGCTTGGCGATATCGAACAGCCGGAACCACAGGAAGGCGGCAAACTGCCCCCAGAAGCCGGTCGGCATGACAAAGGCCAGCACCAGCCAGAAGGCGACGATCTCGTCCCAGACCATGCTGCCATGGTCGTGCACGCCCATGTCGCGCGCCGTGCGCGCGCACGCCCACAGGCCGACCAGGAAGCCGCCGGCGATGATCCACAGCCAGGTGGTGGGCGCGATCCACAGCGAAATCACCACGAACGACAGCCAGCCGTAGAGCGTGCCGACCGTGCCCGGCCCAACGGGCGACAGGCCCGAGCCGAAGCCGAAGGCGATCAGGTGGGCCGGATGGGCCAGCATGAAGCGCGCGCTCGGGCGCGTGACCTTGACGGTCTGGCCGGCTTCCAGGGTCAGGGCGGGGTCGCGCGGCGCGGCCCCGGGAGGGAAGGTGGACATCAAAGTTGGCTCGTGTGATGCAGTTACTGCTTATGGTTATGGCCGGCTTGCACTGCCATGCCTGCGGGACTCCCGTGCCCGCGCAGCGTGCCGATGCCGGCATCATGACATGCCTGTGACCCGGTGTCAGGGGGCAGCGAAATGGTCGAAGCTGGCGCCTTCGTACCGGGTCGGGTTGCCGGCACCGTCGACCAGCCGCAGGCCGGGCTCGGGCGTGATCGCGCCGACACGTGTGAGCGGCAGCGCCAGGCGTTCGCTGATCGCCGCAATGGCGTCGCGGTTGCCGGCGGGCGCGGTGAAGCACAACTCGTAGTCGTCGCCGCCGGCCAGCACGCATTCACGCTGGATCGCGTCCGGCTGGCTGGCCAGCACCGCCGAGCGCGGCAGCGCATCGACGTCCACCAGCGCGCCGACTTGCGAGCGTTCCAGGATATGGCCCAGGTCGCCGACCAGGCCGTCGGAGATGTCGAGTGCGGCATGCGCCACGCCGCGCAGGGCCATGCCCAGTGCCACGCGCGGCGTGGGCGTGTCCATGCGCGGGCGGACCTGGCTGAACTCGGGCTCCGGCAGCAGCCATTCGCCGCGGCAGTCGCCCAGCGCCAGGCGGGCGTCGCCAAGCGTGCCGGAAATCCAGATATCGTCGCCGGGCCGGGCGGCGTCGCGGCGCAGCGCGGCGCGCTGCGGCACGTCGCCGAACACCGTCAGCGAGAGCGTCAGCGGGCCGCGCGTGGTGTCGCCGCCGACCAGCTCGCAGCCATGGGCGTCGGCCAGCGCCAGCATGCCGTCGGCGAGTTCGGCCAGCCAGGCGGGGTCGGCCTCGGGCAGGGCCAGCGCCAGTGTGAACGCGCGCGGCTCGGCGCCCATGGCGGCCAGGTCGGACAGGTTCACGGCCAGCGCCTTGTGGCCGAGTGCGCGCGGCGCCACGTCCGGGAAGAAATGCCGGCCGCTGACCAGCATGTCGGTGCTGATGGCGAGGTGATGGCCGGGGCGGCCCTCGATCAGCGCGCAGTCATCGCCCACGCCGAGCGCGGCCTTGCGCACCGGCCGCGTGAAATAGCGGCGGATCAGGTCGAACTCGGAAAGCTGGGCTGGCTGGGCGTGGGACATCGTCGTCGGGAAGATCCGCCCCGCCGGGTGGACGGGATCGTAAGGGCTGCGCGTTGCGCAAAGATGATTGGCGATCCGGGGCAATCCCGCGGCGCCCGCGCAGCGCGTCAGGATGGGGTGCGCCCGGCATTTCAGCAAGATACTGCCGCGCACGACAGCCATGACCGCCACGCGGTGCGCCACTTCTGCGGGCAGGCGCTACGCTTGCTGGCATTGCCCCGGAGGATGGGGCATATTGTACCGAATCGCAAAGGTGCCCCAAGCAAAACGCTTATTGTGAAATAGTATTTCACTATATAAAATGCTGGGTTCCAAAGGAAGAGAAGGGCGGGCACGTGGAGCCGGTCCGCCGATCGTCCCCCGCCTCGTCAATGACGGCTCCACCGATTGGAAGATGCGCCGATGACCAGCCCTCAGCAGTCCCCGTCCCAAGACGATCTGAAACAGCAGCAGCGTGAGGCGCTGCGCAAAGCGGCGCTCGAGTACCACGAGTTTCCCACCCCCGGCAAGATCTCGGTCACGCCGACCAAGCCGCTGTCGAACCAGCGCGACCTGGCCCTGGCCTATTCGCCGGGCGTGGCCGCCGCTTGTGAAGAGATCGTTTCCGATCCGGCCAACTCCTTCCGCTACACCGCGCGCGGCAACCTGGTCGCGGTGATCACCAACGGCACCGCCGTGCTGGGCCTGGGCGACATTGGCGCCGCGGCTTCCAAGCCGGTGATGGAAGGCAAGGCTGGCCTGTTCAAGAAGTTTGCCGGTATCGACGTGTTTGATATCGAAGTCGACGAGAAGGACCCGGAGAAGCTGGTCCAGATCATCGCCGCGCTGGAGCCCACCTTCGGCGGCATCAACCTGGAAGACATCAAGGCACCGGAGTGCTTCTACGTTGAGCGCAAGCTGCGCGAGAAGATGAAGATCCCCGTCTTCCACGATGACCAGCACGGCACCGCCATCGTGGTGTCCGCGGCCATCATCAACGGCCTGAAGGTGGTCGGCAAGGACATCAAGAATGTCAAGCTGGTGGCCTCGGGCGCCGGCGCGGCCGCGCTGGCCTGCCTGGACCTGCTGGTCGACATCGGCCTGCCGATCGAGAACATCTGGGTGACGGACCTGGCCGGTGTGGTCTACGAAGGCCGTACCGAGCTGATGGACCCGGAAAAGGCGCGCTTCTGCCAGAAGACCGACAAGCGCAAGCTGGCCGAAGTGATCGACGGCGCCGACATCTTCCTGGGCCTGTCCGCCGCGGGCGTGCTCAAGCAGGACATGGTCCAGCGCATGGCCGACAAGCCGCTGGTGCTGGCCCTGGCCAATCCGAACCCGGAAATCGCGCCGGAGCTGGTCAAGGAAGTGCGCCCGGACGCCGTGATGGCCACCGGCCGTACCGACTACCCGAACCAGGTCAATAACGTCCTGTGCTTCCCGTTCATTTTCCGCGGGGCGCTGGACTGCGGCGCCACCACCATCACGCGTGAGATGGAAATCGCCGCGGCCAATGCGCTGGCCGAGCTGGCACGCCAGGAGCAGAGCGACATCGTCGCCACCGCCTATGGCATCCAGGACCTGTCGTTCGGCCCCGAGTACCTGATTCCGAAGCCGTTCGACCCGCGCCTGATCGTCAAGGTGGCGCCGGCCGTGGCCGAGGCCGCGATGAAGTCCGGCGTGGCCGCACGTCCGATCGAGGACATGGACGCCTACCGCCTGCAGCTGCAGCAGTTCGTGTACCACTCGGGCACGCTGATGAAGCCGATCTACGCCGCCGCGCGCAAGGTCGAGATGGAGAAGAAGCGCATCGTCTTCGCCGAAGGCGAGCAAGAGCGCGTGCTGCGCGCGGTGCAGGTGATCGTCGACGAAAAGCTGGCCAACCCGATCCTGATCGGCCGCCCGGCCGTGCTGCAGCACCGCATCGAGCGCTTCGGCCTGCGCCTGCGCGCCGGCGTGGACTTCACCGTGGTCAACCCCGAGCACGACGAGCGCTTCCGCGATTATTCCGACGCCTACTACCGCATGATGGCGCGCGAGGGCATCACGCCCGAGTACGCCAAGCTGGAAATGCGCCGCCGCACCACGCTGATCGGCGCGATGCTGGTGAACAAGGGCGAGGCCGACGGCATGATCTGCGGCACCGTCAGCAACACCGCGGCGCACCTGCGCTATATCGACCAGGTGCTGGGCGGCACCAACAAGGTATACGCGGCGATGAACGGCCTGGTGCTGCCGGGTCGCCAGATCTTCCTGGTGGATACGCACGTCAACGTCGACCCGACCGCCGAAGAACTGGCCCAGATCACGCTGATGGCCGCCGAGGAACTGAAGCGCTTCGGCATCGAGCCCAAGATCGCGCTGCTGTCGCATTCGAACTTCGGTTCGTCCGAAGCGCCTTCAGCCCGCAAGATGCGCGAAACCCTCGCCATCCTGCGTGATCGCGCCCCGGACCTGGAGATCGACGGCGAAATGCACGGCGACAGCGCGCTCGACCAGAAGCTGCGCGACCAGCTGGTGCCGGACGGCGCGCTCAAGGGCGAAGCCAACCTGCTGGTGTGCCCGAACATCGACGCGGCCAATATCTCGTACAACCTGCTCAAGGTTGCCGCGGGCAACAACGTCGCGATCGGGCCGATCCTGCTGGGCGTGAAGGCGCCGGTGCACATCCTGACGCCGTCGGCAACGGTGCGCCGCATCGTCAACATGACTTCGCTGGTCGTGGTGGACGCCGCTGCCAAGCGCTAAACCGCCTGGTATCGCCTGTTGCATGGCCGGTAGCAGGCCAATGTGACGAAAAGCCGGGTTCGCCCGGCTTTTTTTGCATCCATATGTGCACGGTTAGTATGCGCACACATACGCTTAACATATTGAAACAATTGAAGAATTACCGGTGCTGCCGGGCCGGGATTGCTTAATTGCGTGCATGCGCGTAACCTTACGCCTTTGATACAGGCGCTCGCCATGAGCGCCCCGGTACGGCCGGCATCCATCGCGCTCCTCTACGGGTGGCGCAGGGCGCTGGCCAGGGTGGCCCGGACAGATAGATCGTCTACCCAACCAGCGGCAGGCTCGATTTCCGGTTCAACCAAGACAAGCAACGTGGGTTTCCAAGTTTCTCTGATGCGGCACGCAACGCGCATGCTGGCCCGGTCCATGACCGGCGCGGCGCTGGTGCTGGCCCTGGCGCAGCCGACATTGGCGCGGCAGGTGCAGACCGAAGGGATGGGAACCATTGCAGTGCAGCAGTTGCCCAACGATGCACGGCAGACCCTGGAGCGCATCGAAGCCGGCGGCCCGTTTCTGTATGACAAGGACGGATCGAGATTCGGCAACTACGAGCGCATCCTGCCGCAACGTGAACGCGGGTATTACCGCGAATACACGGTCAAGAGCGCCAGGAGCCGGAACCGGGGAGCCAAGCGGATCGTCTGCGGCGGGGAACAACGCGCTGCCAACGATTGTTACTACACGGAAGATCACTACAACAGCTTCAAACGGATACTCAAATGATGACTGACATTTTCGGATTGGGCGACGCCCTTGCCGCCCGCGAAGAGCGCGGCGCCGGAGATGGCTGGCAGCGGGCTCAGCAGCAGGCCCAGAACCTATACGACAACGTGCTGATGATGCCGAGCCAAGAGCTCATGCAAAAACTCCCGCCCGCGACCGCGCCCGTGGCCATGCCCGCCGGTCCCGGTTGGAATGACGGCACCAGCGAGGGGGCCATGAACCTGTTCAAGACGGTGCGTCCGAACATCGTCCAGTCGATTCGCGCCTTCCGCGTGCCTGAGCTGGCCCAGGCGGCCGCCGATCTCGGGCAGCATTTCCTCTATGCCAATTGCGCCCATTGCGCGAGCAAGGCGGAGATCCTGGAAACCATCGCCACGTCGTTCACCTTCCCGAAGCACTTCGGCAAGAACTTCGACGCGCTGGCTGACTGCCTGACCGACATGATCTTCAAGGCCGGCCCGCAGCCGGGCTTTGTGATCGTGCTGGAAGGCCTGCCGATTGCGCAGAAGTTCGACAAGGAAGGGCGCGAGGTGCTGCTCGACGTATTCCGCGACGCCGCCGAGTTCTGGGGCGAACGCAAGGTGCAGTTCCGGGTGTTTTATTCGTTCGCCTGATTGCGCTGGCCTGGCCGTTCCACGGTGTAGCAAGCAAAAAGCCCGCATCAGCGGGCTTTTTGCTTTCTGGCGAGGTGCTGGTCTTATTCCTGCGCCGGCAGATGCCCATGCGGCGTGAGCCGGTCGATCAGTTCCGGCAGTCCTTCGCTCAGTTGCGCGGCCACGTCGTCCTGCGACATGCCGGTGGTCTGTGCCAGCGATTCGAGCGCGCCGGTGTCGCCCAGCGCGCCGCTCAGCGCCGACGGCGTGACCGGCTGGTTGGCGCCGCTGCCGATCCACGAGTTCACCTGTTCGCCCAGCCCGGCCTGCGCCAGGATCTGCTGCAG
>JACXTT010006013.1_pt1 | contig 17447 bp, 17 predicted proteins | sample 9270951 | NCBI WGS metagenome assembly JACXTT01 (sample SAMN15532306, study PRJNA645909) | rock metagenome | isolation source: weathered quartz diorite | place: Puerto Rico | collected 2017-06-21 | reverse complement strand
TTCCGTATTCCACCGCCGCGCTGGACACCGCCCAAGCGGCGCGGGCGTCCTTCGCATGTGCTTCAACGCCTTGTTGAGAGGTGGTGCTCATGACCACGGTTTACTGTGGAGCTACCGGTGACGCACCGCCGACATTTCTTTTCCCATTTCCCTTGGAGGATTGTACTGTGGCAGAGAAAGCCAAAACTGCGCAAAGGGGCGACGCGGCGCGGAATAAACGTCCGTGTCCCACCTGTGGATCCGAAAGTAAGATCATTCAGTTCACCGGATTCGGCCCAAAAGGATTTTTTTGGGTCTGCGAGAAGAACCCCGAGCATGTAAACCGCACTCGGTAGCCTTGAGGAGACAACCCATGCCGCGGACGCGCAAGAAGGAAACTGCAAAAAAGAGCCTCAATTTGTTCGACGATGAGGAGCGCGTTGACGAGTCGGCCGAAGAAGAACTGCCGAAAGACGAGGCTGGTCGACGCAAAATCAAGAAACGGTACGAAGAACTGCTCGGTATCCGCATCGAAAAGCTCAAGGGCCGGGTGCTGAACCGCGAGCGGATCAACAAGACCATCGAAGGCATCTACTTTATCTGTGCCGAGTGCAAGAAGGTGTGCCATAACCTTGACGAGGGACTGTCCGAGGATCCCAATAACGCTTACAACCTGTGCGCTGCCTGCGCCAAGGATAAAGGAAAAACTGCAGCCTAATTCATCCCGCGACTGTGAAAAAATCCTGCGGGATGGGACTCGTACAGCGAACACGCTGACGCGTGGCCGGAGAAGTAAAGGTCAAAGCTTCGGCGTGCAGGTAGAGACGCGGCGCTCCACTCGGGGAGCCATAATGGGTATCTCCGACGATCGAATGGCCGAGCGCAGTTAAGTGTACACGGATCTGATGGCGCACGCCGGTCGTGATGGTGAGTCGCACCAGCGTGCGGTTCTGCGACATGGCTATGGGCACATAGGCGGTACAGGCTTCCTGCCCGGTAGGGGCCTCTCGCATAAACTGCCCGCGAGGTCCGCTGGGCGCCAGGTAGGATGTTACGTGTCCGCTGGTTCGTAAGCACCCTTCGACCACTGCGACATAGTGCTTTTCGACCGTGCGACTGTGAAATTGCTCACGGAGTGAGGTGTACGCATCGAGCGTGCGCGCCGCCAGCAACAAACCTGAAGTGGCGGTGTCGAGCCGCTGCAGGAGCCCGCATTCGAGCGGGCGCGTGCTAACCGTGAGAGTCTCGGGAAAGCGAGCCACTAGGAAATTGGCTACGGTATGAGTTTCCGCGTGGCGCAGCGCGACGCTCGGTATCTCCGCCGCCTTATCGAGCACCACGACGGCACTGTCAACATACATCACGGTAATGGGGAGATCGGGGTTTGGGGCCAGAGCAGGTACGGACAGAGCAGTGATGATATCCCCTTGGCGGACCCGGGTCCCTTTTTTGCTGGGGCGTCCGTTCAACCACACTCGGCCCGAGGCAACGAGTTCGGTGACTTCACGCCGCGAGAGAGACGGGAGGCGGTGGGCCAGAAAGGTATCGAGCCGCAGCGCCTCTTCGCTGGTGGCGACAACCCACTGTAAACCATCTGTCACGGTCAGTTGTCGGACAGGTTGACTTTGATCCAGCCTTCGACCTGACGGAGAAACAGGCCGAAGGGATCCTCGCCTGGACCGGTGGCAAAGCACGCCTTGCGCATGTAGTCGAGCGCACCAGCGTAGTGCTCGAAGTTCTTGGACAACTCCTGGAACAGCAGGAAGCCGGTCTGATAAAGGGCCAGATCCAACTCGGAGACCTTCCAATACGAACGGCTGCCTTCCTGCAGATAGTAATCCAGGACTCCGGTCTTCTCGATATAGGAGCGAAAGAGCCCACTCATGAAGAGGGTGTAGTCGCCGACATATTTGCGTATTTCTCGCTCGCGCATCACCGACGGTTGTGGTGTTGCAGAAGGCGCGGCGCGAGCGCTGAGCATCTCGACCACACTGTCCAGACGGCGACCGTTCGGCGCACGCAGGCGATACAGTTGGTCGGTATGGGCAAAAGCGGTGAGGACGTTGGCAATGTACTCGATAACCATGTGGTCATTGAGGCCGAGTTCCCAGAAGCTTTTGCGGGCGCACTCGAAGAAGAATGCTTTGAGCCGGTCCCCAGAAATTGTCTTCCCCATAGTAAGCAACTATACTAGCAAGAGAAACGGGAAAGAGACAAGCTCTTGTAGAGAAGAACGAAAGATCCATGCTCGCCCCACTCCACCTCAAGACATAAAGGAGGCCCCATGATCGGGCACATCCGCAGTCGTTGGCTCTCCGCCCGCTCGTTGTTCCCCGCGTTCCCCTTGGCTGGAATGCTGCCCGCGTTGTTTGGCTTGCTCGTCTCGTCCTGCCACGCGGCGACCAAGACAGAGGAGGCGGTGCAGGTTGAGGTGCGCGATGTCCGCTTTGACCAGTTCTCGAATTCGCCGGTTGTGATCCTGCAAGACGCGGACAAGAAAAAGGCGCTGCCGATCTGGGTCGGTCCCTTTGAGGCGCAGGCGATTGCTCTAGAACTGCAAGGCACACCTCCCCCGCGACCGCTCACGCATGACCTGGTGAAGACCATCCTGGAGCAGGTCGGGGTCACGTTTGAGAAAGTCGTGGTGAGCGAACTGAAGGGCAGTACCTACTACGCTCATATTCATCTGACCTCCGCCGGGAAACCTCTCGAGGTGGACAGCCGGCCGAGCGATGCCATCGCGTTAGCGCTACGTTTTCACCGCCCGATCTTCGTGGCGAAAGAATTGTTTGATACGGCCCTTCCGTTGGGGACCCCAGGCAACCGTCCGGAGCCGGCCAGCCTGAAGATTTCCGGTGTGACCGTGCAAAATCTCACTGCGGAGTTGGCCGCATACTTTAATCTGCCAGAGACCAAGGGAGTATTGGTGGCAGACGTGGGAGCAGCAAAGGGTGCAGACGCTCTCCAGCGCGGCGATGTGATTGTTGCGGTGGAAGGTGAGGCTATAGAGGATGTCGCGAGTTTTCGCGACAAACTTGGCGGCGGAAAGGGCCAAACGGTAACCTTGCGCGTGCAGCGTGATGGCAAAGAGGTGCAGGTGCGCCTGACACCGACGGCAGAGTGACATTTTATGATTGAAGAGGACTTTCATTTTCCAGAAAGGGTATGACGTGTTCCTATGGACATCAGTAAAACCCGCCAGTTTGTCGAACGCACTTGGACCGACAGCATCATCCCCACCCTCAACGAATACCTCACCATACCGAATCAGTCTCCAGCCTACGACACGAACTGGCATAACAACGGCTACATGGACCAGGCTGTCGAGTTGATCGTCAGATGGATTCAGGCCCAGGAAGTACCAGGTCTGACGGTGGAGGTGATTCGCCTTGCGGGGCGCACGCCTTTGCTCTTCATCGAGATTCCCGGCGACTCGAGCGAAACCGCGTTGTTGTATGGCCACCTCGACAAGCAGCCGCCGATGGATGGCTGGAACGAGGGACTGGGACCGTGGAAGCCGGTAATCAAAAACGGCAGGCTCTACGGTCGTGGCGGAGCCGACGACGGCTATGCCGCCTTCGCCTCGCTCACCGCGATCAAAGCATTGAAGCTCCAAGATGTGCCCTGTGCCCGCTGTGTGATCGTCATCGAAGCTTGCGAAGAGAGCGGCAGCGGTGACTTGCCGTACTACATTGATGCCCTAAAGGATCGCATCGGCACGCCGAGCCTCGTGATCTGTCTCGATTCCGGCTGCGGCAATTACGATCAACTGTGGCTCACGTCCTCTTTGCGTGGGCTCGCCACCGGCACCCTTACCGTGTCCACCCTGACCGAAGGGGTGCACTCCGGCGCCGCCAGTGGCATCGTGCCTTCGACTTTCAGAATTCTGCGGCAACTGCTGAGCCGACTGGAGGATGAGAAGACGGGTGAGATTTTGCCCCGCGAGTTGTATGTCGAGATTCCCAACGAACGCTTACAGCAAGCCGCCGCGACCGCACGGGTGCTCGGGGCGACCGTCTATAGCGAGTACCCTCTCCAACCAGGCACGGTACCAGTCACGCGCGAGATCAGTCAGGCGCTGCTCAACCGCACCTGGCGGCCGCAACTGGAGATCACTGGTGCGGCGGGCCTGCCGCCGCTCGACAACGCCGGCAATGTCCTGCGACCCGTGACCGCTGCTAAGGTCTCCTTGCGGCTTCCGCCCACGGCCGACGCCAGGGCGGCGACGGCCCTGCTGAAGCACCTGTTTGAGAAAGATCCCCCCTACGGTGCCCGGGTCACCTTCGCCTCAGAACAGTGCGCCTCGGGCTGGAATGCACCGGCCCTCGAATCCTGGCTGGAGGAATCTCTCCGGCGCGCATCACTGGAGTTCTTCGGCAAGGAAGTGTGTTATATGGGTGAAGGTGGCACGATTCCTTTCATGGCCATGCTGGGTGAGAAATTTCCTCGGGCGCAGTTCATGATTACTGGCGTGCTCGGACCGCACTCCAACGCCCACGGCCCGAACGAATTCCTCGATCTAGCGACCGGCGTGCGCCTCACCTGCTGTGTTGCCCGGGTGTTGGTAGATCACGGCAAGACCGAGTGCTAATGGTCGGTGGAGGAAGGAGGGGACGCGCATGAACAGATACCAGATGCTGCTCGGTTCAGCGGCCAGGGAACCGCAGGCCGCACCGGGATGGCAAATTTCTCGCCTGCTATCTGCCAGTGGGCTTTTCGGCGCTAACGGCATGCAGTTCGGCCCGGACGGACGCCTATATGTAACGCAGGCCTTTGGCAGCCAGATTACGGCGGTCAATATCAACAGCGGGAGTCTGGAGATTATCTCCCCTTTGGGCGGGCCGATCGTTGCCCCTGACGATGTCGCTTTTGATTCTCACGGTACGATGTACGCCACCGAGGTGATGAGTGCACGGGTGTGTGCCCGCACACCGGATGGTGCGGTGCGGGTGGTCGCCGACAACCTGCCCGGCGCCAATGGTATTACTGTGCATCAGGATCGCGTCTTCATCGACGAGTTCCGCCGTGGCGGCTGCATCTTCGAACTGTATCCGCAGAGTGGCCGTGCGCCACGGTTGATCGTCGATGATCTGCGCGGTCCCAACGCTTTGATGGTTGGGCCGGATAGCAAACTGTATTACCCGTTGGTCCCACTCGGAGAGGTCTGGCGGGCGGATGTCGAGACTGGCGCGCGCGAGAAAGTCGCTGACGGCCTCAAGTCTCCACCGGCAGTGAAGTTCAACCGTCGGGGAGAACTGATCGTGCCGCAAGCCGGGAACGGTGAAGTCGTGCGCATCGACGTGCAAAGCGGTGCCAAGACGGTGATTGCCAAAGTGCGGCCGGGCATTGATAACCTCGCTTTTAGTCCGGACAATCGACTATTCATTTCCCATTTCGTTGACGGTGGTGTGGCCGAAGTCGCTATGGATGGGAGCAATGCCGAGCGCATTCTCGTTCCCAGGGGTCTGGTCGGTCCCTGGGGGATTGCTTGCGGCGGCGCTGGGCAACTCTATATCAACGATGGCTTGAGTCTCGCTGTGCTCTCTTCCGCCAAAGAGATGTCCCGACTCGGAGGACTGCTGGACAACAGCTTCCCCGGGTTCGTACGGAGTCTTGCCGCCGGCGCACCGGGAGAGTTGTGGCTCACCACCATCACCGGCGACGTGGTGCAATATTTTCCTGACGGCCAACCCTTCAAGATGGTCGTCCGCAAGCTGCAACAACCTTACGGTTTGGCGCTGGTAGCAGATGGAGCAATAGTAGTGGCCGAAGCGGGCTCCGGCAAGTTGCTGCGTATCGATACCGCGGGTCAGGTGTCAACGGTGACAGCCGACCTCTCGCGCCCGTGCGAAGTCGCTGTGGCGAACGATGGAGCACTCTTTGTGAGTGAATTGGGCAAGGGGCGAGTCGTGAAGGTCGATAAAGGCGGAGCGGTGTCGTCAGTTGTGGACGGGCTCGACAAGCCAAAAGGGATCGCCGTGCGGCAAGACGCACTGCTGGTGCTCGACCGCGGGACCAAAGAACTCCGCGCCGTGAATCTTTCCTCAGGACAGCAACACGTCCTCGCCACCCAGCTTCCCGTTGGCGATCCCGCCGGCGTCTCGCGTGGCCCTATGGACTTTTCCGGCGGTCTGGCAGTGAGCAGTGATGGCACGGTCTATATTGCGGGCGACGGTGAGGGTAGTGTGCTCATGCTACGGAACACTTGATTAAATCAGACTACATGAGATTGACACATCGGGCCTGTCACCCTGAGCCCTCCGGCTTCTCTCGGGATAAACTCCGCGAAGGGTCGCAAACGGCGAGATTCTTCGCTTCGCTCAGAATGACAGCAGAGGTGGCCGCAGAGCAAAGTGTCTCAGTGTTGTGTGGTGCGATTTAGGAGGGGAGGAGGCGTATGCGTTTTGGTTTTCCCGCCATCAACCTCGGCGCCTTGGCGACACCGGAGCAGATCGCCGAAGACCTCCGCGCCTGTCAACGCCTCGGCGTCAGTCATCTGGTGTTTAGCTTCCGCACCCATCACCTGCTCGAAGCCCTCGAGACTATCGAGCGGTTTGCCACTCAGATTCGGCCGCTAGTTTCCCGAGGATGGGCGCGCTCATGTTGTAGGAGAGGAGGAGACAATGCGAAGGACCGTCTGGCAGGTCAGGTTGGTGGTGTGCCTCATCGCCGGGCTACTCGGTCGGGCCGAGGCGGCCGTGCTCTCCGGACAGGTGCAGGGGATCGACAAGAAACCCCTGCTTGGCGCCATGGTGACCGCGATTGACCACGACGCCGGCATCCACACCACTGTCTACACGGATGCGGCGGGGCACTACCGCTTGCGGGCGCTCAAGGCTCAACCCTATCAGCTTCGTACCCGCCTGATCGGGTTCAGTGATGAGACAAGCGAGATCGACCTTGCGCCCCAAGAGTTGCTTCACGATATCGTCCTCAAATCCACCGATCAGATTGCCGAGCAGTTGCCGGCGAATTACTGGCTTGCTCGTCTTCCTTTTCCTGACCAGCACACCAAAGAAGAGTTTGCCCGCCAATGCACCTATTGCCATCAGCAAGGAAGCCTGGCGACCCGCCAGCTGCGCAGCGAGGACGAGTGGCAAAAGATCTTCGACCGCATGGCCGCAATGGGTGGGGTGCTGTCGCCTGAGCTGCGGCGAACCATGCCCGCTTTGCTCCGACGTGGGTACACCATGGACGGACGGCGTGAGGACTTCTCCCTACCCCCGCCGCTTTCGCCCGAAGCCGCTGGCGCGACGATCACTGAGTGGGAAGTGGGCGGCCCGTATTCGTATCCGCACGATGTGGCGGTCGCCAAGGATGGGAGAGTGTATAGTGTGGATCTGACTCGTGACCAGCTTGTGCGCCTGGATCCCCACTCTGGAGAGCGGAAGAGCTGGCGCATCCCGGCTGGCGACTCGCCGGTGGGAGGAATCTTCCCGGGGCTGATTCCGCCTGGTAGTCCGAAAGAGGCATCTCCGAATGTCGCGCCGCACAGCTTGCAGCTCGATGCGGATGGTAATGTGTGGATCACTTTGTGTTTGGGAAACAAGCTGGCTCGATTTGACACCCGCACCGAGCGCTTTCGCATCTGGGACCAGCCTGCGCCGGGTCTCTATCCCCATACCCTGCGCTTCGATCGTCAGGGGCGAATATGGTACACCCTGGCGGTGAGCAACCATATCGGCCGCTTCGATCCCGCTACCGAGCGGTTCACACTCTACCGTCTACCGGCCCGCACCTGGGGGGAAGCCTTTACCCTGCGTACGCTGCGACTGTGGTTGTGGCTCGCGCGTTGGCTGCCTACCGGCTGGGTCTCGGCCGAGGCCTCGATGCTGCCTGTCCCTTATGGGCTCGACATCGCTCCCGACGGAGCGGTGTGGTTCAGTCAGTTGAATGCCGGACGCATCGGTCGTCTTGATCCGCTGAGTGGGAATGTTCAGACTTATGACACCCCTTTTGACGGACCTCGGCGTTTGCGTTTCGACTCTCAAGGAGTGCTGTGGGTGCCTGCCTTTGGCAGCGGTAGTCTGGCGCGCTTTGCTCCCCAGACTGCGACTTTCAAGCTCTATCCGCTTCCGACCTTGCCGGTGGGTTCCGACACTCCTTACGCTCTCAACGTCGATTCCCGCACCGATACGGTCTGGGTGTGTGGTACGAACTCCGACTCGCTGATCCGCTTCGAGCCGCAGAAGGAAAAATTCACGATTTTTCCCTTGCCCACGCGGGTGACTTTTACGCGAGAGATCGACTTCGACGACGAAGGCAACGTGTGGACCAGTAACTCGAACTCCCCCACCTGGCATATCGAGGACGGCCAGCCCAAAATCGTTCGCCTGGCCTTGCCGCACGATCAAGCGGAAACCTCTGTGCAGTGAGAAAACAGGAGGTGACATGGCCGGAAAACTCGCAGCGTTCCATGAATTCCGTTCCCGGATGAATGAGAAGCTATTGCAGCGAGGTAATCTGCAACTCAAGCGCTTCTTCAATCTCGACTCCCAGGTTTATCTCGATGGCGCGCTCCCGAGCCAGACCAAAGAACTCATGGGTCTAGTGGCTTCGGCGGTGTTGCGTTGCGACGATTGCATCACTTATCACCTGATCCGCTGCGCCGAGGAAGGGGTGACGGACGAGGAGTTCTTTGAGACGTTTAACGTGATCTTGGTAGTTGGGGGATCGATCACCATTCCGCATCTGCGCCGTGCGGTCGAAACGCTTGAAGAGATCCGCGTAAAAAGTGCAAAGGGAGAAATGGCGAAAGGGGGAAACGGGAAAAGGGGCAAAAGGCAAAAAGGCTGAAGAAAAGATGAAAACCATTACACTCTTTCTGACCCTCATGCTGGCGAGTTTTCCCACCTTGTCGCAGGCCGGGACCCTGACGAGCACCCTAGCTGATCAGACTCAGGTGGCGCTCACCATCTATAATTCCAACCTCGGGCTGGTCAAAGACCTGCGCGAGATCGAACTGGCCGAAGGGGAAAACGAACTCCGGTTTATGGATGTGGCCGCACAGGTTATGCCCACCACGGTGCACATCAAATCGCTGGCGAACACTCCGGGGCTGTCCGTGCTCGAACAGAACTATGAGTACGACCTGCTCAGCCCGGAGAAGCTCATGGAAAAATATGTCGGCAAAGAAATAAAGCTGCTCGACAAGAATTATTTCACCGGCCAAGAAGAGTTGGTGACTGCTACCCTGCTTTCGACCACCGGCTCGCCCGTTTACCAGGTCGGCAATGAAATCCACATCGGTCTGCCCGGCCGGGTGATCCTGCCGCAGATTCCCGAAAATCTGATTGCCAAACCGACGTTGGTGTGGCTGTTGCACAACAGCAAGGGCGGCAAGCAGAAAATCGAAACCTCATACCTGACCAATCAAATCACCTGGCAGGCTGATTATGTCACCGTGCTGAACGCTGACGATACCAAGGCCGATCTCTCGGGATGGGTGTCGATCGACAACAAATCCGGCGCAACTTACAAGAACGCCACCTTGAAACTCGTCGCCGGGGACGTGCACCGGGTCGAGCCCAAAGTCGTGTATCAGCGGACCATGGCGTTCACCGCCGCCGCAGCGCCGGCGCCGCCACAGTTCAAGGAGGAAGGTTTCTTCGAGTATCACCTCTACACGCTCGACCGCCCGGCGACGGTGAAGGATAACCAGACCAAACAGATGACCTTGCTGACCGCTGCTGATATTCCGGTGACTAAGCGGCTGATTCTGCGGGGGCAGGAGGGGTATTTTTACAACCCCTACAGTCCTGATGACGAATTGCCCACAGACAAGGTCAGCGTGTACCTGGAGATTGAGAATACGCAGAAGAACAACTTGGGCATGCCCCTGCCCAAGGGCACGGTGCGTGTGTATAAAGCCGATAAGGAAGGCAGCCTGCAATTCATCGGCGAAGATCAAATCGATCACACCGCCAAGGATGAGACGGTCAGGGTCAAGATGGGTGAGGCCTTCGACGTGGTCGGCAAACGCAAGCAGACCGATTACAAGCGCATCGCTCCCACCGTCTCAGAAATGAATTGGGAAATCACCCTGCGCAATCACAAACCGGAGGCGGTGATCGTGCGCATCAACGAGCCGGTGCCGGGTGATTGGGAAGTGTTATCTGCGTCAGCCAAGTATGAGAAGGCCGATGCTCATACCCTGCGATTCGATGTCCCCGTGCCCAAAGACGGGGAGGTAAAAGTGATGTATCGGGTACGAGTGAAAATGTGAGAATGCTGCGCGTTGTATAGTGAACGAGGGGAGTCGGGGGATTTGCTGCGGGGAGAGCAGATACGTGGCGGACAAGTTTGACCTTACCATCATAGGTGGCGGCATCGTCGGGCTGGCTTCTGCTCTGGAAGTTGGGCGGCGTTATCCACACCTCAAACTTCTTGTGCTGGAGAAAGAAGAACGCCTCGCTGCCCACCAAACCGGCCACAATAGTGGTGTCATCCACTCCGGCATTTACTACAAACCCGGATCACTGAAGGCGCAGACCTGCGTCTCTGGCGCCAGAGACCTCGTCGCATTTTGTGAGCAGCACGGCATCCCTTACGACCGCTGTGGAAAAATAGTGGTTGCCACGGCGGTAGAAGAACTGCCGCGGCTCGAAGAACTCTTTCGCCGCGGCACGGCGAACGGGGTTGTCGGATTGGAGATGATCGGCCCCGAGCGGTTGCGGGAAATCGAACCCCATGCCACGGGGATCAAAGCCCTGTACGTTCCCACCACCGGCATCATCGACTTTCCTCGTGTCGCGCACACCTACGCGCGGTTGGTACAGGAGCAGGGAGGAGAGATCAAAACCAGTCATCGCGTGCAAAGGATTGTGCAGGCGGACGGCGGGCTGGTGTTGGAGACCTCTCAGGGAGCGGTGCAGAGCAAGTTTCTGATTAACTGTGGAGGGCTTTTTTCTGACCGGCTCGCGCGCATGGCCGGCGCAAACCCCGACTTACAGATCATTCCCTTTCGCGGAGAGTATTATACCCTTTCCCCGCAACGGCGGAGCTTAGTCAAAAATCTTATCTATCCCGTGCCTGATCCGGCGCTGCCGTTTCTTGGCGTCCATTTTACCCGGACTATTGACGGCTTGGTCGAAGCCGGACCGAATGCCGTCCTGGCATTCGCTCGCGAAGGGTATCGCCCGACCGACTTCGATCTGCTCGACGTGCGCGAAACATTAACCTTTCCAGGGTTTTGGGCGATGTCACGCAAGTATTGGCAAACCGGCATCGGCGAAATGTACCGCTCATTGAGCAAGCGGGCCTTCTTAAAGGCGCTCCAGCGGCTCCTCCCTGAACTTACCATCGCCGACCTGCAGCCGGGAGGGAGTGGTGTACGGGCGCAAGCGATTGCCACAAGCGGCGCGCTGGTTGACGATTTCATCATTGCCGTCACCGGGAACGCCCTGCATGTCCTCAACGCCCCTTCCCCAGGGGCTACTGCTTCCCTGGCGGTCGGCCGGCTGATCGTCGAAAAAGCCGCACAGGCTTTCGCGCTGCCCAGGTAACAGAAAGAGTTTCGCCCGTGTGGGCGTAAAGGGTTGTCAAAAAAAGAGAAAATCGCTAGAATGTTTCTCCGTCGGAGGAGTCGATGGCGATTACGATCAGAAAAGCCGCCCGCCTGGAGAAACTGCCACCCTACCTGTTCGCTGAAATAGACAAGAAAAAACGCGAAGTTGCCGCCCGTGGGGTCGATATCATCAGCCTGGGTATCGGCGATCCCGACCTGCCGACCGCCCCTCATATCATCAAAGCGTTGCAAGAAGCCGCCACACGGCCGGCGAACCATCGGTACCCAGATTATGAGGGTCTCTTCAGTTTCCGCAAGGCGGCGACCGACTGGTATAAAAGCCGCTTCAATGTCACACTGGACCCGGACAAAGAAGCCGTCTCTCTCATCGGCTCCAAAGAGGGAATCGCCCACCTTCCTCTCGCCTTTGTGAACCCCGGGGATGTGGTGTTAGTCCCCGATCCCGGCTATCCGGTGTATAACATCGGCACCATTTTCAGCGACGGAGAGCCGTATTTCATGCCGTTGCGCAAAGAAAACGGTTTCTTGCCCGACCTCAAAGCGATTCCCGAAGCTGTGGCCCAGCGGGCCGCCCTCATGTGGATCGGCTACCCTAACAACCCCACCTCTGCAGTCGCACCGAAAGAATTTTTTGCCGAGGCCATCCGCTTCGCGGAAAAGCACGATATCATCCTCTGTCACGACAACGCCTACTCTGAAGTCTATTACGAGGGAAAGAAGACCCCGAGCTTCCTTGAAGTAGACGGTGCCAAGGAAGTCGGCATCGAGTTCCACTCGCTCTCCAAGACGTACAATATGACTGGCTGGCGCATCGGCTTCGCGGTGGGAAACGCCGCGCTGATCGACGGGCTCGGCAAGATCAAGACCAATGTTGACTCCGGCGTGTTCCAGGCGGTCCAGGAAGCCGGTATTGCCGCGCTCACCGGCGATCAGGGTGTTGTCGACGAGATGCGCCAGATTTGTCAGCGGCGGCGCGATATTCTCGTGCGTGGCGTGAATGCCATTGGCCTGGCGTGCACACCACCGCTGGCAACCTTCTACGTGTGGGCCGAGGTGCCAAAGGGATATACCTCCGCCAGCTTTACGAGCAAGATTTTGGACGACACTGGAGTAGTTGTAACGCCGGGCAGTGGCTTCGGCGCATCCGGCGAGGGCTATATTCGCTTCAGCTTGACCGTGGATACCGAACGTCTGCGGGAAGCGGTGGCGCGACTACAGACCCTGCGCTTGTGAACGGTCCGGCTCTCGTAGTTCCCGATAGACGGGAAGGGAGCTAGCCTTACCGGATGTTTCTTCACCCTGTTCCTCCCCCAGTGTGGGAGAGGAAACCTGTGACCCAGGGACGGGGTGAAGAGCCGAAGTCTGGACTGGCGACCTGCGGTGCGAGACGCGAAAGGGAGATGTTTCACCGAGTCTTTATTGGCATAGGTTCGAACCTGGGCAATCGTCGAGCCTATTATCAGAAGGCATTAGCGCTGATCGCGAAGTTGCCTAAGACTCGTATTGTCAAAACGTCTTCCCTGTACGAGAGCGAGCCTCTCGGCGACGCGAAGAACTGGTATGTCAATGGCGTGATTGAGATCGAAACCTCATTCTCACCCCCACAACTGCTCCATCGCTTGCAGGAGATTGAACTGGCAATAGGTCGCAAGCGGGCTGCGGACACGAAGAAATGGGCTTCGCGCAAGATCGACCTCGACATCCTGCTGTTCGATAACCAAACCGTCGATTCGCGCACCTTGAAAGTTCCGCACCCGGAATTACATCACCGCCGCTTCGTCCTGCTGCCGCTCTGTGAGCTCGCGCCGCATCTCACGCATCCGCGTCTGGGCGTGACGATTACCGACTTGTTGGTCTCGCTGAAAGACGATAAACGAGTGATGCTGTTACCACCTCATGCTTGATCCGCTATTGCCGTTGGGACAAGCCACGCGTATTCCAGTGAGGATTGAGAGGGAGTCGTCATGAAGATTTTTATCGATACCGCGGATGTCACGGAGATCCGGGAAGCTCACGCTTGGGGCATTGTTGATGGCGTAACCACGAACCCTTCGCTGGTGGCGAAGTCAGGGCGTTCGCTCGAGTCCGTCATCAATGAGATCTGCACGATTGTAGACGGTCCGATCAGCGCCGAGGTCGTCAGCGTGGATGCGCCGGGCATGGTCGAGGAAGGCGAGCGGCTGGCAGCCATCCAGGCCAATGTCGTGGTCAAAGTCCCGATGATTCCCGCGGGATTGAAAGCGACCAAAATCCTCAGCGGCCGCGGGATTCCGGTCAACGTCACGCTCATTTTCTCACCAGCCCAGGCGCTGCTGGCCGCCAAGGCGGGCGCGACGTATGCCAGCCCCTTTGTCGGCCGGCTCGATGACATCGCCGAGGATGGCATGGGATTGATCGCACAAATAGTGCGCATCTACAACAACTACGACTTTCCCACCCGGGTGTTGGTCGCGAGTGTACGCCACCCCATCCACTTCGTCCGCGCCGCGGAACTGGGGGCTCACGTCGCGACCTGTCCTTTTAGTGTCTTGCAACAAATTATGAAGCACCCGCTTACCGACGTGGGGCTGGAACGGTTCCTTGCCGACTACCACAAGGCGACGCAGCGATAAATCAATGCCGTGACAGAACGGGGACGGGCGTACTGCCGCGCGACCTTATGTCCCTTCCTCCGCCAGGAGGGCTTTTACTTGTTCCCCTTGCTCTCGCAGAGCCGCGACCCGTTCACGAAAGCCAGTGACGTCTACATCGTGCCCGTGTAGTCGGTCAATTTCCTTTACCAACTCGGCATACGCATCGAGGAAACGGCTGAATGTCTGCAGCGACCGCCGCTCGGCATAGCGCGAGCTAACAATCCGCACGAAGTCCCGCGCCCGGTCCAACGGATAAGTAAACTCTTCCATCGAGATCGTCCGATGGTCCTCCAGCAAATCGCTCATCTTCTTGGCCATGGACACCAACAGGTCTATGTGCGTGCGCATCAACTTGCCATATTTGAGCCAGTAGCAACCGCCCATTGCCAGGGGGAAAAGCAGCATAATGACGAGACCGCGCCGCCAGCCTCGTCGCGGGGCTTGACGATCGGGAGAAAGGCGGCCTAACATGCGTTTTGGGCGTAGAGTCGGATTGCGATCTTCCGCATGGCCAAGGGCCTGCGGGATCGTGCCGAACAGGGAGTGGTGTCTCATGTTTCAGCTTCCTCCGGTCTATTTTGAGCGGCTCCTCGAAAGCTCCCTTGATATCGTTATCGCCGTTGACGCCAAAGGACAGATCATTTTTTACAACGACGGCGCGTACCAGACCCTAGGTTATACTCCGGCCGAAATACGCGGGAAGCAGGTAACCGCGGTCTACCCCAGCTTGGACGAGGCGCGCAAAGTGAAGGCCGCCATGCGCAGCGGGGAGTTCGGCGAGAAAGGTAAAGTCAAGAACTTTGAAACCGTGCTGGTGGCGAAGAGTGGAGAGCAGATTCCAGCAGCGATCTCCGGATCGATTATCTACGATGAGGCGGGCACGGAAATCGGTTCAATCGGTTTTCTGAAAGACCTGCGCGAGATCCGTCGCCGAGATCAACTTGCCACGTTAGGCGAACTCTCTGTAGGCCTGGCCCATCGGATTAACAATCCTTTAGAAGTTATCATTAATAATCTTGACCTCCTTGCCGGACACATAGCACGAGTTATCCCGGACGAAGAGTATGTAGTCGAGGAAGAGCGCATCGAGTCGATCCAGCGTGAGCTGGCCAAGATCCGTGGGATCGTCAGCCGCATTGACGAGCTGGCTCATGGCGCCCAGTATGGCACCACCGAATATCTACACGGTTCGCGGATGGCTGATCTGGGACGCGAAGAAGAGGTCACTCCGCAGCCCAAAGAAGCTCATGCCGTAGCTCGAGCCCTGGCCGGGCTGACTATTTTGGTAGTCGATGACGACTTGGGGGTCTGTTACTCGCTGCGCGATCTCTTGCGTGAAGAGGGGTGTGTCGTCGAAGTCGCCACCAACGGCCTCGAGGCCCTCAAAGTCCTGGCTCGTCAGAAGGTCGATCTGGTGCTGAGCGACGTCGTGATGCCCGATCTCGACGGCTATGACTTGTACATGGAAGTCCGCGAACGTTACCGCCAGACGCCGATCGTTCTCATGACGGCTTATTTCTACGACAAAGACCATGTCATCAAACGCAGCCGACTCGAAGGGTTGCAGGAAGTAATCTTCAAAAAGCCGGTCGATCCGGGCCGGCTCAAGGAGATCATTCTCCGCCGCTGCCGCCCTGAACTGGCTGCCGCCCTGCCGGCTCCGAATCCCCAGGAAGGAAAATGACTCTGCCCGGTTACGCAACCTCGCAAGGAACTACCTCCTATAGTCAACGCTTTGCCACCACCCTGGCTCCTACCCACTTCCGTGACGCCATTGACCACTTACAGCTCTCCTCAATCGGCCTCGGCACGTATCTGGGTGAAGCCGATGCTCGTACCGATGCGCTCTATGCCGGGGCGATCGTGCGCGCGGTGGAGTGTGGCTGCAACGTGCTGGACTCGGCCATCAACTACCGCCACCAACGCAGTGAGCGAGTGATCGGCCAGGTTTTGGCAGCGCTCGATCGTGAAGGCCTAGTCAAGCGCGAGGAAGTGGTGGTGGCCACTAAAGGCGGATACCTGGCCTTCGATGGTGAGGTCCCGCCTGATCCCCGCGTGTATGTGTACACGACATTCATCAAGACCGGCCTGGCCAGCCAGGACGACATCGTTGAGTGGAATTGTATTGCGGCACGTTACCTCGACGACCAGGTCGAGCGCAGCCTGAGAAACTTGGGACTCGAGTGTATTGATATCTACTATCTGCACAATCCCGAGGCCCAGTTGCAGAAGTGGCCCCGGCAGGAGTTTTACCGCCGCATCGCAGCGGCGTTTACCGCTCTTGAAGCCAAGGTCGCGGAAGGCAAAATCCGCTGCTACGGCACGGCCACCTGGAATGGATACCGCCAACCGCAGACCGCCCGAGAGTATTTATCCCTGGTCGACCTGGTCGCTATCGCCGAGAAACTCGGCGGTCAGGAACACCACTTCAAGGTCGTGCAGCTTCCCTACAACCTGGCGATGCTCGAGGCGCTGACGCAGCGGAACCAACAAGCGGGAAACGAGACGGTCAATTTTCTTGAGGCTGCGTACTCCCTCGGGATCACGGTCATGGCCAGTGCGACGATCATGCAGGGGCGGCTTGTGGGCCGGCTCCCGGAGTCTATTGGCGAGGCGCTCAGCGGCCTGACCTCTGACGCCCAGCGGGCGATCCAGTTTACTCGCTCGACCCCGGGAATCACCACCGCCCTAGTCGGCATGAAATCGGTTGAGCATGTCGAACACAATCTACAAACGGCCAAGCTCCCACCGGCCACAATGGAGCAGTTCCACAAACTATTTCGTGAGCGGTCCTAGAGCGACTCCGAGAGCCATCTGTTGGCCCCCCTCTCATCAAACCTCCCAGTACAAGATGACGGAAGACGACTCATAACGTGACTTCTTCCTGAGTCTGCCAGCTTGCCGGTCGATTTCAGAAATAAATCCTTGTCCAAACAACTGACCGACGTCAGGAGACACGTCTTGCCTAATTTTTATTTTCGCTTTATATTCGCCATTCGGGACCAAAGAAGGTTTGCCTTCCGTATGGTCCCTCGTCTGTTTCCAGCGCTTCCGAGGAGGTTGTTATGCGTACAGGCGCCACCTTACGCCCCCACCAACGTGGAGCCCAAAAGTTGCTCGCGCAGTATGGCGACCGCCTGCTGTGCGTACGTTATCGGTACGATGAGCAACACAAGACCCGGTTGAAGCCGGTGGAGTTAATCGTCGAGAAACAGCCGTGGGCGCCACAGAGAGCTCGGAAGGTCGGTGAGCAGCTCGTCGCCATTCAGGTGGCCTTGTCTGAGATGGACATTCGCAATCAGGTAAAG
>JACXTT010006012.1_pt1 | contig 17448 bp, 16 predicted proteins | sample 9270951 | NCBI WGS metagenome assembly JACXTT01 (sample SAMN15532306, study PRJNA645909) | rock metagenome | isolation source: weathered quartz diorite | place: Puerto Rico | collected 2017-06-21 | reverse complement strand
AAGACTTCGGTCCTTCTATCGGAGAGTGACGTCATGGTCGTAGTAATGAACGAACGCGCCACGGAAGCGCAGATTGACTCCGTCATCCAGCGCCTGATCGAGCTCGGGATGGATGTTCATCGGTCCTCAGGCGTGACGCGCACCGTGCTCGGCGTGGTCGGCGCGCACAAGATTGATCCCGACTTGATCGCCATTCTCGACGGCGTCCATGAGGTGCTGCGCATCACGGAGCCCTACAAACGGGCCAGCCGCACCTTCCGGCCGGAGGACACGATCGTCACCATTGACGACGTGCGGATCGGCGGCGACGAGGTGATCGTCATGGCCGGTCCGTGCTCCGCGGAGACAGAGGAGCAGGTGCATGCGACCGCGGGGGCGGTCAAGCGCGCGGGCGCCAAGATCCTGCGTGGCGGCGCGTTCAAGCCGCGCAGCTCGCCCTATGCGTTCCAGGGGCTCGGTGAGCAGGGGCTGAAGATGCTCCGCAGCGCAGCGGACGCGCACAATCTGAAAGTCATCTCCGAGGTGATGGACATCAGCCAGATCGAGCTGATTGCGAAGTACTGCGACATCTTTCAGGTCGGCGCGCGGAACATGCAGAACTTCACGCTCCTGCGCGAGCTCGGGCACGCGCGAAAGCCGGTGCTGCTCAAGCGCGGCATCTCCGCCACCATCGAGGAGTGGCTGCTGTCGGCCGAATACATCCTCGCGGGCGGTAATACGGACGTGATCCTCTGCGAGCGCGGGATTCGCACGTTCGAGACCGCGACGCGCAACACGTTCGACATCTCCGCCATTCCGGTCGTGAAGAAGCTCAGTCACCTGCCAGTGGTTGCCGATCCGAGCCATGGCGCCGGACGACGGGACATGGTGGCGCAACTGGCGCGGGCCGCGGTTGCGGCGGGATGCGATGGTCTGATCATCGAAGTGCACAACGATCCCGATCGCGCGCTGAGCGACGGCGCACAATCGATGTTCCCCGCGCAGTTCGAGCGTCTGATGGCTGAACTGAGGATCATTGCACCCGCCATTGGCCGCAGCATTTGTCTCGAACCCGTCGCGCGTCGAGGATGGGCGCGCTAGAACTTCCAACCTCCGACCCCCAACTCCCAAGCAGGTGTCTTGGGAGTTGGAAATTGGGAATTGGGAGTTAGCTCGTGTCCACCGAACCTCCATTTGACTCAATAGCCATCGTCGGGCTCGGCCTGATCGGGGGCTCGATCGCGCTCGGCGTCCGTGAGCGCTGGCCGGAGTCGCGCGTCTTCGGCGTCGACAGCGAGCCTGTCATCGCGCATGCGCTCGGAGCGGGTGCGATCGAGCGTGGGTTCGACAATATTGCCGCGGTGCCACAAGCGTCGCTCGTCGTCCTGGCCGCTCCCGTTCGCCAGAATATCGAGCTCCTCCAGGAAATCAGCCGCCTAGGCCGGGTCCTTTCGGACCCGGCAAATCGGACGCTCATCACCGACGTCGGCGGCACTAAGCGCGAGATCGTCAGCGCTGCGCGTGCACTTTCACCGGGGACGACGTTCGTCGGCGGCCACCCGCTCGGCGGCGGCGAACGCGGCGGCTTTGCGTTCGCGCGCCCGGATCTGTTCGCCGGACGCCCGTGGATCTTCACTCCCAACGGCGACGATTCGGGAGATGCCGTCGAGCGCCTCTCGCGCTTCGTCACCGGTCTCGGAGCGAAGCCCAGCATCCTCTCCGCGGACGAACACGATCGCGTGATGGCGTATGTCAGCCATCTGCCGCAGCTGGCCGCGAGCGCGCTGATGGAAGCGGTTGGTGCCACGGCCGGGATCGAAGGGCTGCGGATGGCCGGCCGCGGACTGGTTGATACGACGAGACTCGCATCGAGTCCGGCCGACGTTTGGCGCGACATCTGTCTGACCAATGCGGATGCGCTCGGCGACGCACTCGACTGTCTGATCGCGCGCCTCACGCAGCTGCGCGGCGATCTCCGTCACGGCGAGGCGATCGAGGCAATCTTCTCAGCGGCGGCGAAGTGGCGCGCCGAGTTGATGAAGGATAATCACTGACATGAACAAGGTGATTCAGAGCGCCGCCGATGCTGTCGCCCTCATTCCGGACGGCGCGACCATCATGTGCGGCGGCTTCGGCCTGTGCGGCCTGCCGGAAAATCTCATCCGGGCGCTGCACGCTCGCGGGATTCGGAATCTGACCGTCATCAGCAACAACCCCGGCGTTGACGACTTCGGCGTTGGAATGCTCGTCAGGGCGAAGCAGGTGTCGCACTTCGTCGGCAGCTACGTTGGCGAAAACAAGGAATTCGAGCGGCAGGCGATCGCCGGCGAGATCAAGTACACGCTGGTGCCGCAGGGAACGTTCGCGGAGCGTATCCGCGCGGGCGGCGCGGGGATCGGCGGGTTCTTCACGCCGACGGGTTACGGCACGATCGTCGCCGAGGGTAAAGAGACGAGAGTGATCGACGGCCGCAATTACGTGCTCGAAGCGCCGCTGCATGCGGACTTCGCGTTCGTGAAGGCGTACAGAGGCGACACCAAAGGGAACCTGACTTACCGCAAGACGGCGCGGAACTTCAACCCCGTGATGGCGACCGCGGCGACGGTCACGATTGCCGAAGTCGAGGAAATCGTCAGTCGCGGTCAGCTCGACCCCGACGCCATCGTGACGCCTGGCATCTATGTCACGCACCTCTTCAAAGGCGCTGAGTTCGAAAAACGAATCGAACGGCGCACCGTGCGTCAACTGCAGGCCGTCTGACTCACATGGACAAGCGAGAGCGCATCGTCCGCCGGATCGCGCGAGAGCTGCATGACGGCGACTATGTGAACCTCGGCATCGGGATGCCGACGCTGGTGGCCAATCACGTGCCGCCGGGAATCGACATCACGCTGCACTCGGAAAATGGAATGCTCGGCGTGGGGCCGTACCCGCTCGAATCGGAGATCGACCCGGATCTCGTCAATGCGGGCAAAGAGATTGTGACCGAGCTGCCGGGCACCTCGTACTTCAGCAGCGCCGACTCGTTCGCAATGGTGCGCGGCGGGCACATCGACATGACGGTGCTCGGCGCGCTGGAGGTCGACGAGGAAGGGAACCTGGCGAACTGGATGGTCCCTGGCAAGATGATGAAAGGGATGGGTGGCGCCATGGATCTGGTCGCCGGCGCAAAGCGCGTCATCGTCGCCATGGAACACACGACGAGAGAGGGCGGCCACAAGATCTTGAAGAAGTGCGCGCTGCCGCTCACGGGCACGAAGGTCGTTCACACGATCGTCACCGAGCTCGCGGTGATTGAGGTGACGCCGAAGGGACTTCTGCTTCGGGAGATCGCCTCCGACGCGACGCTCGACGCCGTGAGGAAAGCGACCGGCGCCACGCTGCTGGTCGAAGGAGAACCGGCCCGTTTTTAGGGCCGCCTTTAGCCCAGCCGAAAACCACATGCCTGATTACGAACCCGCGGTCATTCTCAGCGCCTGCCGCACTCCGATTGGATCGTTCGGCGGTTCGCTGAAAGATTTCTCTGCCGTCGATCTCGGCGCCATCGTGATTCGCGAGGCGATCCGCCGCGCCGGCGTGAAGCCTGTCGATTTGGGCGATGTGATCATGGGCTGCGTGCTGCAGGCTGGCAGCGGCATGAACGTCGCTCGTCAGGCGGCCATCAAAGCCGGGATTCCACAGGAAGTTCCCGCCGAAACCGTGAATCGCGTCTGCGGCTCGGGACTCCAGTCGGTCGTCCATGCGGTCGAAGCCACGCGCGGTGGATACACGGACCTCATCCTTGCTGGTGGGACCGAGTCGATGACCAATGCACCGTACATCCTCAAGGGTGCTCGCTGGGGCTTCCGTATGGGACACGGTGAGGTGTACGACTCGATGCTGCTCGAGGGGCTGACGTGCGCGATGGGCGGCTGCCATATGGGCATCACGGCGGAGAACATCGCGGGCCGATTCAACGTGAGCCGCGAGGAGCAGGACGCGTACGCGGCCGAGAGCCAGCGGAGGGCGGAGCGCGCGATCAAGGCTGGCCTGTTCAGGGACGAGATCGTCGCGGTTCAGATTCCGCAGAAGAAGGGCGATCCGATCGCCTTCGACGTTGACGAATATCCGCGCGCCGGCACAACCGCTGCGAAGCTTGCCGGTCTGAAGCCCGCGTTCAAGAAGGACGGCACGGTCACGGCGGGCAATGCCTCGGGCATCAACGACGGCGCCGCTGCTGTGGTCGTCGCGACGGCGGAGCGCGCCGCCAAGCTCGGACGGCAGCCGCTCGCGCGCATCCTGTCCTTTGCATCCACTGGAGTCGATCCCGCCATCATGGGCATGGGCCCCGTGCCTGCGGTCAAGAAGGCACTCGACCGCGCGAAGCTGAGAGCGTCAGACATCGACCTGTTCGAGTTGAACGAGGCGTTCGCGGTCCAGGCGGTCGCGGTGCTCAAGGAGCTCGGGCTGAGCTGTGACAAGGTGAACACGCGAGGCGGGGCCATTTCGCTGGGGCATCCCATCGGCGCCAGCGGCGCTCGCGTGCTGACGAGCTTGATCTATGCGCTGCGTTCGAACGGCGGCGGCAAAGGCGTCGCGTCGCTGTGCATTGGAGGCGGGATGGGCATTGCGATGGTCGTCGAGGTTCCGGCTGCCTGACGTCCGAATCGATCGCGAAGCGCTGACGGCGATCGTCGCGCACGCGCGGCGCGAGGCGCCCAATGAATGCTGTGGATTGCTGGTTGGACGCGCAGGGCCGGATGGTGAAACCGAAGGTCCGGCTCATGAAACCGAAGGTCCGGCTAAAGCCGGACCCCACGTACTTCACGTACTACAAGTGCTCGAAGCGATTCCCTGCAGCAACGGCGTCGGGGATCCAACGCGGCGATACGAAATCTCTCCAATCGATTACTTCGCGCAAATCCGGCGCTGCCGCCGCATCAACGAGGCGCAGTCGGAGCGTTTCGCCGTTGTCGGCGCCTATCATTCGCATCCGCGCGGAAGCTCAGAGCCGTCGGAAACCGACGTCGAGCAGGCGTTCCGCAATTTTGTGTTTCTGATTGTCGGTCTCGGCGCGTCGATTGGCGGGATGGAGATCCGCGCCTACACGCTGGATGAGGACAGACTCATGCCAGTGCCGCTGATCGTCGTCGACTGACTTCCTCCAGCAGTCTCTCCACTCGTTCGAGGACCGTCGGCCAGCGGTACTCGCGATCGACGAATGCGAGCCCCTGCTCGCCAAGGTCGCGTCTGCCCGCGTCGTTGGCCAGCAGCCACGACAGTGCTTCCTGAAATTCGCGCGACGAGCGGTAATACAGGCCGCCGCTGGCGCGCCGCACCTGGCCTTGCAGCACCTTGCAATACGCGTTTACCAGCGCGGGGGTCGCATGGTTCCACGCTTCCAGAAGAACGATGCTCAGGCTTTCGTATGGCGACGGGACGATGAGTGCCCGCGCGTGCGAGAGCAACGCGCGGCGGACCTCGTCCGGCACGTAGCCCAGCGCGCGGATGCGCGGGTGATTCGGAATGGTCAGCGTTGACGGTCCGGCAAGCACCAGCGTGGTGTCGCCGCCGGCTGCACTGTATTCCTGAAAGTACTCGAGCAGCGTCGCGCATCCCTTGTTGCGGTCGACGCGGCCGAGATACAGAACAAATTCGTTGGGAACGCCGAGCCGATCAAGGGCATCACGCGATGGAGGCATTTCACGCTCGGGTTCGAGGCCGATGCCAATGACCTGCGACGGACGAAGTGCGCGCCCCGCCCGAGTCGAAACGAGCGCCTCCTCCTCTGGTGTCAGGAACAGGTACCCAGCCGGTTTGGCGAAGAACTCGGGCAGGACGTCGAGATCGACAGCGGGATCTTCTTCCGCGGTCGGCACGAGGATGGCGCGTCCGGAGACAAACGGCAGGCCAAAAAATGTTGGAGCGTAGCGGAACGCCCAGAAGAGCAGAAGTTCGTATTCGCCGCCGTGTGCCCGCAGGTCTTCGAGCAGGGCCGGGGAATCAGGGCCGTTCGCGCGAAACCATTCCACCTCGCGCTCGGGAGTTGAACCGAGGTCGTCGAACACCTCGTCGCTGAGATCCGCAAACGTCTTGAGGTTGCGAGTGCGCGCGACCGGGAAACGCTGAACGCGCACGCCGTTCTCCATCGACACGCCTGGTGGATAGGCGTTTTCCCATGTCACGTAATCGCGTGCGCACGTGGTGAGGACGGTGATGTCGTGCCGCGGGGAAAGGCGCTCGGCGAGCTGACGGCAATGCATCTCCGAGCCGCCCGCGATGTCCGCGCCGTAGCGCTGGACGACGAAGGCGAGCTTCACGGACGCCGCTGGACGGACTGCCCTGAAAGTGCCTGCAGTTCGCGGCGCTGCTTGGCCACCTCGATGGCCAGCTCCTGAACGCAGGCAAACAGCACCTGATTGATGCGACGTTGTCGCTCGAAGTTGTCGCGATTGAATTCGTAGAACCAGCGGAGCAGCGGCATCAGCAGGCGCTGCTTGACGAAGATAATCGGCGCGCCGGCCGCGCCGCGATGCGTCTGGTATCTGATGGCCGTGTCGAGCCGCCACGTGGATGGATCGCCGAGCAGCTCGGGCAGCAACAGCGCGGCAGGCTGACTTCGTTCGATCGCGGCCCGCAGCATGGTGTCGATGTCGGTGAAGAGCGCGGGATCTTCGAGCGCGGCGGATGCACCATGGCGCACGAGCTCCGCGCGTACGCGCTCGCGCACGCGGCCCTGCAGCTCCGTCATGATGTGATCGGTCGAGGCGCTCACCTCGCAGGCCTACAGGTCAATAGAATCCTTCGTTGGCACCGGGCCGCACCGTCAGGGTCGTGGTGGTCGAAGCGACGACCTTGTCTTTCTGCTTCAGGCGAAATGTCACCCGATAGTCCCCCGACAGGCGGAACGTGTGATCCACGCTGTAGCGCCGCTTGATACTGCTCTTGCCCGCCTCGTACGGGTCGCAGTCTTCGGAATTCTCGGAGATGGTTCCGTCGTCCCAGTCCCACTGCACGGTGGCGCAGTAGAACTCGGCATAATCGTTCGCGCCACCCCGGACGTCCACGATCGCGTGAACGCGAAGCGGCGCGAAGCCGGCAGGCGGTGTCGCCTTGAGTGATAAACTTGGCTTCTTGTCCCCGCCGTCGCGCTGCGCGGCCGTGGACGCGACCGTCGCCACCAATACCGCAGCGAGCGCAGCGAGCGTGCAAAACGCGCGACGTGGATCGGTCATGATTAATCCCCTGAGCAGGCGTTCTCGATTCTAAGACAGACTTCAACTCGATGCATACGGTGTACAAGACGCCGGCTGTTACGGCCATCACCCGACCGACCCGCGACCTGGACGCCGATCTCCTTGTTATCCCGGTATTCGAAGATGACGACCTGAACGACGAACGCGATCTGGATCGCGCGTCCGGCGGAGAGTACACCGCCGCGCGCGAACGTGGTGCATTTGCGGGCAAATTGTACGAACAGCTCTTCACGCCCATGTCTGGCGATCGATGGAAAACACGCCGCGCGCTGTGGGTCGGCCTCGGCCCGCGGAGGGAAGTCACGGCGGAGCACCTGCGTCGTGCCGCGACGGTTGGCGGCCTGGTGGCCCGTCAGCGGCGCTTCAGCAGCGTCGCAATTGTTGCTCGTTCGTCGCCCGCCGTTCCCGACAGCCGCGCGGTGCAGGCGCTCACGGAAGGCGCCGTCCTCGCCAACTATGAAGGCACGTCATACAAAACGTCAGACGAAGCGATGCCGTGGGTGGATCGCGTCGAGATTCGCATAGCCGGTGAGGCGGACCGCGCAGATGTCGAACGTGGCCGGGTGCTGGCTGAATGTACGAACGTGGCGCGCGCGCTTTCGAACGAACCCGGCAACGTCCTGACACCGCGGGAGTTTGCCGAACGCGCGGCGAAACTGGCGCGCAATGCCGACCTCAAGGTGGAGGTCCTGGACGAGAAGAAGATCGCCGGCCTGAAGATGGGGAGGCGGATGGTGGTCGCCCGCGGCAGCAGTGAGCCTCCTCGCCTCGTCGTGCTCCGCCATGAACCGAAGAAGGCTGCGCACAAGGCTGTCCTTGGCCTCGTCGGCAAAGGTATCACCTTTGATACTGGTGGAATTTCGATCAAGCCGTCCGAGAACATGGACAAGATGAAGGACGACATGTCCGGCGGCGCCGCGGTACTCTGCGCCATGATGGCGGTGGCGAAGCTGCGGGCACCAGTGCGATGCATCGGCATCATCCCGACGACGGAGAACATGCCCGGCGGCCGCGCGATGAAGCCCGGCGACATCCTGACGAGCGCGGAAGGAAAGACTGTCGAGGTGCTGAACACCGACGCGGAAGGCCGGCTGATTCTCGGCGATGCGATGTGGTACGCGCGCAAGCTGGGCGTGACGCACCTCGTCGACATCGCCACGCTGACCGGAGCGTGCGTCGTCGCGCTCGGCAAGACCACGAGTGGTCTGTTTGGCAGGCCGGCAACGTGGGTGGAGCAGGTGCGGCGTGCGAGCGAACGCGCAGGTGACCGCAGCTGGCCGATGCCGCTCTTTGACGATTACAAGGAACTACTCAAGAGCGAGATCGCAGATTTCACCAACACCGGCGGCCGTGCCGGCGGCGCGATCAGCGCGGCGGTGTTCCTGAAAGAGTTTGCGGGAGACCTGCCGTGGGTCCACATGGACATTGCGGGCACCGCGTGGGCGGAAGAAGCGAAGCCGTATCAGCCGAAGGGGGCGACCGGAGTCGGCGTCCGGACGCTCGCCGAACTCGCCCTTGATGCGGATTCGTGGGTGAACGTCAGGTAACGCCCGTGCGTCAGCAACCTGCGCCCGGCCCGGCACCTGCCCCCCAGACCACACCACGGCCCGGCTCCGAATCCGGCGCGATCATCGTCCAGACGGTCCGGCAACCCCCCGTTACCCGCGAGATCACGATGGGCGATGTCGTGCTGGGCGCGGTCGGCTTCGTTGGCCTGGTCATGATTGCCGCGGCCGTGGCGGGACTGCTCGTCGGTCTCGTCGTGGTGATCAGGAAGCGGCTCCAAGATCGCGCCGCCGGTCCCACCGATCCCGGCCACGCCAGGCTGCGCAGTTAGGCGGCCTGTTAGAAGCGTCGTCAGCCGTCGTTATCCCCTTACAGCGAGCAAAACTCCGGCGCGCCCGTGCGCGTCTTCTGTCGGTGAGAAAGGACTCACGCTATGATGAGCGCCGCAACCCTCACACTCGTCCCGGGTTCTGCGATGGGCAAACGCACGTCTTCACGGACCGTTCGGCGGAAGGCGTCGGCCAGCGCCAGCGCGATGGCTTCGATGGAGCTGCTTGCCCGGGCACGGTCGGGGGACGCCGCCGCGCTGAACGACCTGTGCGAACGCTACCTGCCCCGAATGCAGAAATGGGCGCACGGCCGTTTGCCTGCCTGGGCACGCGGTGCGCTGGACACGCACGACCTCGTGCAGGATGCGCTTTCGCAGGTCATTCAGCACCTCGGTTCGTTCGAGCCACGGCATGACGGCGCCTTCCAGGCGTTCCTGCGGACGTCGCTGCTGAACCGCATCCGCGACGAGATTCGCCGGGCGCACCGTCGTCCCACCGATGTGCTCGCGAGCGACCGCCCGGCGGACGGGCCGTCGCCCATTGAGGAGGCAATCGGCAGCGAAGCGCTTGCCCGCTACGAGGCTGCGCTTCAGCGGCTCAAGCCGGCGGATCGCGAGGTCATCATCGCGCGCATCGAGCTCGGCCTTCCTTACACGGAAGTGGCGCAGGCACTAGGGAAGCCCAGTGTCGCGGCAGCTCACGTCGCCGTCAGCCGCGCGCTCCTCAAGCTGGCGAAGGAAATGTCGGCCCCTACTGCGACGCGACGGTCGCATCGGTCTTCAGCGACCGCTGGTACCGCATGATGCCGTTGAAGAGCGCCTCCGCAATCTGCTGACGATACGCCGTGCCGCGGAGCAGCGCGGCCTCCTGGGCGTTGGTGAGAAAGGAAATCTCAGCAAGGATGCTCGGCATGGTGGCGCCGATCAGAACCATGAACGGGGCCTGTTTGACGCCGAGATCCTTCACGCTCTTGTTACTTCGCTTGAGCCGCTCCATCATCGCGGACTGAACCAGCGACGCGAAGTCGCGCGACTCGTCAATCTTGTTGTTCAGTGCGATCGCTTTCACAATGTCCGGGAGCTGGCGCATGGTTCGCGCCGACGCCGCGTTTTCGCGCGCCGCGATCGCTTCGGCCGCGGGATTCGGCGCGAAGTTTAGAAAGTAGGTCTCGATTCCGCGCGCCCGGTCGTCCTCGCTCGCATTTGCATGGATCGAGAGAAACAGGTCGGCGCCGGCGCGATTCGCCATCGCCGTCCGTTCCTCGAGCGGAACGTAGACATTCGCCCGGCGCGTGAGGACCACTTCGACACCTGGCTGGTTGACGAGCAGTCGCTCCAGCCGCATCGCCACATCGAGGACAACGTCGGCTTCGCTCACCCCGTCGTTCATCGCACCCGGGTCGTAGCCCCCATGTCCAGGGTCGATGACGATGCGCGCGACGCCAAGACCGAGTTGGCGCGACAGCGACAGTCCGCCGCGTCCGTTCAGGACCGGCGGTTTTGAACCGGGCTTCGCGTCCTTCGTGGTTGCAGAGGCGACCTTCGTGTCCTTCGTGCTGTCGCGCGCGAAATCGATTACCACTCGATACGGGTTGTACAGCGCGTACACCGTGTGCGGCGCGCGTGCGCTCAGGTCGAGGACGACGCGCGTGCGCATTCCCGCCTGCGGTCCCACTCGAATCTGACGCACGACGTCGTCGGAAAATGCCTGCGTCGCGTCCTTCAATGTTTCAGCGGGCCGCGTATTCTGAAGGTCGATGAAGAGTCGTGGCTGGCCGGCGACCTCTTCGTCGTGGAAGGTCGCTTCGCCTTCGAGTTCCAGCGTGACACGCATGGCGCCTGCGAGCGGTTCTCGTCGAATGGCCTTCAGCACCACCATCGCGGGGTTCAGTTCATGGGCGGTCGGCGATGCCGCATCGAGGCGTTGCACCTGCGATGGAAGCTCTTTCAGCAGGGCGCTCTTTGGATAGCGCGTCGCGAGGGTGTTGAACAATCGCAGTGCGCGCGTCCGATCGTCGGCCTGGCCGAATTCCCAGAAGGCATCTGCCGCGAGAACCGCGCCGTGCCACAGCGAATCGTCACCGTACGGGCTTGCAGGAAACAATTGGGCGATGTCTTCGTATGCACCCACAAGGACGCGCGCCCGCTCGAGCAGGGAAGTGGCAGGCGAGCCGGCGCCGTGCGCGTCAATCTCTTTCCGCAGTGCCGTCTCTCGTTTCACCGCCTCGCGAAACAACGCGGTCGCGTTCGACCCTTGCGCGGCAGTGGTGGCCGCGATGGCGAAGCAGATCGCAGCGATCAGGAAGGTCCGGCTAAAGCCGGACCCCACGGATCCCTGCCGGACCTCAGCGAAGCTGGGCATCGACTTCTTCAAAGTAGTTCTTGTCGACCAGCACCTCGCGCGGCTTTCCGCCGGCGCCGGGCGAGACGAGCCCTTCTGCTTCCATCATGTCGACCAGCCGGGCGGCGCGGCTGAAGCCGATGCGCAGCTTCCGCTGCAGATACGAGATCGACACCTGGCCGCTGCCGACAACGATGCGTGCGGCCTCGTCGTAGAGATCGTCTTTCTCGAACTGCAGGCTGTTCGAGGCTGACTTTTCGTCTTCCGCCGTGATCGAATCGTCGAAGATGGGTTTTCCCTGTTTGCGGAGAAAACTCGCCAGTCGCGCGCTCTCCTGCTCCGAGATGTACGGGCCATGGAGCCGGATGCATCGCGACGATGCCGGCGGCAAAAACAGCATGTCGCCCTTGCCGAGCAACTGCTCGGCGCCATTGCCGTCGAGAATCGTGCGCGAGTCGATTTTCGATGACACGCGGAACGAGATGCGCGACGGGAGGTTCGCCTTGATCAATCCCGTGATGACATCAACCGACGGCCGCTGTGTCGCGAGAATCAGGTGAATGCCGACTGCTCGTGCCATCTGCGCGAGACGGGCAATCGACTCTTCGACCTCGTTGCTGGCCACCATCATGAGGTCCGCGAGTTCGTCAATCACGACAACGATCAAGGGCAACGGCTTCGGCGCGTCGGGATCTTTGTTCCCCGTTTCCTCGAGCACGAGTCTGATGTTGCGGTTGTACTGCTCGATGTTGCGGACCCCCTCGGCGGCAAGCGTTTTGTAGCGCTCTTCCATCTCGTGCACCGCCCAGCAGAGTGCATTGGACGCCTTTTTGGGATCCACGACGACGGGTGTGAGTAGATGCGGAATATCCTCGTACATCCCGAGTTCGAGTCGCTTGGGGTCGATCATGATCATCCGCACGTCATCGGGCGTGGCGCGGTAGAGGATGCTCGTGAGCATTGCATTGAGCCCGACGGATTTGCCCGTGCCCGTGGAACCCGCGATCAGCAGATGCGGCATCGTCGCCAGGTCGGTGACATACGGCTCGCCATGGATCGTCTTGCCGAGCGCGAGCGTGAGCTTCGACGCCGATCGTTCGTAGGCGTCCGACTGCAGCAATTCTCGCAGCGAAATCGCCTCTCGATTCGGATTTGGAATCTGAATGCCGACGGTTGACTTGCCGGGAATCCGATCGATGAGTACGGATTCGGCCTGCATCGCGAGGCACAAGTCGTCCGCGAGACTCGTGATCTTGCTGTACTTCACGCCGGCTTCCGGCTTGAACTCGAACGTGGTCACGACGGGACCGGGGTGGATCTGCGCGACCTGTCCCTCCACGGCGAATTCCCGGCACTTTTCCTCGAGTTGCCGCGCGGCATCCATCAATTCACGTTCATCGATCTTCTGTTCCGCCTTCGCGGGGTCGAGCAGCGACAGCGGTGGAAGCGTGAACGCACCCTGGCGGCGCGGCACCTTCATCGGTTCCGGCTCGGGCAGCGGTAATTGAGGTGCAATCGTCGCCCGTTTCTTTGTGACCGGTGCGGGCGTAGCCGGCGGTTCCTCCTGATGTGCCTTTGAGGGCTCCTTGACCGCGGCGGGCGCGACCGTCGCCTTCCTGGTGTGCTTCGCGATCACCTCCTGGCGCTGCTTCTGCTTGCGCCGATCCTCGAGCCAGCCTCGGAGCAACCCGACGCTGCGCGCGGACAGGTCCCGCGATCCTTGGCTCGCGGTGGCAAACATCCGGCCGAATGAGAACTGTGTCGACAGAATGACTGAGAGCACGATGAACGTCAGGATGACGATGAGGGAACCGGTTCGATTGAAATACTCGGCGGACCAGGCGCCCAGCCACGCGCCTATCGATCCCCCCGCCTCGAAGGTCTTGCCAGAGACGTCAGCGCTGCCGAACACGAGGCTGAGAAACGCGCTGCTGCAGGCGAGGAGCAGCATGATCCCGAAACCCTTCGTGTAAATCGCGTCGAACGGCTGGCACCAGAAGTAGTACCAGCCCGCCCAGGCCATTGCGGCCGGTATCAGATACGCGGCGTACCCAAGGAGTTGAAACGAAAGTTCGGACAGAAACGCTCCGACGCGGCCGACGAAGTTGGCGGGAGGATGTACGGCGTCGGTCGTGAAGAACCACACCGGGTCGGTCGGTTCGTAGGTGACGAGCGCTATCAGCCAGATGAGCCCCAGCGCGAACAGCGCCACGCCCAGAAACTCGCTGAGGCGCCGCGACAAGGTCGATTGAGACATCAGATCTCCATCAGCACCGGCAGCACGAGCGGCCGCCGACCTGATCGCTTCTTGAAAAATCTCCGCAGCTCGACGCGCAGTTTCTCCGTCATCAATCCCTGATCGGCGCGCTCTTCGACGCCGGACGCCTCAATGCACTCCGCGATGACTGCGGCGGCGTCCTTGAACAGCGATTGTGCTTCGTCTTCGGCGACGACGAATCCGCGGGCGACAATTTCGGGCTCTCCGACCAGCGTGCCCGTCTGCCTTCCGATCGCGACGACGGCGACGATGACGCCGTCACCGGCCAGATGACGGCGATCGCGCAGCACTTCATCACCAACCTCACCGACGCGGGTCAGGTCGATCAGGACGCGGCCGGCCGGAGCTTTGTCAGCAATCCGCGCGCCTTGCGAATCGAACTGGATGATGTCGCCGTTCTCGGCCAGCAGCACCTGCAGCCGCTGATCCGCGCCGCTCATCACGCGCCGGGCAACACGCGCGTGCTGCGACAACTGGCGATACTCGCCGTGAATCGGCACGAAATAGCGCGGGCGAATCAACGAGAGCACCAGCTTCAGTTCCTCCTCGCTGCCATGTCCGGACACATGAACGTGCTTCATCGAATCGGTCACCACGTCCGCGCCGCGGCGCGCGACATGGCTCATCACCCGCGCGATGGCCTTTTCATTGCCGGGGATGGCGCGTGCCGAAAAGACCACCGTGTCATCCGGTCCGAGCTTGACGAAACGATGGTCATCAATCGCGATCCGCGGTAGCGCCGCCTGCGGTTCCCCCTGCGAGCCGGTGGTGACGCACAGCACGTCCTGCGACGCGTAGTTCTGGACGTCCGAGTCGCGGATCTGCACGCCGGTGGGAATCCGCAGGTACCTGAGCCGCTGCGCGATCTCGGCATTCTGCACGATGCTTCGCCCGACAAACGCCACCTTCCGATCGAACTGCGCCGCAAGGTCGACGAGCACCTGCATCCGGTACACGCTCGAGGAAAAGGTCGCGACGACGAGCTTTCCCTGGGTGCTCGTGAACAGCTCCTCGAACGCATCGATGACTTCGATCTCGGGGCCCGTGAATCCACGCCGATCGATGTTCGTGCTGTCCGCAAACAGCACGAGCACACCCTGTGCGCCGAGCTCCGCGAACCGGTGAAGGTCGAAATGCTCACCGTCGATCGGCGTCTGGTCGATCTTGAAATCGCCCGTATGGACCAGGACGCCCATCGGCGTCGTGATCGCCAGCGCCACGCAGTCCGGCATGCTGTGCGTGACACGAAGAAACTCGACGGTGAAGGGCCCGATCGTCACGCGTTCCCGCGGCTTGATCGTCTTCAACCGGTCCTTCGCCTCGATGCCGTGCTCTTCGAGCTTCGGCTCGATGAGCGCTAGTGTCATGGCCGTGCCATACACGGGGCCGTCGAACTGCGGGAGCACGTGGGGGACCGCGCCGATGTGGTCCTCGTGGCCATGCGTCAGCACGAGCGCTTTCACCTTGTCGCCTCGCGCCTCCACGTATGTGAGGTCCGGAATGATCAGATCGACCCCGAGTTGGTCAGGCTCGGGAAACATCACGCCGGCGTCGATGAGAATTGTGGTGTCCTCCCACGACACGGCCATCATGTTCATGCCGAATTCGCCGACGCCTCCCAGCGGAATGACTTCGAGCGTCGCCGGCGACACGTCCGGTACGGCGGACTGATTCATTCGGAGCCCAGCTCATTCGAGCCGCATAAAGGCGGCCCCTCCGTACGACCACTTGGCCGATACGTGACGAAACCAATCGCGGGACGCGCCCCGGGCGGGACGATCATCGCGCGCAGTTCAGGCCGCTGGGAGGACCTGGACCCTTAACCGGCTCAGGATTGCTCCCGAGCGGGTCGAGGGGCAAAAACCGGGAAGGCTCAATGACTTGCGGCGAAAACTATAGCACAGCTCGCGACAGGCGGGCGATGTCGGCAAGTGTGAGCGCCTCCGGCCGCTGGCGCCCGTCGATGCCCGCGTGCTCGAGCAATTGTTCGGCAGGATGACCAAATGTCTCCGCCACCGGACGAAGCGCATTCGCGAGTGTCTTTCGCCGCTGCAGGAAGATGCCGCGGACGATCCGCTCGAAGACCCGCGGGTCGCCGACATCGATCGCGGGCGGCCGGAAGCGCAGGTGAACGACGGCGGAGGTGACCTTCGGCGGCGGCCGAAACGCGCCTGGCGGAAGCGTCAGGAGGTGGTCGACGTCGGCGCTCAATGCGACCTGAATCGCCAGCGCGCCGTAATCCTTGCCGCCGGGCTTGGCGACCAACCGCGCAGCGACCTCTTTCTGCAGCATCAGCATGGCGTCGCTGAAGAGGCGTCCACCATCCGCCGCCTTGAGAAGCGTGAACAGGATGGGAGAGGCCACGTTGTAAGGGAGGTTCCCGGCGACGCGCAGCGGCTGTCGCTCGTCATTCAATGCGGTTTCGAGACCGAGCTCGAGGAAGTCAGACTGGATGACGCGCAGGTTGGGAATGTTTTCACCGGCGAGCACTGTGGCCAGATCGCGGTCGATCTCGACGGCGATAACGTGCCCCGCCCGTTTGGCAAGAGTACGCGTCAGCGCACCGCGACCCGGTCCGATTTCGAGGAAGGTGTCGTCAGGGCCCGGGTCGATCGCGTCGACCCCCTTGGCGACCCACACCGGTTCAAGGAAGTGCTGGCCGAACCGCTTCCGTGGCCTACTCATCCTCCTCGCCGCGCCAGTACCGCTCCTCGATTTCCTCAATCTCTTCTTCGCTCAGACCGAAGTAGTGACCCACCTCATGGATCAGCGTCTCGCCGATGACCGCGCGCACGTCATCATCGCCCTCGCAGTCTTCCTCGATCGGCTTTTGAAAAATGGTGACGCGGTCCGGGAGGGTGTTGCCGTAGCTCCACGCGCGCTCGGGCAGCGGTGTCCCTTGATAGAGGCCGTACAACGAGTCGGGCGGCTCGATCTCCATCTCTTCGAGCAGCTCCGCGTTCGGCTCGTCCTCGACGACCACTGCGATGTTCCGCATCTCGCGGCGGAAACGTCTCGGGATGAGCGTGATCGCCTCAGCGACGAGGCGTTCGAATCTTTCTCTTTTCACGTCCTTCAGGCGGACCTGAACGTCCGCCTCTACCTCGTTTGCCCTTGGCGGCGCGGACCTTGTCAGGTCCGCGAGAAATGACCAATCGAAAATAATCGCATTCTTCGCGCACCGCACACTGTTCGCAGAGCGGCTTCGGCTTACAGACACGGCGTCCGTGAAGAATTTGTACATCGGAGGCGAGTGTCCATATCTCCTTCGGCAGCGCGGCGCAGAGCTGCTCCTCGACCTTCACCGGGTCGTCGCCTTCTGCGATGCCGATTCGGTTGGAGACCCGCAGCACGTGGCGGTCGACCGGCAGGCCGGGAACGCCGAGCGCATGGCCGAGCACGACGTTCGCCGTCTTTCTGCCCACACCCGGCAGCTTCGTCAGCAAGTCGATGTCCGCAGGGACGCCGCCGTTATGCTCGGCGACAAGCGCTTGCGACATGCCGATGAGCGCTTTTGACTTCTGACGGAAGAAACCGGTCGAGAGGATCACCGGCTCGAGATCGGCAGGCGTTGCCCTGGCGAGCGCTCGCGCGTCGGGGTACTTCCTGAAGAGCGCCGGTGTGACCATGTTCACGCGCGCATCGGTCGATTGCGCGGAGAGAATTGTCGCCACCAGCAGCTCGAACGGGGTCCGATAATGCAGCTCCGTATCAGCGTTCGGATGTTGCTCCGCGAGTGTTTCGATGATTCGCCGCGTGGTCTTCGGAGACTTCATGTAAT
>JACXTT010006011.1_pt1 | contig 17449 bp, 16 predicted proteins | sample 9270951 | NCBI WGS metagenome assembly JACXTT01 (sample SAMN15532306, study PRJNA645909) | rock metagenome | isolation source: weathered quartz diorite | place: Puerto Rico | collected 2017-06-21 | reverse complement strand
TGCGCGGCCGCCGCGTCGAAGGCCTCGCCTGTGGGCGCGAAATTGCGCCCGCGCACCCATTCGACGGTGCGCCGGTCGGGCGCGATCAGGCCGAAGCGCGCGCCGAGCTCCACCGTGAGGTTGCACAGCGTGAGCCGTGCCTCGACGTCGAGCGCGCGCACCGCCTCGCCCGCGAACTCGATCGCGTAGCCTACGCCCGCCGCCGCGCCGAGCTTGCCGATGATGTGCAGCGCCAGGTCCTTCGCGGTGACGCCCGCGCCGAGCGCGCCGTCGCAGCGAATGCGCATGCGCTTCGGCTTCTGTTGGCGCAGCGTCTGCGTGGCCAGCGCGTGCGTGCTCTCGGAAGAGCCCACGCCGAAGGCCAGCGCGCCGAGGCCGCCGTTGGTGCAGGTGTGGCTGTCGCCGCAGATCACGGTGAGGCCCGGCAGCACGATGCCCAGCTCCGGCCCCATCACATGCACGATGCCCTGGCCCGGCTGGCCGAGGTCGTAGAAGCGCACGCCGGCATCGGCGCTGAGCTTGGCGAGTGCGCCGTGCAGTCGGCCACCGAGCGGAAAGGTGCCGGGCGTGCGCCCGGGCAGGCTCGATGCGGCATGGTCGGGCGTGGCGAAGACCAGCGCGGGGTCATGCAGCGGAAGGCCGCGCGCGGCGATTTCGGCCAGCGCGGGCGGCCCCGAGAGGTCGTGCAGCAGGTGGCGATCGACGTGCAGCAGGGCCCAGCCGTCGCCCAGTTCGCGCACGACGTGCGCGTCCCAGAGCTTGTCGAACAGGGTGCGGGGCATGTCAGCGGCTTTCCATCGTGGCGCCTGCGTTGAAACGCGTGCGCAGGGCATCCCACTCGTCGGCGCCGAAGCGGCGAAAGGTCTGGGCCACGGTGGCATTCACCGTCGGGGCCTTGGAGGTCGCCTTGAGTTCGGCCAGCGCCGCATCGCCGGCCTCGATGGCGGCCTTGAGCATCAGTCCCGGCAGGATCGCCAGCCTGTAGCCCATGGCTTCGGCCTCGCGCAGGTCGAACACCGGCGTGCGTCCGCCCGGCACCACGTTGAGCAGGCAGGGGCCGTGCACGCGCTTCGGCACGGCGGCCACTTCCTCGATCGTCTGCGTGGCTTCGACAAAAGCCATGTCGGCGCCTGCCTGCAATGCGGCGTTGGCGCGTTCGATGGCCTCGTCCAGGCCCAGCATGGCACGCGCGTCGGTGCGCGCGATGACGATGAACGCCTTGGTGCGTCGCGCTTCCACCGCTGCGCGGATCTTCGAGACGAACTCCTCGCGCGACACCACTTCCTTGCCGTCGAGATGGCCGCAGCGCTTGGGCGCGACCTGGTCCTCGATGTGGATGGCCGCCACGCCGCGCGCCTCGTACTCGCGCACGGTGCGTGTCACGTTCAGCTCGTTGCCGTAGCCCGTGTCGGCGTCGGCGATGAGCGGAATGGCGACCGAGCGCGCCATCACCGCCGCGTTGTCGACCATCTCGCTCATGGTGAGCAGGCCGAAGTCAGGGAAGCCGCGTGCGGCCGAGGTGCCGGCGCCCGTCATGTAGGCCGCGGCGAAACCGGCCTGCTCGATCAGGCGCGCGCCGATGGCGTCGTACGCGCCCGGGGCGATCACCATGCCGGGTGCGCCAAGCAGGTCGCGCAGTGAGGTGGGTGTGCTCATCTGATTTCCGTTCCTGTGTTTCGTTGTCGATGGGTTGATATGGTGTTTATAACAATATTACAACATAACAACAAGTCAACGAGGATATCCTCGAAGCTCGAAGAACTGTTTCCCTGGCCCATGAACACCTCCTCCAAGCACTCCGTCCCGCCGCCTGCGCTGGCCAAGGGGACGCCGTTGCATCGGCAGCTTTTCCTGACGCTGCGCGACCAGATCTCGCGCGGCATGTTTGCGCCGGGGACTCCATTGCCCAAGGAGGAGGCGCTGTGCGAAAGCTTCGGCGTTTCGCGCATCACGGTCAGGCGTGCGCTGGCCGATCTGGTCGCGCTGGGGCTGCTGGAGAAACGCCACGGGCTCGGCACGTTCGTGCGGATGGATCTGCCATTGGCGCGGCCCATCCCGTCGCTGGGTCTGGTCGACGGCCTGCGCAAGACGGCACTCGCAACCCACGCTGAAGTGCTGGAGGTCGCGCATGCGGTGCCTCCGCCCGATGTCGCGACGCTGCTGCAGCTCGACCCCGGTGCCCTGGCGGTTCACGCGCTGCGCCTGCGCAGCAAGGGCGATGTGCCGGTCATGCTCACCGACGCCTGGGTTCCGCTGCGCCTGGGCCGCCGGGTCTCTGCCGCGGCGCTGCGCAAGCAGGCCCTCTATGAGATCCTGATGGGGCAGGGCGTCAAGTTCGGGCGCGCCGTACAGGAGCTGACGGCGATCGCCGCGGACGCGCAGCAGTCGCGCCTGCTGCGAACCGAACTGGGCGGGCCGCTGCTCAAGCTGGTGCGGGTGATCCACGACACGGACCTGGCGCCGGTGCAGCATCTGACTGCCTACATGTCGCCGGCGCACAGCCGCATCCTGATGGACATTCCCGGCGAGACGGTCAACACCCTGACGGCGGGGCAGATAGTGTTCGACGAGTCCTGACCTGCGCCGCCGCGGAAAGGGTGAGCTAGCATTCGGCCCACTTCATTCAGCTTCCCCGGAACATGTTCACAGGTATCGTCCAAGGCGTGGCGCGCATCGTCGCCATCGAGGATCGTCAGGGTCTGCGCAGCTTCACGATCGATTTTCCCGCTGGCTTCTGCGCTGACCTGGCAACAGGCGCCAGCGTATCGGTCGATGGCGTCTGCCTGACGGTGACGCAGCTTCTGTCGCCCACATCGGTGACGTTCGACGTCATCCTGCAGAGCCTCAATGTCACGACCCTGGGCAACTATGCGGTCGGCGATTCCGTCAACGTGGAGCGCGCCGCGAAGGATGGCGCTGAAATCGGTGGCCATCCGCTGTCGGGCCACATCGATTTCTCGGCCGAGATCATGACGGTCCAGACCTCCGACACGAACCGCGTGCTGCGGATCGGCATCCCCGAGGGTTTTCGCAAGTATGTCTTCGCGAAGGGCTACATCGCCATCAACGGCGCCAGCCTGACAGTCTCCGAGGCGAGCCGCGCCGAGGGCTGGTTTGAGGTCTGGTTGATTCCCGAAACCCGCCGCATGACGGTCTTCGAGAACAAGCGCGCGGGCGATCGCCTGAACATCGAGATCGAGCGCGGCACGCAAGTGGTCGTCGACACGGTCAGGGAAGCCGTCAGCGAAAGCCTGGGCAAGCTGCAGCCGCTTCTGGAGGCGCTGTTGCGCGAGAAGGGGCTGACGCTTGAGGACTTCGTGCAGCCGCCGGTGAAGCTGCACTAGCAGGCACGTGTACCAAAGCCGCCGGAAGCATCCTTTCGTGAGGGATGCATCCGGCGACCGTGCGTCAGCGACAGGGTCAGGGCGGGGGGGCAGCCGTGCCAGTGCGCGTGATCTTGCGGATCGTGTTGTTCGAGCGATCCGCAACGAACACGTCGCCATTGTGATCAACGGCCAGACCCATGGTATCGCTGAATTTGGCGCTGTCGCCGGGGCCGTCCTGATATCCCCAGGTGCCGCGGCCAGCCAGCGTCGTCACGACCTGGGTCGGCGAGATCTTGCGGATGCTGTAGGTGGACGGCTCTGCAACGTAAACGTTGCCACCGGCATCCGTCGCTACACCGTGTGGCGCGGACAAGCCGGCCAAGATACCCGTGCCGTCTGTGGACAGCGAAGAACCGCTGCCGGCGAAGGTCGACACATCTCCCGTGGGGGTGATCTTGCGAATCCGGTTGTTGCTCTGGTCTCCGACATAGAGGTTGCCTGCGCCATCGATGGCGAGACCGGTCGGTTGGTTGAATTGCGCGTTCACCCCATTTGCGTCCAGGAACCCCGGTGTGCCATTGCCGGCAAAGGTCGAAACCTCCCCAGCAGGGGTGATCTTGCGAATCACATGGTTGTTCTGGTCCGCGACAAAGAGGTTGCCGTTGGCGTCCAGCACGATGCCCCACGGATTCTGGAATTGTGCGGATGTACCCGTGCCATTGACGTAATCCGGGGTGGTGCTGCCCGCGAAGACATCCACGACGCCCGCAGCCGTGATCCTGCGGATCATGTGATTTTCGTAGTCCGTCACATAGGCGGTACCGCTGGCATCGATGGCGATCCCTCTGGGGCTCTGGAATCTTGCCGCCGTACGGATTCCATCAAGATATCCCGGGGTTGTGTGGTCCCCGGCCAGTGTGGAAACGACGCCTGCGGGAGTGATCTGGCGGATCATGTTGTTGTCGGTGTCCGCGACGAACAGCGTTCCGTCTGGAGCGAACGCAAGGCCGAACGGACCGTTGAAACCCGCGGCCAGACCGATTCCATCCTGGAAGCCGCGCGTCGTGCTTCCAGCGAACGGGACGACTTTCGCCGATGCTCCACCCCAATCACCGCACACGATGGCGACCGATACGACGTCCGCCGTTGCGGTGCCCGATGGGCCGTTCAGGAAGCAGGCCTGCCCAAATGGAAAGGTCGCGAAGCCGACGTCGTATGTGGTGCCGGACGGCAGGGCCGTTGCGAACTTGAAGGCCGTGGAGCCATTGGCCACGGAGAGCAGGTCGCCGCCGTTGTTCTGCAGTGCCAGGCCTTCGGCGCTCAGGCCCGAAATGGTGCCGCCGATCGTGAACTTGGCGGTCGAACCACCGCTGTCGCCACTGCTGTTGTGGCTGTCGCCGATGCTGGGAGGATTGCTGTTGTTGCTGGTGTTCCCACCGACACCGACGCCCGCGAAGAACGAGCCTCCTCCATTGCCACCACCGCCACATCCCGAGAGCAGCAGCAGCGTTGCCACGCTGACTGCCGCGAGTGGCCTGTAGTAAGTCCGAGTATTCACTGATTGTTTTCCTGTGCTGGGTTACGAAGGCCCCACCTGCGTTGGGTGGCATCGGCCATCCATCCGAGGCACGGGGCCGGACTGAAGCGCATCGACCTTGTCGGTCGTGTCGCGTGCGCGTCAGTCCCCGGCATTGCATTGCCCATGCGGACTCCGCTCGCCAGACGCTGGACGCCCACGGATTCACATATCGGTCACAAATGAGAAAACTTTAGGGTGCATGGAAGACGCGTCCAGCGAACGTCGGCGCTTTAAATGTCCCATTGACAGAACATTGAAACTGCAAAACCATCAACGGCATGTCGCAAATGCCTTTGCCGAAATACCACCAGATCTATCTGGTCCTGCGTGAGCAGTTGCACGAGGGGCGTTTCGCGGAAGGGCTGCCCGGTGAACTGGCGCTGATGGCGCAATTCAACGTGGCGCGCGTCACGGTGCGGCGCGCGCTGGAGCAACTGGCCTCCGAAGGCCTGATCGCGCGCAATCCGGGGCGTCGCACGCGCGCGCTGCCCCCCCCCGGCGCGGGGGAAGGTCCCGCAGGCAAGAGCATGGAGCGTGCCAATCTGCGCGGCCTGCTCGAGAACCTGGTGACCATGGGCCTGCACACCTCCGTGAAGGTGATCGAGGTGGCCACCATCACCGCATCCACGCAGGTGGCCGAGGCGCTGCAGCTGCAACTCGGCGACCCGGTGCAGAAGGCGGTGCGGGTGCGCTCCACCAAGGAAGGGCCGCTCTCGCACATCACGACCTACGTGCCCGACTCCATCGCGCGCCGTTTCGGCCGCCGCGAGCTGTCGAAGAAGCCCATCCTCGTGTTGCTGGAGGAATCCGGCGTCAAGGTGGGGCGTGCGCACCAGACCATCTCGGCGCGGCTGGCGGACAACGTGCTGGCGCAGCACCTGGATGTGTCCGTCGGCTCCGCGCTGCTCGCGGTGCGCCGCCTGATCTACGACGAAGACGAGCGGCCCGTGCAATGGCTGCACGGCCTCTATCGCCCCGACCGCTACACCTACGAAATGCAGCTCTCCCGCGTGGGCAGCATCGACGCGAAGGTGTGGGTCAGCAAAGACGTGTCAGCCCAGTTCAACTGAAGAAGAAGGAAAGCCCCATGCAGAACCGCCGCAGTTTCGTCTCGCAGTCCGCCGCCCTGGCCACTGCCGTCGCCTTTCCGCTCGTGGCCGGCGCGCAGCCCAAGACCGTCAAGGTCGGCGTGCTGCATCCGGTCACCGGCGCGCTGGCCTATTCGGGGCAGCAGTGCCGCCTGGGTGCGCTGATGGCCATCGAGGACATCAATGCCGCGGGCGGCATCAAGTCGCTCGGCGGCGCGAAGCTCGAGGCGCTGTTGGGCGACGCTCAATCGCAGCCGCAGGCCGGCGCGGCCGAGGTCGAGAAGATGAACGAAGCCGGTGTCTCGGCCATCGTGGGTGCTTTTGCGTCGGCCATCTGCCTGGCCACCACGCAGGCGGCCGCCAAGTACAACCTGCCGCACGTGGTCGACGTGGGCGTGGCCGACCAGATCGTCGAGCGTGGATTGAAAAACACCTTCCGTTTCGGCCCAGGCTACAAGAAGTCGACCGAGGTGGCCATGGCCAACCTGCTGGTGCTCAACAAGGCCGCGGGCAGTCCGGCCAAGACCGTGATGGTCATCCACGAGGAGTCGCTGTTCGGCGCGGGTACCGCACAACTCCTGTCGCGTGAACTCCCGGGCTACGGCTTCGAGGTGAAGGAGGTGGTCAAGCACGCCAATCCCACGCGCGACTTCAACAACATCGTGCTGCGCATGAAGTCGGTCAACCCCGACATCGTGATTCCCGCCAACTACTACAACGAATACGCGCTGCTGGTGCGCACCATGCAGCAGCAGAAGGTGGTGCCCAAGGCGATCTTCTCGGTGCTGGGCGGCGCCGCGTCGAGCTACAAGTTCGTGAAGGAATTCCCGGACGCGGCCAACGGCATCATCGACTGCAACCACTGGTTCAATCCGAAGGACAAGCGCTCGCAGGAGCTGCGCAAGCGCGTGGAAGCCAAGGGCCAGTTCTTCAGCTACGAGGTCTTCATGACCTACACCTCGATGTGGCTGCTGGCCGATGCCATCGAGCGCGCGAAGTCGACGGAGCGCGCGGCCATCATCGATGCGCTGGAGAAGAGCACGTTCTCGAATCACATCATGCCCTACGGCCCCACCAGGTTCGTCAACGGCCAGAACGAAGGTGCGCAACCGCTGATGACGCAGGTGGTGAAGAACGACATCAAGGTGATCATCCCGCGCGACTACCGAGAGGTCGATCCCGTCTTCCCGCTCAAGGCCTGACATGGGCTCCCGCGCAGCCAAGACCGATCCAGCCGCATGCTAGACATCAACATCCTCCTGCCGTCGGTCCTCAACGGACTGACGACAGGCGCCGTGTACGCATTGATAGCGGTCGGCCTGACCCTGATCTACGGCGTCCTGCACATCATCAATTTCGCTCACGGCGCGAGCCTGATGCTGGCCCTGTACGCCGTTTACTTCCTGAAGGAACGCTGGGGCATCGACCCCTATATGGCACTGCCCATTGCCATCGTGGGCATGTTCGCGCTCGGCTATGCACTGCAACGCATCGTCATCAACAGGGCGGGCCACGGCAAGGACGAGAACATCCTGCTCGCCACGCTGGGCATTGCCATCGTCATGGAAAACCTCGCGCTGCTGTTCTTCAAGTCGGACACCCGCAGCATCGACACCGCCTACTCTCTGAGCACCGTCGCCATCGGCCCGGCCATGATCGCCGTGCCCAAGCTGGTGGCTTTTGCGGGCGCACTGGTCGTGTCCGGCGTGCTGTTCTGGATCATGGGTCGCACCGACCTGGGCCGCGCCATCCGCGCCGTGGCCAAGGAAAAGGAGGGCGCCAAGCTCATGGGCATCGATGTCGATCACGTCTACGCCATGAGCTTCGGCATCGGCCTGGCCTGCCTGGGCGCCGCCGCGTGCTTCCTTCTGCCCGCCTATTACGTCAATCCCCAGGTGGGCGGCGGCTTCGTGCTCGTGGCCTTCACCATCGTCGTACTCGGCGGCATGGGCAGCTTCGTCGGTGCGCTCATCGGCGGCTTCCTGGTGGGTGTCGTCGAATCGCTGGGCGGCCTGTATCTTGGTGAATCGCTCGGGCAGATCGGCATCTTCGCCATCTTCATCGGCGTGGTCCTGTTCCGCCCGCAAGGCATGTTCGGAGCCAAGGCATGAGCGCGGGCCACAAGCAACTCGCCGGCATCGCGCTTTTTGCGGTGCTCATCGGCTGCGTGCCGTTCGCCACTTCGTCTGGCGTCGTGCTCAACTTCGTGATGATGGCGCTCTACGCCACGCTCATCGCGCAGGCGTGGAACATCCTCGGCGGCTTCGGCGGGCAGTTCTCCTTCGGGCATGCGCTGTTCTTCGGCACGGGCGCCTACATCCAGGCCATTGCGCAATTGCAAGGCGGCATCAACGCCTGGCTGGCACTGCCGCTCGCAGTGGCGGGCGCTTCGGTGGTGGGCCTGTTCGTCGGCGCGCTCACCTTTCGCTACGGCCTGAAGGGCTCGTACTTCGCGCTCGTCACGCTGGCCTTTGCCGAGGTGTTTCGCATCGTCGCGCTGTCGGTGGACTTCACGGGTGGCGGTGTCGGGCTGATGGTGCCGCTTCGCGAATCGGTGTCCAACCTTCAGTTCGCCACGCGCGCGGGCTACCTCCGGGTGGTGCTGGCCATGGTCGTGGCGGCGTTGCTCGTCACCTGGTGGCTGCGCAATGGCCGCTTCGGCGCCTACTTGCAGGCGGTGCGCGACAACGAAGACGCGGCGCGCGCCGTCGGCGTGAACCCGTTTCGCATCAAGCTCGCGGCGATCGGCATTTCTGCCGCCTTCATGGGCGCGGCCGGCGCTTTCTATGTGCAGGTGTTCCAGTACATCGATGCCGGCATCGCCTATGGCTCCCTCACTTCGGTCGAGGCGCTGGTCGCGGCCATCGTGGGCGGCATGGGCACGCTGTGGGGGCCGGTGCTCGGCGCCGCGGTGCTGCACCTGTTGTCGGACCTCACGCGTAACCTGTTCGGCGAGCTGCCTGGCATCAACATGGTGATCTACGGCTCGGTGCTCGTGCTGATCGTGATCTTCCTGCCGCGCGGCATCGCCGGCCTGGGGCTGTCGGTGCGGCAGCTCTGGAATGCGAAGGGAGGCCGCCATGACTGAGCCCTTGCTCGTCCTCAGCGGCGTCTCGCGTTCCTTCGGCGGGCTGAAGGCGGTGCAGAACGTGAGCCTGTCGGTCCATGAGGGCAGCCTCAGCGCGCTCATCGGCCCGAACGGCGCCGGCAAGACCACGCTGTTCGCGCTGATGTCGGGCTTCCTGAGGCCTGACGCCGGCACGGTGCGCTTCGCGGGGCAGGACATCACCGGCCAGGAGCCCCACCGCAACGCCGCGCTTGGCATGACGCGCACCTTCCAGATCGTCAAACCCTTCGCGGCCCAGACGGTGCGCGAGAACATCGCCGTGGGCGCGCATCTGCATGTGCGAAACCGCGGCGAGGCGCTGAAGACCGCCGAAGCCGTTGCGCAGCGCGTGGGCCTTGCGCCGCAACTGGACAAGCCCGCCTCGGACCTCACCGTGGCGGGCCGCAAGCGGCTCGAGCTGGCTCGCGCGCTGGCCACCCGGCCGCGCCTGCTGCTGCTCGACGAAGTGCTGGCCGGCCTCAATCCGCAGGAGATCGCCGAAATGATGCCGGTGGTGCGCGGCATTGCCGACAGCGGCGTGACCGTTTTGATGATCGAACACGTGATGCAGGCCGTGATGCATCTGGCCGAGCATGTGTGGGTGCTGGCCCAGGGCCAGCTCATTGCCCAGGGCAATCCGGCGCAGGTCACCTCCGACGACCGCGTCGTCGAGGCGTATCTGGGTCATGGCACAGCGGCGCGGCTGCGCAAGGCCGCCTCGGGAGTCGCGGCATGAGCGCGTTGCTGGACATCCAGGGCCTGCGCGGCGGCTACGGCCGCGTGGAGGTGCTGCGCGGCGTCGACCTGCGGGTCGACGCCGGCGAGATGGTCGCGCTGCTCGGCAGCAACGGCGCAGGCAAGTCGACACTCAACAAGATGGTCTGCGGACTGTGCCCGGCCTGGAGCGGCACCGTGCGCTTCGACGGCAAGGACCTGAGCGGCGCGCACTACCGCGATGTGGTGAAGGCCGGGCTCATCCAGGTGCCCGAGGGCCGCAAGATCTTCCCCAACCTGAGCGTGCTCGAGAACCTGGAGCTCGGCTCCTTCACTCGCGCCCGAGAGCGCCGCGCGGCCAATGTCGAGAAGATGTTCCATATCTTCCCGCGGCTGCGCGAACGCGTGGGGCAACACGCGGGCACCATGAGCGGCGGCGAGCAGCAGATGCTGGCGATTGCACGCGGGCTCATGGCCGAGCCGGTGCTGCTGATCCTCGACGAACCTTCGCTCGGCCTCTCCCCTCTGCTGGTCGAGGAGATGTTCTCGCTGATCCGCGAGCTGCGCGACGGCGGTCTTGCGGTGCTGCTGGTCGAGCAGAACGTGGGCCAGTCGCTCGAGATTGCCGACCGCGCCTATGTGCTGGAGAACGGCAGCGTGCGCTTCTCGGGCAAGCCCGATGCGCTGCTGGGCAGCGACGAACTTCGGCGCGCCTACCTGGGGCTTTGAGCGGGCTTTCGAAAAAGCAAGGAAACAATGATGAAACGCCGTGACATCCTCATCACGCCCGCCGCACTGGCATCGTTGACGCTGGCCACCCATGCGCGCGCGCAGATCGGCAGCGCTCCCGTGCGCATCCTGGTCGGCGCCCCCGCGGGTGGCTCGACCGACACGCTGGCCCGCTCGCTGGCCGTCAGCATGGGCCCCGCGCTGGGCCGCACCGTCATCGTAGAAAACAGGCCCGGTGCCGGCGGCAACATCGCGGCCGACGCCGTGGCCAAGGCCGCGCCCGACGGGCAGACCCTGCTGCTGAGCTTCACCAGCCACGCCATCAACGCCACCCTCTACCCGAAGCTGCCCTTCGATCCGGTGAAGGACTTCACTGCGCTTACCTGCGTCGCGACCTCGCCGTCCATCCTGGTGGCCAGTCCTTCGTTGCCGGTGAAGGAGGTGCGCGAACTCATCGCGCTCGCCAAGGCGAAGCCGGGCCAGCTCAACTTCGCGATCGGCGCCGTGGGTTCGTCGCTGCACATGGCCGGCGAAGCCTTCAAGATGCAGGCCGGCGTGGACATCGTGAACATCCCGTACAAGGGCACCGCACCCGCCGTGCAGGATCTGCTCGCGGGCCAGGTGCAACTGATGTTCGCGGCGGTGGGCAACGTCAAGGCGCACATCCAGGCGGGCAAGCTCAACGCGCTGGGTGTCACCACCGCCAGGCGCCTGCCCGCGTTTCCCGACGTGCCGGCCATCGCCGAAGCCCTGCCGGGCTACGAGTCGAGCGCGTGGTTCGGCCTCTTCGGCCCCGCGCGCATGCCGGCTGACGTATCCCGCAGGCTCAGCGAAGCGGCGCGCCACGCGCTGCAGCAGCCCGACATGCGCCAGCGCCTGGACACCGAAGGCGCGATTCCGGTCGGCAATTCGCCGGAGCAGTTTTCGGCCTTCGTGCAGAGCGAGATCACGCGCTGGGCCAAGGTCGTGAAGTTTTCCGGAGCCAAGCCGGAATGAACGCGCGCACGCAAGACCGCACGCTGGCGCAGAAGCTCATTGCACGCGCCAGCGGCCGCGACCATGTGGCGGTGGGCGAGATCGTGACCTGCGACGTCGACCTCGCCATGTTCCACGACTCTTCGGGTCCGCGCCGGCTGAAGCCCATGCTCGAGGAACTGGGCGCGCAGATCTGGGACCGCTCGCGCATCGTGCTCGTGATGGACCACTACGTGCCCGAGCGCGGCGACGACTCGCGCCGCATCGTGCGCATCGCGCGCGACTGGGCGCGCGACCAGCAGCTGCCGCACGTCTACGACAGCCAGGGCATCTGCCACGTCGTGGTGCCGCAGCACGGCCACATCCGTCCCGGCATGCTGTGCGTGGGCGGCGATTCGCACTCGCCCACGGGCGGCGCGTTCGGCGCGTACATGTTCGGCGTGGGTAGCACCGAGATGCTCGGCGTGCTGGTCACCGGCCAGATCTGGCTGCGCGTGCCGGAGACCCTGCAGATGTGGTGGGACGGCAAGCTGTCCGCGGGCGTGACCGCGAAAGACATGATGCTGCACATGATCGGCCGTTTCGGCATGAACGGCGGGCGCTACCAGGCGGTCGAGTTCGCGGGTCCGGCCGTCATGGCGCTGTCGATGCAGGAACGCATGACGCTGTCCAACATGAGCGCCGAACTCGGCGCGCAGGCGGGACTGATCGCGCCCGATGCCACCACTGCCGCGTTCCTCGCGCAGGCCGGCGCGCCGCCTGTCGACATGACGCCGTGGTTCACCGACGAGGGCGCCGATCTCACGCGCCACCGTTTCGACGCCAGTGCGCTGGAGCCGCACATTGCCGCGCCTCACAGCCCGGCCAATTCGCACGGCGTGAGCCGCTACGCGGACACACCGGTCGACGTGGCCTACATCGGCGCCTGCACCGGCGCCAAGCTCGACGACCTGCGCGCCGCGGCACAGGTGCTGCGCGGGCACAAGGTGGCGGCGGGCATTCGCCTGATCGTCGCGCCCGCCAGCATCCAGGACCAGGAGCAGGCGCGCGAAGAAGGCGTGCTTCAGGTGCTGATGGACGCCGGCGCCGAACTGTTTCCGACCGCCTGCGGCGCCTGCTCGGGTTATGGCGATCCGATGGGCGACGACGTGACCGTCATCTCCACCACGGCGCGCAACTTCAAGGGCCGCATGGGCTCGCCGACCGCGCAGGTGTACCTGGGCTCGCCCTACACCGTGGCGGCTGCCGCGCTGCGCGGCCGCGTGACCGATCCGCGGGAGGTGCTGGCATGAACTTGAACATGCTCACGACCACCGGCCGACCCGTGCATCGCGTCTGGCGCGTGGGCGCCGACATCGACACCGACGCGCTCGCGCCCGGTCATGCGATGAAGCACGGCGTCGACGTCATCGCGAAGCACTGTCTCGAAGCCATCCGCCCCGAGTTCGCCGCGCAGGTGCGCCCTGGCGATGTGATCGTGGCGGGGCCCAACTTCGGCATCGGCTCCTCGCGCGAGCAGGCCGCCGCCGTGCTCGTGCAGCTGGGCGTGGCCGCCGTGATCGCGCCCTCGTACAGCGGCCTGTATTTCCGCAATGCCTTCAACGTGGGGCTGCTGCTGCTGACTTGCGCCGAAGCCGAAACGCTCGAGGAGGGCGAAAGCATCACGCTCGACACCCGGACGCCCGCCTTGCATACCGCCGGCGCACGCGCGCTCGCCTGCGAACCCGTGCCGGACTTCCTGATGGAAATGGTCGATGCGGGCGGCCTGCTGCGGTTGCTGCGCCAGCGCATGGCCGCAAGGAAAGAAGTCGATGCGCACTGACGAAGACCCCCAACGCGCGGTGCTGCGGGAAACAGTCGCGCTGCACGCGGCGCAACCCGCCACCCCAGAAGCGGCGCTGCAGGCCCGGCGCCTGCTGGTCGACACGCTCGGCTGTGCGCTCGCGGGTCGGCATGCGGATGAAGTCCGGCGCCTCGAAGCCGCGCTCGCAGCCTGCGAACCCGGCGATTTTTCTTTCCCCGGTGGCCCGGCGATGGGCGTGCAGGCCGCCGCTCAGGTGCTGGCCATGGCCGCGACCTGGGACGAAGCCTGCGAAGGCCACGCACTTGCGCATGGCCGCCCCGGCGTGCCTTTGGTGGCGGCATTGCTGCCGCTCGCATTGCGCCGTGGTGCCGGTCTGGGTGAATTCATCGAGGCCTTCGTGCTCGGCTACGAGGTCGGTGCGCGCTGCGGCGCCTGGCTGCGCATCCGGCCCGGCATGCATGTCGATGCCAACTGGCCCGCTCTGGGCGTTGCCGCTGGGGTGGCGCGACTGCTTGGCCTGGCGCCGGAAGGCATCGTGCAGGCCATCGACATCGCGGCCTGCCAGCTCGCCACGAGCCTTTACCTGCCGGTGCAGCAAGGCCGCACCGCGCGCAACACCTACCTGGGCCACAGTGCGTCGTCGGGGTTGCAGGCGGCCTTTGCGAGCGCGGCGGGCATCGACGCGCCGGCCGGCGCGCTGGCTCACTATGCGCTCACGCACTCGGCTGCTTCCGCCCAGCCGCTGCCCGACGCGCAAACACTGTTGCTGCGAGACGCCTACCTCAAGCCCTTTGCGGCCGTGCGCCACGTGCACTACGGTGCGACCGCTGCGCGCCGCATCCGTGAGCAGCTGGGGCGCGAGACGCGCGGCATTCACCGCATCGCGCTCAAGGTGTACGACGAGGCCATCGTCTATTGCGGCAACCGCGCGCCGCACACGCCGATCCAGGCGCAGTTCAGCCTCTCGTTCGGTATCGCGGCCATGCTGCGCTTCGGCGACGTCGATCCCTCGGTCTATGCCGCGCCGCGTTTCGACGACCCCGAGCTGCGGAGGCTCGAGGCGCTGGTCGTGCTGGAAACAGATGCGGACCTGACGGCGCGCAAGCAGCGCGGTGCGACGCTCTCGGTGGCGCATGCCGGCGGCGGGTTCGAGGAAAGCGTCGGCACCATCGCCGGCGATGCGGCCTATCCGCTCGACCGCGCGGCGCTCACCGCCAAATTCGCGCACTACGCAACGCTTGACGCTGCGCACGGCGTCGTGGGCCCGAAGGCCGCGCACTTTTGCGACAGCGTGCTCGACGCGCCGGCCGGAACCCCCCTCGGTGCACTGTGGCAGCAGCTTGCCGGCTGACGAATCACTTCACTCCAACTTCCACCCCATCATGAAACTTCTGCGCTGCCTCGTGAGCACACTGCTCGTGTGCCTGCCGCTGGCCGCCGCCGCCCAGGCGAGCGACTTTCCGAGCAAGGCGATCCGCATCGTCGTGCCGTTCCCGCCGGGCGGCGCGACCGATGCGGCCGCGCGCCTTGTCGCGGTGAAGATGAGCGAGCACTGGGGCCAGCCCGTGCTGGTCGACAACCGCGCGGGCGCGGGCGGCAACGTGGGCTCCGACCTCGTCGCCAAGTCGCCGGCCGATGGCTACACGCTGGTGATGGGCGTGACAGGCTCGCACGCCATCAATGCGTCGCTCTACGGCAAGATGCCCTACGACCCGGTGACCGACTTCGTCGCCATCAGCCAGGTCGCCGTGGTCCCCAATGTGCTGGTGGTGCATCCGTCGGTGCCCGTCAAGAACCTGGCCGAGCTGGTGGCCCTCGCGAAGAAGGAGCCCGGCAAGCTGAATTACGCGTCGCTCGGCAACGGCACCGCGGCGCATCTGGGCATGGAAATGCTCAAGTCCGACGCCGGCGTCGACATCACGCACGTGCCCTACAAGGGCAGCGCGCCGGCGGTGTCCGACCTGCTGGCCGGCCAGGTGCAGATGATGGTCGACGGGTTGCCCTCGGCCCTGCCGCACATCAAGGCGGGCAAGCTGCGCGCCATTGCACTGACCAGCCTGCGGCGTGCACCGTCGCTGCCGGACCTTCCGACCATCTCGGAAACCTACCCAGGCTTCTATGCGGATGCGTGGTCGGGCCTGTTCTCGCCCAGGGGCACGCCGCAGCCGGTGGTCGACAAGCTCTCCGCCGAGGTGCAGCGCATCCTGAAGCTGCCCGACGTGCGGGAAAAGCTCGTGGCCCTCGGCGCGGAGCCAGTCGGTTCGACGCAAGCGGAATTCACGGCTCACGTCAAACGCGAGATCGAAAAATGGGCCAAGGTCGTCAAGACCAGCGGCGCAAAGGTGGACTGAACAATGACCGACACACTCGACCCCGTCACGCTCGCCGTGCTGCGCGGCCGCCTGGAGCAGGTGGCCGACGAAATGGACGCCACGCTCTACCGCAGCGCGTTCAACCCCATCATTGCCGAGGCGCACGACGCCTGCCACGGCCTCTACGACGCCTTCACCGGCGACACCCTGGTGCAGGGCAAGTCGGGCCTTCCGGTGTTCGTGGGTGCCATGGCCTTTGCGGTGCGCGCCACGGCCAGGGCGGCCGAACCGCGCGGCGGCATGAAGGACGGTGACATCTGGATCAGCAACGATGCCTACGACGGCGGCACGCACGCCAACGACTTCAAGCTCGTGAAACCCTTCTTTCGCAACGGCAGGCTGTACTGCTACATGGCCTCCGCCGCGCACTGGCACGACGTGGGTGGTGCGGTACCGGGCAACTACAACCCCGCTGCCACCGAGTGCTGGCAGGAAGCGGTACAGATCCCGCCGGTGCGCATCGTGCGCCATGGCGAACTCGACGCCGACGTGCTGGCCATCCTGCAGGCCAACACGCGCCTGCCCGACAGCCTCTGGGGCGACCTGAACGGCCAGCTCGCCGCGCTGGAACTCGGCGCCAGGCGGCTGAACGGCCTGCTCGACGAGTACGGCGACGACCTGGTGTTGAACGCGCTGGGAGAACTGCGCAGCCGCGCGCTGCGCCTGATGCGCTCGCACATCGCCTCGCTGCCCGACGGGCGCTACAGCTTCGAAGACGTGCTGGACAACGACGGCATCGTCAACGAGCCGCTGACCATCGCACTCGACATGACCGTGGCGGGCGACCGGCTCACGCTGGACTTCTCGCGCACGTCGCCGCAATGCGCGGGGCCTGTGAACATCTCCCATGCCACGGCGGTGGCGGCCTGCTATGTCGCGCTCAAGCACCTCTTTCCCGATGTGCCCGCGAACGCAGGCGTGCTCGACGCGGTGGACTTCGTGATTCCGGAACGCCTGGTGATCAGCGCGGAGCGTCCGCGCCCCGTCGGCGGCTACACCGAGACCATCCTGCGCATGATCGACGTGATCTTCAGCGCCGCCGCGCAGGCCGACCCTACGCGGGCCGTGGCGCAGGCCTACGGCACCATCAATGCGCTGTCGATTGCGGGCCACCGCAGCGACAAGGGCCGCGAGGGCCAGCGCTGGGTGATGTTCAGCTTCTTCGGCGGCGGTCACGGCGGCCATTCGGGCGGCGACGGCCTCGCGCACGGCAATGCGCCGATCTCCACGGCGACCATTCCGCCGCTCGAGATTCTCGAGGCCGCGTACCCTGTGCGGTTCACCGAATGGTCGCTGCGCGCCGACTCTGGCGGCGACGGCCGGCACCGTGGCGGCCTCGGGGCCGTCTATGAAATCGAGCTGCTCGAAAAGGATGCCGAAGTGTTCGTCTTCGGCGAACGCGGCACTTCGCCGCCCAAGGGCATCGCAGGTGGCGGCAGCGGCGCGGTCAACGTGTTCCGCTACGAGAACGCCGGCGAATGGCACACGCCGCCTATGGTCTCGAAGATGCGCGGCATCACGCTGGCGCGCGGCGAACGCGTGCGCCTTGAAACCCCCGGCGGCGGCGGCTGGGGCAGCGCCGCCGAGCGGCCCGTGCCGCAGCGCGAGGCCGACGTGGCCATGGGCTATGTGACCGGCAGCAACAACAAGAAGGCGTCCCAATGACTTCCCCTTGCAAATCCCTGGTAGGCGGCGTCGATGTCGGCGCCACTTTCCCCGACCTCTTACTTATCGACGAAGCCAACGGTGCCGCGCC
>JACXTT010006010.1_pt1 | contig 17451 bp, 17 predicted proteins | sample 9270951 | NCBI WGS metagenome assembly JACXTT01 (sample SAMN15532306, study PRJNA645909) | rock metagenome | isolation source: weathered quartz diorite | place: Puerto Rico | collected 2017-06-21 | reverse complement strand
AAATCGTTTGGGCCGGTTCGCACCCTGATTCCCCTGGATTCCCTCCGCGCCCGTCGCACCTTTGGGGCCAGTCGATCCCGTGAGTCCAGCCGGACCCGAAGCACCGGTTGCGCCCGTCGCGCCGGTGACGCCCGCCGGTCCCGTCGATCCGGTTGTGCCGGTCGGACCCGATGTGCCGGTCGCTCCGGTTGGACCGGCCGGTCCAGTGGCTCCGTTCGACCCATTGAGTCCGGAAGGGCCAGTTGGCCCTGTTGCGCCGGTGGAACCTGTAGAGCCCGTCGCGCCGGTGCCTCCAGTTGAGCCCGCCGCCCCGGTTGGGCCGACTGGTCCTATAGCGCCGACTGCGCCTGTCGTTCCGGCTGGACCCGTCAGTCCGGCTGCGCCCGCGACGCCGCTGGGACCTGTGGGTCCAGTGGGACCGGTGACCCCGCCAGCCGCGCCGAGATTCCAAAATGTGGGGCTCGCGTCAGGGACATTCCCCGTGTTGCCGCCCTGAATGCTGATGTACAGCGAGCCGTTATAAGAAACGACATCCTGCATTGCGTAACTTGTTCCGGCGCCCCAGAGGTTTCGCCATACGAAAGACGCGCCAGCGCTGCCTGTTGCTCCGGTCGGCCCGGGCGGCCCCTGAGCTCCGGGAAATCCTTGCGGGCCCGATGATCCTGGCGCTCCAGGCGGACCTTGAAATCCCTGTTGGCCTTGGGGCCCCGGAATGCCTTGGGCTCCCGTTGCTCCGGTTACGCCTGACGGACCGGCGGCGCCGGTTGATCCTGTTGGACCGGTTGGACCAGTTGGACCTGTTGGCCCGGTCGCGCCCGTCGCACCAGTCGATCCAATAGGGAAGTCGATAGCCGAAGCACTCAAGGGAGCACTCGGCGCAGGATCATAGCGATCCGATGGAACCTGAAGAGTCACCGGGCCTGATCCAACCTGCCCCACCGATACTGTCGCCCCGACGGAGATGCTGTCGTTCGCCGGAAACGTCTGCGAGGGACCAACGTACGTCAGCGTCACCTGATTTGGACCTGGTCCGAGAGATGGGACGAAGTCGGTGACCTGAAAGACGGTAGAGTTGACCGCCACGGCGGCAGCGACGCCGCTGATTGATCCCCCAGGGATTCCTAAGGTGAACGTAAAGGTATCACCAGCTTGGATCTGCTGAGTGGCATTCGGATTTGTATTCGTGAGTGAGAAGAGCGTATTCGGGTTCTGGCCGACCTGGAAGAAATTGGGCGCGACTGAATAGGCAGGTGTGATGTTCGGATTGGGTTGTGCCACGGCGCCCGCAGCGGCTAATAGACTAGCGGCAATCACCATGGCAAGGCCGTTTGTCCGGTTCGACTGGTACATCAACGCGTCTCCTGAATATTGGACGGACCTGAATCACTACGCGCACGACGAGCGCGGCCACGCGGAGGAACCTCGGTCGTGAGTACGGTTTCTTTTCTTCCCGCGAGTTGGAAGCTATCACCAGAGGATGAGGTGGGAATGCGGGGCTAAGCAGCCGCGCAGCGCAAACTCGATTGTACTTCGGAAGTTATCATCTGCAAACAGAAATGTTTGCTAGTTTGTCCAGAATTGTGGCATATCCCTTATGGAGAGTAGTCATTAGTAGTCATTTAGCGTCTCTTCCAATGGGATAATTATCTGGAGTTGTTGCGCCTTTTAAGCGTGCTGCAGCGCCAGGTTCCGCATTCGCACCAGGTTGTATGCCGCAGCGGCCATCGTAAACATCCAGGCCACTCGATCCAGACCGCGGAACTTCGTCTTCCGCTGCAACGCAATCTCCTTCATTCAACCGAATACTTCTTCCACCCGCTTCCGCTTTCGTTGACTCACCGCATAGCCCGTCTGCTGCGTGGTGCGTCCGTCAATCGCGCTGTTCTGTCTCTGCGCCACATGCGGCGTCACGCATCGTTCGCGCAATTGGTGGACGAAATCGCCGACATCATAGCCGCGATCCGCACCCAAAGTCACCCGCTTGGTCCCGCCTGGAATCTCATCCACCATCGCCAGCGCCGCCTCCCGCTCGCCCTTGCCCGAGGCGATCGATTTGCGGCAGGATCGACTCTGGTTTCTGGGATGCTGCTTTACATGCGAAGCATCTTCGATCATGCCGTCGTGAAAAAGATCATTCAAGTGAACCCTGCTCGCAATCCCGGCTATCAGCTGAAGGCAAAGTCACGAAAGCAGGCCTCCGAGCATTATCTGAGCCTGGAAGAGTGCCGGGGGCTGCTGTTCCCGGTTTCGGGAGTCGATCATCTCGCTATTCGGATTTTGATCCAGTTGGGCCTGCGGTCGGAAGAATTGTTTGCGCTCCGCCGTGACGACGTTCTCGACGACATGCTGCGAATCGACGAAGCTCTGGTCGCAGGCGCGCCAGCACCCGTGAAAACAGACGCGTCGGATGCGAGCGTTTACCTCCCCCGGATCTCAAATTGGAGCTAGCGGCCTGGCTCGAATGGCTATCTCCTGATCCTCGCGGTTGGCTTTTTCCTGCTGCCATGGGCGGCCCGTGGTCGGCGCAAAACTATCTGAATCGCGTGTTGAAGCCTGCGGCCGTGCGCGCAGGCGTTGGCGTTTTCAGACGCCGCTCGGGAAAGGGTGAAGAAGTTGAATCGACCGACGTAAACTTTCAGGTATTGCGCCGAACCTGCAACTCCGCCACGCTGATCCGACGGTCACACTACGTCACTACCAAGAATCCGTTCCCGCAAGCGTGCGTGCAGGTGCGGTAGCGCTTGAGGAAGAGTTGGTCGGAAATTCAGTGAATCGATCTGAACAGGTTCTGAACAGGTCAGAATTTGAAGACGCGCTGGAAGTTATGGAAAATTATGGAGCCACCCGCCAGGATCGAACTGGCGACCTGCTGATTACGAATCAGCCGCTCTACCAACTGAGCTAGGGTGGCTTAGTCCCTAGAATAACAACAACTTCCGAACAAGTGTACTACTTTGTTGATTGGTCGGGCCGGCGAGATTTGAACTCGCGACCTCTTGCACCCCAAGCAAGCGCGCTAGCCAGGCTGCGCCACGGCCCGATCACAACAACAACTCTCCCATTGTAGCAGCGTTAGCGGCGCAATCGAAACTACTTATTTTCCGAACGTCAGCACCAGGCGACCGCCAACACCTTTGTAAACCAGCGACACGTCCTTCGGCTTGTGCTTACCTTCGAGCGGAAAGTACAGCAACCCAACCGTCGGCTCCTTGATTTCTTCTGGTTTCAGGCCTTTTTCCTTGAGCGCCGCAAGCATCGGATCGTCCTGCTTCTTCTTCGCAGCACCCGAGTCTCCAGCCGAGCCAACGCCGCTGTTGGCCGTGACTCCAGATTCCCCGCCGCTGCCAACCGCGCTGCCGCTGCCAGGCAATTGCTGTGGACGCCCCATGGTGCCGGGTACGCCTCCCCAGACTGGACCGGTGTTGCGCGTCATCGGACCCGTTCCCACGCTCGTTGTTTCAGTACGAATCACCAACGCCGGACCGCCAATCAACTGGGTTGGCGAGTATGGGCCCGACCGCTGTCCATCTTTATGCGAAACGATCTGAAAATCGTCGAGGTCGATGCGAATGGGGTCGGCAACCGGCTTCACACGCACCTTGATCGCGATCACGCCTTTCGGAAGATCCATGCCGAGAGCATTGTGAATCTCTTCCGGTTCCAGCAACACGCTGGCCGTGATGTCGATCCGCTCATTGCCCGCCGACGGGTCGCTGATGACCAGCTTCTTTTTATCGGCGCCATATCCAACGGCGGCGGCGATTGCCAAAGCTGTGAATGCAATGAAAAGTCGCAGAGACACCTCCCTCTACCTTCCCTTTCATGATGCCAGAACTGCGGCGGCCGCTCCTCACTCCTCGCGAAGCGCGACCATCGGATCCACCTTCGACGCACGCCAGGCCGGAAGCATCGCGGCCGTCAGCGCGACAAGAGAAAGCACTGCCAAAGAACCGATAGCCGTCGCCGGATCCTGCGGGCTCAGCCCATACAACTGGCTGGTGAGCAACCTTCCCGCGCCCCATGCGAGCAGCGTGCCAACCACCAGACCCGCAAACACCATCGTGCCGGTCTCGCGCAAGATCATCCGAATCACACCGAGCGGATGCGCCCCCAAAGCGATGCGCACGCCGATTTCCGTCCGCCGCTGCGCCACGCCGTACGACAGCACGCCGTAGAGGCCAATTGCAGCAAGCAGCAACGCCGCAATGCCCAGCCCCGCGGAAAGCTGCGCGGTAATGCGTTCCTGCGCCATGCGCCGGTCCAGCATTTCGTTGAGCGTCCGGATGCTCTCGATGGGGAGGTTGGCATCCAACGATTGCACGACATGCCGGATCGCATTCACTGTTCCACCCGGCGCGCCCGTGGTTCGGATTTGGAAAATGACGGAATCGGTTTCCCCCAAGGGCTGTGTGAGCGGCACAAAGTTTCGAGTTGGCGTATCGCCTCTCAAGCGATGCGTACGATGATCCTTCGCCACACCTACGATTTCGTGGATCACGTGCTTGTCTCCGTACGAGGTCGTGATGTGCATTCCAATCGGATTGCGGTTCTCGAAGAATTTCTTTGCGAAAGCCTCGTTGATCACACAAACCTGCGGGCCGCCCGCGCGATCGGACTCTCGGACGTCGCGGCCCTGCAACAGCGGAACCCCAAGCGTCCGGAAATACTCTGGTCCGATCTGATCCCATTGAGTATGCTCGCCCTTACCTTTAGGCGTGTACCCTTCCACCTGGATCGAGTCCCCCGAGTTGCGGCCTGCAAATAGCCCATTTTCCGAATAACTGACGGACAGCACGCCCGGAACTTTGCGGATTCGCTCCAGAAGGCTCGAGAAGAGCGCAAGCTGCCGGACCTGATCGTAGCCCGCTGTCTGCGACTGAACCCGCATCAACAACAGGTTTTCTTTCGAATAGCCGAGGTCCACCTTCTGCAGGTTTGTGATCGTCTTGAGCAGCAAGCCCGCGCCGAGCAGCAGCGGCAACGAGAGCGCGATCTGTCCTCCAACGAGCAGGCGCCCCCAACGAATCCGCCCGCCGGCCGAGCCCGCCGTGCCCCGGCCTTGTTCTTTCAAGCTCAGCGAAACATCCGTTTTAGTGACTTCGATCGCGGGCAATAGTCCGAACAGGATCGTGGCCGCGAGGCTCGACCCAAAGGTGTAAGCGAGGATCAGCGGACTGATCTGGAATGCGAGACTGAAGTCGGGATCGGCCTGCGACATCATCCCGGTCAAGGCCCCATGCAAAGCGTACGTCACAGCGAGACTCGCCACCGCGCCTGCGCCCGCCAGCAGCAGGCTCTCGGTCACCAGTTGGCGCACTAGACGCAGCCGGTTTGCGCCCAGCGAAAGACGCAATGCGATTTCGCGGCGTCGCATCGCGCCTCGCGCCAGCAACAGATTGGCGAGGTTGGCGCAGGCGATCAGCAGCACCGCCCCAACGACAATGAGCAGGATCCGGATCGGGTCGTTAAACTGCGCCCGCGCCGTCGAGGCTCCTGAAGACGCGGGCCGCAGGCGCAGCGTCTGGTCGAGCATCTCCTTACGAATCTCCGCCGAGAGCCCGGTTCCGTAGTAGGCTTCGAGGCCGTTGCGGAACACCGCAATCGAGTTCGCCTGCGCCTGATCGATTGTGACACCGGGCTTCAATCGCCCAAAAACATGCAGCCACATCACCTTCTCGAGGCCTTTGTCGTGCAGCCAGTCGCGACCGGGCAGAATCAATGGTTGCAGGTCGAGCGGCGTCCAGATGTCTGGCTGCTGTCCGGCCGTTTCGCCGAAGAAGTCCGGCGGCGCCACACCGGCAATTGTCACCATGGCCTTGCGGATCTGAATGCTCTTGCCGAGTACGCCCGGGTCGCTATGAAAGCGGCGCTTCCAGTAGGGATGACTCAAAACCGCCACTGGCGCCGGCGCCGGTTCGAAGCCCCTGCCGATCGCCGTGGAAACCTGCAACACGTTCCAATACTCGCGCGAGACCATGCGCCCGTTAGCCTGTTCCAAGTCCTGGCCATCCACACGAATCTGCCATTGATCGAGCGAGCTTTGCGAAGCCATCAGGCCGCTAAACGACGAGGTCTGGTCGCGCAGTTGCTCGAACTCCGCATAGGTCAGGAGCGACCGTTCTCCGTCTTGCGATCCGATCGAGGTTCCCGACGATCGCGGGTCTGAGAGAATCACCAGTTGGCCCGGATCGGGAACCGGCAGTTGGGATAGCAGAATTCCGTTCATCAGGCTGAAGATCGCGGTATTCGCGCCAATGCCCAGCGCGAGAGAAAGTATCACCACGGCCGCGTAACTGGGGCTCGAGCGGAACGTGCGCAGCGCATAGCGAATGTCCTGCAGAATCATGATGAAATGCTCCTTGGGGGCGACGGTAACGAGGTCGGCGATGCTGCGAAGCCACACGAGCGCCTGACGCGCCATGCTGCCGGATTCGCGGGCTTCGGCGAGTTGATCGAGAAATGCGAACGCCATCTCGCCGCCGTATTCCCGTCGAAATTCCGCCGGGTAACAGAACAACAGCATCCGGTAGATGTTCGCCGCGCTACGCATGGTGACGATGACAACCTACGACCCGCGCTTGGGTACGAGCCCAGTAGCGCGAGCATGATGCAGCATTTGGTCGAGACGGTCCACCTCGGACGCAGCGACACGCCGGCCAAAGCGCGTCAGCCTGTAATAGCGCCGCCGTTCGTCGGAACTCGCAGGGTCCGGACTTTCTGCGAGTTCTTCAATAAGCCCCTGTTCGAGCATGCGGCGGATCGAGCTATACAGCGTGCCAGGGCTCAATTGCACGCTGCCGCTCGTGCGCGCCGCGACATCCTGCATGATCGAATAGCCATGCCGGTCGCGGTCGGCGAGGGCGACGAGAATGTGAAAAGTCGCCGTTTGCAGGGGAAGCAGCGAAGAAGGTTCCGTGTTCGCCATAACTATACTGGCTTCCACTATACTTGAAGCCGATATATTTGTCCACGGAAGAGCAGATGCGAAAAGAGTCAGACCATTCGATAGCCGAGAAACAGGATCATCGCGCCTACCACCGACATGCCAAACCCCGCGGCGTCGCCTTCCTTGTACCAGCCCAGCATCTTGCCAATCTGTCCGCCCAGCCATCCGCCGGCGATGCCGAGGATGCAAGTCATGATGATCCCGACCGGATCCCGCCCTGGCAGCAGAAACCGCGCCACAAGCCCGACGATCAAGCCGAAAATCGCGTGTCCAATCATGTGAAACATGAGGCTAAGTATACTCTCGCAAAACGAGAGGCGCACCCCATCCCTCTAGGCGCGAACCGGGTCCTTCTGCATCGCCATCGCCACCAGCATCGCGGTGAGCGCCAGTGCGGCGGCGACGCTCCACGGCTTGTCGGCGAGCGTCATCAGAAACGGAATTGGAGTCGAAGCAAGCGTCGCTACGATGCGCAAAGGCTTCTGCTCGTTGACAAACAGGGCGAGCCAAATCGGCAACAGCAGCAAAGACGCGTCGTAGCCATACGTATGCGGAACCATCAAGATCCCCGCCAGCGCGGTTGCCGCCCACCATCTCCACTGTGGCGCGCGCCAGATCGCAATCAGCCACATCGCCGCCACGAGCACCGTCCACGCCCACTGCACCGTCACGCTTCCATCGGCGAGGTTCGCGGCAATCGATTGCGCATTGATCATGAACTCCGGAGTTGGCGACAACCGCTCCAGATCTTTGTTGGTGAGCAGAGCGAAGTAGTTCTTTGCGCCGTTCAACCCGCCCAACGCCAGAGAAAGCAGCCCCTCAGCGCCGGCGGTGGAAGCAAAACCGCCGAGCATTTTCCAGTTGCCGGCCACCAGGATCGCAGCGGGCCACAGCAGGAACAAGTGAAACTTGATCAGCCCCAGAGCAAGCACCGCGCCAGCCGCGAACGGCTTGCCGGATTGCAGCAAATGCCATGACCCGATGCTGATCGCCAGCATCAACACTCCATCCTGCCCGTGTGCGATCCCCAACGCCGTCGGCAGATACAACGCACTAATCACTAGCGAATCCTGCGGAAATTGCCGGAACCCCCAATACCAGCATCCGAACAGCAGCAGCGTTTGAAATACGATCCACGTCCAGAATGCGGTCCCAAAAGGCAGCAGCGCGAGCGGCGCAAGCAGCAGCGCGTAAAAGTGCGGACGAACAAACGGCACCAGCCGGTCCAATTGGGGAACGTACTTGCGCTCTTCCCCCAACTGCACGTCCACCGAATGCAGTTCCGCGAACTGCCCCGTGAGGCCGAGCTTCGCCCCCGTATAGATGTTCAGAAAATCGTGATTACGGCTCGATGGCGTGACAAGCGCGCCAAGAAACATCCACATCGCGCAAGCGACGGCAATTACGGCCCAGTTTGCTGCGGATACTTTCTTCGGCTTCAAACAAGAGCCCGCTTGATCACTTCACCCTCGAGCTCCGTCAGGCGCTCGCGCCGCCCCTGATGCAGAAAGCTCAACTGATGCTGATTCAAGCCCAATTGCTGAAGAATCGTCGTATGGATGTCTCGAACGTGATGTGGTTCCTGCACGGCGCGCAGGCCGATGTCATCGGTTGCGCCCACAATCGTGCCGCCTTTGACGCCCGCGCCCGCCATCCACATGCTGTAGCCGAGATTGTGGTGGTCGCGGCCCTTGCCGCCTTCGGCTTCCGGCGACCGCCCAAACTCGCCGCCCCAAACTACGAGCGTCGAATCCAGCAGCCCGCGCCGCTTCAAATCCTTCACCAGCGCGGCCACTGGCTTGTCTGATTGCACCGCCATGCGAGGATGATTCTCTTCGATGTCCGCATGCGCGTCCCACTGCTGGTCTCCGGGACCTCCGCCATGCACTACGCACACGAACCGCACGCCTTTCTCCACCAGCTTGCGCGCAAGCAGACAGCGCCGGCCCATGTCGTCGGTCGCCGCCTTGCCGACCCCATACAGATCCAGCGTTTCTTGCGACTCCTTCGAAATGTCGAACACCGCCGGAGCCTCGGTCTGCATCTTGAACGCCGTGTCGTAACTCTGGATTCGCGCCGCGTACTCGGGATCGGTGAACCCCTGGTTCGCCTCGTTCAAGTCGCGAATCAGCTTCAAGGTCTTGCGCCGGTCTTCGAGGTCGATGCCCTTTGGCAGGTTCAGGTTCAACACGGGCGTGGCGCCGGGCCGCATCATCGTCGGCTGATACACCGCCGGCAGGAACCCGGTTCCGTACATCGGCTGTCCAGCTTCGAGCGCGCCGCGAGGATCCGGCAGCACGCAATAAGCGGGCAGGGAATCGCTCTCCGAACCCAGACCGTAAACCGTCCAGGCGCCAACGCTAGGGAACCCCGGAATAATGCGTCCGGTCATCAACTGATACTGCGCCGCCGAGTGCACCACCATGTCGCCATGCACCGAACGGATCACGGCCATTTCATCGGCGATCTCCGATATGTGTGGAAACAGGTCCGACATATCGATGCCGCTCTTGCCGTACTTCTTGAAGCTGCGTTTCGTCCCCAACAGCTTCGCGTCCTTCGACACGAACTGATATTTCGCCTCGCCGAAGCTTGCCGGACGCTTCTGCCCGTTCAACTCGTTCAACAGCGGCTTGGGGTCGAACGTTTCCACCTGGCTCGGACCGCCGGCCATGAACAGCATGATCACTGCTTTGGCTTTGGCGGGTTCATGAGGCGTCTTGGGGGCCAGTGGATTCGCTATCGCAGCCCGCGCGGCCTCCTGGGCCAGCATGGACGTAAAAGCAAGGGCGCCAAACCCGTTGAAGGCGTCGCACAACCATTCGCGGCGATTCCCTGTGATCTTCGAGTGCATGTGTGTGATTACTCCACGTACAGAAACGCGTTCAGGTTGAACATGGCGAGCGCGAACTCGCGCAAGGGTTGCTTTTTCAGAAACGTTTCAGACAGTTTCCGTTCGGGCGCCGACGGTTCGCGGCCCGCTACCCATTGCCATGCCAGGGTTACCTGCCTGGCGGGATTGTTGCCAGCAAATTCCGTCAATCGCGCGGTCAGCGCATCCGCCATGCCATTGGAAATCCGCCCGTTCAGCAATTCGAGCGCCTGGGGCGCATGCGTGCTGGCTTCGCGCCGAGGGCAGGTAATCAGCAGATCCGCGGAATCGAAGACCTCCATAAAAGGCAGCCGCAAATTTCGTTTCGCGAGCAGATAGACGCTGCGACGATCTTGTTCCTTCACATCCGTGGGAACCACCCATTGCGAAGGTTTGTACAGCAGGTTGACGAGTTCCTGCTCTACGGGAATCATCACGCTCGGGCCGCCTTCTTTCAAGTTCAACCTGCCGGAAGCGGCGAGCATCGCGTCGCGGATCTCTTCGGCCTCCAGCCGCCGCTTGGGGAACTTCCACAGCAGCTTCATTTCCGGGTCTTTTTCCATCGCCGCGGCGCTCGCGGTCTGCGAGGATTGCTGATACGTCTCGCTCAACAGAATCATCCGGTGAATCGGCTTCCACTTCCAACCACCATTGACAAACTGGGTCGCGAGGTAGTCCAGCAACTCGGGATGCGTAGGCCGCTGTCCCATGCGGCCGAAGTCGTTTGGCGTGCCCACAATGCCGCGTCCGAAATGATATTGCCAGATGCGATTCACCACTACGCGCGGCGTCAAGGGATTTGCGGGATCCGTCACCCACTTGGCCAACTCTGTACGAGGGTTCTTTACGTCGGCGCCGAGTTCCGGCGCGCCGTCTTCGAGCAGGACGCCGAGGCTCCTCGGGTGGACCTCGTCACCGGGTTTGGTATATTCGCCGCGATGCAGCACGTGCACGGGCTTGAACGTTTCGTAGTCGTTCGAAACGCTGAACAGCGCCGGCAGCGGCTCCGGAAACTTTGCCTCGGTATCTTTGATTTTCGCCTGCATGCGGCTCAGATCTTCGCCTTGCAAGCCTTTCATCTGCGCTTTCAGCGCCTTCAATTCGGCGTCGACCGCATCCTTCTTCGCCTTCCACGCCGACTGCTCTTCGGGGCTTGTCAGCGGAACCTCTGACTCATGCACGGCGGCGAAATGCGCCTGCATCCGGTAGTAATCCTTCTGCCGGATCGGGTCGAATTTGTGATCGTGGCAGCGCGCGCAACCGACGGTCACGCCCAAAAACGCGCTTCCGACGATGTTGGTCATCTCGGTCAGCACTTCGTTGCGGCTGCTGGCGACTTCCTGATTGCCCGCGTTCTTGCGCAGCGCCCCCAGCCGGTTGAAGCCCGACGCAATGCGGAATTCGTGGTTCGATGGGTCGATCTCATCGCCCGCCAACTGCTCGGTGACGAACCGATTGTAGGGCTTGTCCTGATTGAACGAACGGATCACGTAATCGCGATAGCGCCACGCGTCCACGCGATGCGTATCGTATTCGAACCCGTCGCTTTCGGCGAAGCGCACAATGTCGAGCCAGTGCTGCGCCCAGCGTTCGCCATATCGCGGACTCGCGAGTAGCCGGTCTACGACCTTCGCATAAGCGTCAGGCGACTTGTCGGCGGCAAAAGCGTCCACTTCGGCGGGCGAGGGCGGCAGTCCCGTCAGGTCGAACGTCACCCGGCGAATCAACCGCACCCGGTCGGCCGCCGCGGAAGGCTGCAGGCCATCTTTCAGCAGTCTGGCGCGAATGAACGCGTCGACTGGATTCGTCGCGCCAGCGACGGCGGGCACGGGAGGATTGGCGATTTTCTGGAATGCCCAATGGCGGCGCTCGGCGGCTGTGTAATCCGCAGCTTGCAGGGAAGCCGCCAGAACCACAACCGTTGACAAATGGACCTTCATTTGGATCTTGCTTGCCCGCCATGATATCACTGTTGCAATGATTGTTTTCGCGTGGATCGGGTTCCTGGCGCTCTCGGCCCAGGCATCGCGTAGCGAGCCCGGGCAGGAGTTCTTCGATCTCCACATCGAACGCATGGCCGGAGGCTATCGCTTCGCCGACGGACCCGTCTGGACTCCCGACAAGCGCCTCTTTTTCACCGAACTTCCCACCAACACGATTTACCAGTGGATCCCCGGCCAGAAAATCGAGCCGATGCGCAGCGAATCGAATGGCGCCCAGGGCCTCACGTTTGACCCCCAGGATCGCCTTTACATCTGCGAGTCGCGAGGGCGCCGCGTGATCCGCCAGGACAAGAAGGGCAAATTCGATGTGCTCGCCGAGAAGTGGGAAGGCAAACGCCTCAACGGACCCAACGACATCGTCGTCCGCAAAGACGGCAACGTCTATTTCACCGACTCGGTCTTTGGTTCGGCCCTCTCGAGGCGCGAACTCGACTTCAACGGCATCTTTCACATCTCCCCCAAGGGCGAACTCAACGTAATCGCCAAGTGGAAACATTCCCGGCCCAACGGCATCACGCTTTCGCCCAACGGAAAGCTGCTGTACGTCTCGAGTTCCGACGACCGCAAAATCGTTGCCTTCGACCTCGACAAGAACGGCGCGGCAACCAATGAGCGCGCCTTCGTGACAGGCATCAGCGGCGTGCCTGGCGGCATCCGCTGCGACGAAAAGGGCAATCTTTACCTGGCTGCAAACGGAGTCCAGATCTTCACCCACGAAGGCAGGAAGATTCGCGACATCGAACTCGCCGATTTTCCCTCGAACCTGGCGTTCGGTGAGGCCGACCTGCAGACGCTCTTTGTGACCACACGGCGTTCTCTTTACCGGATCCGCGTGCCCTACAAGGGGTACCTGCCGTACCTGTCCATACCCGCTCCGACGATCGCCCCGTGAGGTGTACTAGAACCGCACCTAGACCTTAGACCTCCCTAAAGCCTTGACCTTAGCGGATTTTGGCTATATCTTCGGATTGGTGACTGACCAACGTAAATCTCAACGATTCGATTTGAAGCTGACCATGCAGGTGCTCCGTTGCGGCGCCGAACCGGTCCACGCGTTTGCGCGGACGGCCAACATCAGCTCAAATGGAATTCTTTTTCACTCCGACGTCAAACCCGAAATCGGGGAGTCGATGGAGTACCTTCTGACTCTCGTTCCAGAGCTTGGGGCGAGAAAGCCCGTGCAACTGCATTGCCTGGGCAAAGTGGTCCGGCACGACGGCGATACGCAGACCGCCGCCGCGACGCTCGAGCGTTACGAGTTCGTCCGCGCCTAACGGCCTTTACGGCAGTTAGATCCAGTCCACGATTTGCGGAACCTCGCCTTCTTGAATCATTCAACGGGAGGGATTTCGATGCCGAGCCATTCGCAAATCACACGGTAGGTGAAACCCCAAAGCGGCACGCCGTTCAAATCGACAGCGGGAAACGTGCGTTCCGCGGGAATGCCGGGCACCGCCTGCCAGCGATGGCGAGATATATCCGCAAGCGTATCCACCGGCGTCCACAAGTAATCGGCCGCCTCGCGCGTGTCGAGCGTCGCCTCGATCTGCTGTTCGATTTGAAATACGAACGGCGCCACGGTAATGAGCCTTCCGCTTCGGTGGCCGGCCTGCGAATACGGCATCGGCTTGGTGAGCGAGCCGCGATCGAGCGCAATCGAACACTCTTCGCGAAGTTCGCGCAACGCCGTGTCGAGCAAATCCTCGTCTTCGTCATCACGCCGGCCGCCTGGAAAAGACCAGTGGCCCGACCAGGGATCTCGAGGGTTGTCCGCCCGCCGGATCAGCAGAATCGATTCGACCGGCAGGCGCGCATGCAGCAACGCCACCGCGGCCGCCGGGGACTTTGCATCGACTGATTCCTGCATGGCAATTTCGATGGTAACAACCGGAACGGTTATCATGATCGGAGAGATGATGGATAGCCAATGATTGACAGGCTTGGCGCGCATTTTCGCGAGCGCCGCATGCGGTTGTTCCTGGAAATCTGCCATCCATCGACGGAGACGCTGGTGCTCGATGTCGGAGGCAACCCAAGCATCTGGAATCTGATCCCCGAGGCACGCCGGCCGCGTGTGATCTACCTCAACCTGCCCCGCGCTTTCGAAGAGGGTGACGATCGCACGCGCCTCGTCTTCGGCGACGGCCTAAACCTGCCGTTCGCCGACCGCTCCTTTGACCTCGTCTTCAGCAATTCGGTGGTGGAACACGTCGGTTCCGCCGGGAATCAGCGCCGCTTTGCGGACGAAATCCGCCGGGTCGGGCGCCGCTATTGGGTGCAGACGCCCAACCGTCGCTTTCCCATTGAACAGCACTTGCTCACGCCCTTTCTGCATTGGCTGCCGATGGGCTTGCGGCGGGCTGTGGCGCGCCGGTTTACGGTGTGGGATCTCATCGCCAGGCCGACGCCTGAAAGCCGCCGCTTCTACATCGAACACTTTCTCGATGACATCCGCCTGCTCGATCGAAGGCAAGTCGCGGATTTGTTCCCCGATGCGACTGTGATCGGCGAAAACCTCGGTCCCTCCGTAAAATCTTGGGTCGCTTACCGTGCCTGAACCTTCCTTCATTCCTGCAGTTACCGCTGCCGCATCCTGCCGTACATCCAGAAGCTGATTTTGGCGACTTCCTGAAAGCCCGCGCGTTCGTAGACGCCACGCCCCGCGCCAGTCGCGGCCAGCACCGCGCGGCTGTGGCCGAGCGTTTTGGCGTGCTGCAGCGCCGCGTGGACGAGCGCCGTTCCAACGCCGCGAAAGCGCGCTTCCTTCAATACCTCGACATCGTAGATGCCGGCGGCGGCGGAACCGGCAAAGAGAGAAGTCCGGCCGACTGCTTTGCCATCCATCCAGGCGCCGAAATACCAGACGCGTTTCGGTTGATGCGCCGCCATACCCCTGGCGATCGCCAGTTGGCGGCGCCGCCGTTCCGTGGTGACTGGTTCGAAAAAAGGGCGTTCCTCCGCCAGGCGAATCGTAACGCCAGTGGGATGTTCCCCGCCCATCGCACGCGCGTTATCGAGATTGCAAAACATCCCGGCGCAATGGATCCGGCAACTGAAGCCCAGCGACTTCAAAATCGGCCCCAGAGCCGCGGGCTTGGAACTCGGCCCCACGATCCATTGGCAGGAAGCGACGCGCTGCAAGTGATAGTCGAGAATCTGGCGCGTGCGGATCTCCGCCTTCTTGCGGGTCGCGAAATTAGCGAGGGCGGCTGTATTGCCTGGTGCGGAAGAATGCGTGAAGATCCACGACACGTCGCCGTCCAGATGGACTTCGACTCCCGGCACGCTTGCGGCTTGTGCAATCACCCATTCGGCGAGGTTGGTTTCGACGGCGGAGCCCCGTTCTGGCACGGCGCTAGATGCTTCGCCGCTTTTGTTGGACTAGTTTATAACTGCCTTCCGAGAGTTCGCGAATCTCTTCCCAATTCAGCTTGCCAACTGCACGCAGGGAAACCCACCCATGCTGGCCGACATAGGGCGTGCGAAAAAAACGGTCGTCCTTGAGAAAGACAGGTTGCGCCTGCTTTCCGACCTTGAAACTCATGCTGAGCTCGCCCTTGTACTGCTCGAGGACGCAGAACGTTTTCTGGGCGACCTGAAAGGTGGGATGACCGAACGTGAGGGTTTCAGTTGCGTTCGGAAGCGCCAGACAGATTTTTCTCAGCTTCTCGAGGATCTTATCCCGAGGCAAAGAGGACATAGACAATCTTTCAATTTATCTTATTTTTTTCCGGGCGATCCAAGAGCTTGGCCTCTTTGGCCAGCCTTCCCGCATCGACGCCCTCTTTCTATTCTCAAACACTTAGGGCCACTTTTCAAAGTCCCCTCGGTTTGGGCCGCTTTTCTCAGGCTGTGACCGTGTTGTTAGACGGTTGACAAGTTCCTGCAACCATGGTTACCTTGTCGAAGTCGGCTGGGGGCTTGCTGGGTCAGAAGCGAGAAAGAAAATTGGCGTATCCGATCATTGAAATCGATGGCGTTGGAGAGGTGTTCGGCCGCAAGCTGAACGAGGTTGGGGTGCGTTCCACCGATCATCTTCTCGAAGGGTGCCGCACTCCGAGAGGCCGCAAACAGATGGCCGCGAAGACCGGAATTGCTGAAGAGTTGTTGTTGAAGTGGACGAATCACGCGGATTTGTTCCGCATCAAAGGCGTGGCCAAACAGTACGCGGAGCTGCTCGATGCTGCCGGAGTGGATTCGGTCAAAGAGTTGAAGACCCGCAGGGCTGATGCGCTCTCGCAGGCCCTGCGTCACAAGAATGAAGAGAAGCATTTGTGTAAAGTGTCGCCAAGCGTAGCCGTAGTGAAAAAATGGATTGATCAGGCGAAGACGCTGCAGGCCAAAATCACTTATTGATGCTTCTTTTGATGAACTCGCGAACAACGGGATCGGCGTGGGGGGTCTGGTCCATTGGCGGATCGCAAAGCCGATCCCTGTTCGCTTTTGATGAACTCGCGAACAACGGGATCGGCGTCGGGGGGTTCTGGTCCATTGGCGAATCGCAAAGCCGATCCCTGTTCGCTTCAGAACAAAAATTTCCTGGCGCTTCCATTGCTGGTTGCGCCGCTCCTGTTCCTAGCCTGTGGAACCGCGCCGCCTCCTCCGCCCGCCGCCTCCCGCATAGTCACCGTCCAAGTGAGCCTCGCGGATGGCGCAAAGGCCCCGCAGAATGCGGAACTCAGTATTCGAGTGGTGGAGATGAGCGGCCCGGACCGCGCCGTCGCCGGCTCCATTTCCGTACCCGGATTCGTTCCCGGCGTCGAACACAAGATCGAATGCAAAGCTTCGCGCATCCGCGAGACGCAGTCCTACGGGCTTGAAGTCGCCCTGGTGGAATCCGGCAGCGCGATCTACCGCAACAAGACGCCGTATTACGTGCTGACCCGCGGCAATCCCGATCGCGTCTCTGTCGTGCTCGACAAACTTCCGTAATGTTCAGGAACTGAGATAAGCTCAAAACACGATGGATGCGGCTCTCGCTGACGAAAGCATACGAATAGAACCCCTGAATCCCGCCGAATTGGCGGATGCCATGGCCGGCGCGGCCGCAAATCACAAACAGATCCGCCTCGGCGATGCGTCCAGCGGCGCCGCAGCAACGGGCGTCGCCATTTCGACAAGCCGCATGACCAGGGTTCTGCAGTATGAACCGCGCGACCTGACCATCAGCGTCGAAGCCGGTATCCGTTATTCCGAACTTTCGAAAATCCTCGCCGGATGCCAGCAGATGATTCCGCTCGATCCGCCGTGGGCGGAAGATGTCACCATCGCAGGCCTGCTCGCCGCGAACCTCAACGGCCCGCGCCGCCGGCAGTTCGGAACGGCGCGCGATCTCGTCATCGGCATGTCGTTTGCGACGCTCGAAGGCAAGGTGGTCCGTACGGGAGGCATGGTCGTGAAGAATGTCGCCGGCCTCGACATCGGCAAGCTGATGATCGGGTCGTTCGGCACGCTCGCCGCCATCGCCACGGTCAACTTCAAGCTCAACCCGATCCCCAAGGTTTCCGCCACGCTCGGTTACGAATTTGCGACCGCCGCAGAAGCCTTCGCCCTGCGCGACCGCGTGTTAAAAGGGCAACTGCAGCCCACCGCGCTCGACCTGCTGAACCCTGCCGCGAGCGAACAAGCGG
>JACXTT010006009.1_pt1 | contig 17455 bp, 14 predicted proteins | sample 9270951 | NCBI WGS metagenome assembly JACXTT01 (sample SAMN15532306, study PRJNA645909) | rock metagenome | isolation source: weathered quartz diorite | place: Puerto Rico | collected 2017-06-21 | reverse complement strand
CGCCCGCCACCACCACCACCGCCGCGCCCGCCACCATAGCCGCCGCGTCCACCACTGCCGCCGCGTTCAGCCTGGGGCCGCGCTTCATTCACGACGAGGTTCCGCCCACCGAAGTTCTGCCCGTTGAGAGAATTGATCGCCTTGTCAGCATCTTCGTCGTTTGTTACTTCAACAAAGGCGAAGCCGCGAGATTGACCCGTAAAACGGTCACGGATCAGATTGACGCCCGTGGGAGTCACACCGATCTGTGAGAACCATTCCTGAAGCTGCTCTTCCGTCGCGGAAAACGGAAGATTACCGATATAGAGCTTCTTCACCTGCCCACTCCTTCTGCCCGGCACCCAATTGCGAGTCGCGGAGCGCGCCAAAGAGACAGAAGCGCTCGCCCACGGATGGCAGCTCCGGGTTGCCGCGAACGCGGGACTGACACTTCAGCGGTCTGTTGCATGGTCTCGAAAATTAACCCCTTTTGCAACTGGAAAGAGTTGCGCCAGGGGATTCTGCGATGAGAACCCGCGACCCTGTGATTGACCTAATTCTGCAGCACAATTGATGATAGCATTTCGCTCAATCGGCTCCTTTGAGGTAGACATGCGCGGCACCATGATGAATTATCAGTTGACCCTCCCGTCGATGATGGAGCGCGCCGCAAAGCTGTTTGCGCGTGTCGAGATCGTCTCCCGCCGCCCCGACCGCTCCACCACGCGCACGAACTATGGCCACATTCATCAGCGCGCCCGCCGACTGGCTTCAGCGCTCACCAAACTCGGCCTCCAGCCCGGTGATCGTGTCGCCTCCATGATGTGGAACCATAGCGGCCATCTCGAAGCCTTCTTCGGCGTGCCCTCCGCTGGTGGAATCCTGCATACCTTGAACCTTCGCCTTCACCCGCACGAGATTGCTGCGATTGCCAAGCACGCCCGAGACAGGTATCTCCTGATCGACGATGTCCTCCTTCCCGTTTACGAGAAATTCCGCGAAGGCGTATCCTTCGAGCGCGTCATCGTCGTCCCTTACTGCGGTGAAAAAAATCCTCCTGGGTTCATGAATTATGAGGAGTTCCTCGCCACCGGCAGTGATGACTTCCAGTACCCGGTGATCGACGAAAACGACGGCGCGGCCATGTGTTTTACCTCCGGCACCACGGGCACGTCGAAGGGTGTGATCTACTCCCACCGCGCGATCGTCTTGCACTCCTTCGCCGAAGCTATGGCCGATTCCTTCGCCCTGAGTAATTACGACACGGTACTCCCAATCGCTCCCATGTTTCACGCCAATGCCTGGGGGATTCCCTACACCTGCGTGATGACGGGCGCGCGGCTCATCTTGCCGGGACCCAATGTCGATCCCGAAAGCGTGCTTGATCTTATGGTCGAAGAGCATGTCTCCGCTGCCTGTGCGGTGCCTACTGTATGGCTCGGCGTTCTCTCCGTCCTCGAAAAAAATCCCGGCCGCTGGAAATTCCCTTCGCCCGTGCGCATCCTCTGCGGCGGCACCGCACCGCCTGTTCGCCTCATGCGCGCGCTCGATAAACACAATCTAAACATCATGCACCTCTGGGGCATGACGGAGACAACGCCGCTGGCCACGCTCGGCAAACTCAAGTCCCACATGCGACAGTTTTCCGCTGACGGCCAGTACGAAGTCCGCAGCAAGCAGGGGTGGCCCTCGCCGTTCGTGGACTTGCGCGTGATGCGCCCCGCGGAAGACGGCCCAGCGGGGAAAAGTGTCGAGGCCCCGTGGAACGGCGAAACCGTCGGCGAACTCGAAATCCGGGGTCCGTGGATCGCGGGGAGTTACTTCGAAGCGCCCGACCAAGCCCATCGCTGGACCGAGGACGGCTGGTTCAAGACCGGAGACATGGCCAATATCGACGAGGAAGGCATCGTCAAGATTGTTGACCGCGCCAAAGACCTCGTGAAATCCGGCGGCGAATGGATTAGCTCGGTTGACCTCGAGAACGCTCTCATGGGTCATCCCGCCGTAAGAGAGGCCGCCGTGGTCGGCATTCCCCATCCCAAGTGGCAGGAGCGCCCCCTCGCCGCAATTGTTCTCAATGACGGCGCCAAAGTGACCCCCGAGGAGCTACGCGAATTCCTGGGCAAATCTTTCGCCAAGTGGCAGCTCCCCGACGCCTTTGTCTTCCTTGAAGCCATTCCGCGCACCTCCGTCGGCAAATTCAAAAAAACCGCCCTCCGCGAGCAATTCGCCAACTGGAACTGGGAAGCCTAGGCGGGCCCCCTCACACGCGGGTCAAAGAACATGGACCACGTTTCACGTACGATACAAAGTCCTCACCGGCTAGGTGCGATAAGAAGCGTTAATCCGCACGTATTCCGCCGTGAAGTCGCAGGTCCAATAACGCGCGGCCGCGGTTCCCGCGTGCAGATTCATGACAATGTGAACATGGTCTGCCAGCAGGCGATTGCTCGCGGCCCGCTCGTTGAAGTCAAGCGGCTGGCCGCGCCGCAAAACGGGAATACCGGCCATGGTGATGTCCACAAGCGAAGGATCGAATACTACGCCGCTGCGCCCCGCGGCGGCGAAGACGCGTCCCCAGTTCGGATCGCCACCCGCAAATGCGGTTTTTACCAGAGGAGAAGTGGCGATCGTTTCCGCAATGCGGCGCGCCGCGGCCTCCCTCTTCGCCCCGCGCACCTCAATTTCAATCATCCGCTGAGCGCCCTCGCCATCGGCCACGATTTGCAAGGCGAGCGACCGGCACACTTCCTCGAGCGCGGTGGTAAACGTGTGGTGCGCTCTGCTCCCCTTATTTATTGCCGACGCTCCGGCCCCGCCATTCGCCAGCACCAGCAGTGTGTCATTCGTGGAGGTATCGCCATCCACGCTGATGGCGTTAAACGTCCGCGACGTGACATGCTGCAGCGTCTTTTGCAGCAGAGACGGCGCGATAGCGGCGTCCGTCGCCACAAATGCCAGCGTGGTCGCCATGTTCGGATGAATCATCCCCGCCCCCTTTGCGCAGCCCACCAGGTGAATCCGTTTCCCGCCCATCCGAAAAGTCGCGGAGGCCGTCTTCGGCCGCGTGTCCGTGGTGCAGATGGCGAGGGAAAGTTCGGCAAAGGATCGCGCCGAGGCACGGCGGTTGCGCGAGAGCTTCGGCAGCGCCCGCAGAATCTTATCGACCGCCAGTGGCACGCCGATCACTCCTGTGGAACAGACAAAAACCTCCTTGGTTTGGCAGCCGAGTCGCTTCGCCGTTTCGAGAACCGTACGCTGCGCCGCCGCGTAGCCTGCCGCGCCGGTCGCGCAATTGGCGTTGCCGGCGTTAACGATTACGGCGCGCATGCGGCCCTTCGAAGCGCGAAGATGCTGTTTGGAAATCAGGACCGGCGCCGCCACGACCAAATTTTGTGTAAACACCGCCGCGACGGAGGCGGGAACGTCACTCGAGAACAGCGCGAGATCAAGCGCGCCGGTTTTTTTCAGGCCGCAGGCCGTGGCGGCAAAGCGAAAGCCGTGCGGGAGGGAAGCTTCGGAGAGTGCGTGCTTCATGCTGGGCAAATTCGCGGCCTTAACGCGATGCGGCCGGAAGCGACTTCCGATCCTCCACAACGGACGCGAGAGTATGCAGTTGACTTACGGTTTGCGTGCTCATGGCTTGGCTCCTTGTGCCGCGACTGTCTTGTTGAGACGTCTTTCCAAATTGGCGATGGCCTCACAAACGCTTTCGGGCGCAGTGCCGCCGGAGACTTTCTTCGCCGCAAGGGCTGCTCTAACGCTGAGGCTGTCCGTGAAACCGACATCAAACGCGAGCGAGATTTTCTTGAGGGCATCGAGAGGCAGGGCCGTCCACGAGATATTTTGTCTCTCGGCCTCGCGCAGCACCTTGCCGATCAGATCGTGGGCCTGACGGAAGGGGATGCCTTTGTGAACCAGATAGTCGGCGGCTTCCGTGGCAAGCAATGCTGGGTTGGAGGCCGCGGCTTTTAATCGGTCGGCGTTGAATTTCGTAGAAGCTAACGCGCCGGCGGCGACAGCGAGCATGTCGGTGACCTGATTGTGGGCGTCGAAGAGCACCTCCTTATCCTCTTGCAGGTCGCGTTGATAGCTGCTCGGCAACCCTTTCAAGGTCGTCAACAGGGACACCAAGGCGCCGGTGATTCGGCCTGTCTTGCCGCGAATGAGTTCCCAGGCGTCGGGATTTTTCTTTTGCGGCATCAGGCTGCTGCCAGTTGAAAATTCGTCGGGGAGGAGGACGTAACTGAATTCCTGCGACGCGAAGAGGACCATGTCTTCCGCGAGCCGCGAAAGGTGCGTGGCGATACCCGTGAGCGCGAAAAGATAATCGAGCGCGAAATCCCGGTCGCTGACCGCGTCCAGGCTATTCGCCGTGATGCGCGAAAAGCCCAGCTCGCGGGCAATGGCCTGGCGATCCACGGGAAAGGAGCAGCCCGCGAGCGCTCCGGAACCCATCGGACACGCGTCCGCGTTTGCGGCGGCGTGTTCGAGACGAGTCGCATCGCGAAAAAAGGCTTCGGCGTGAGCAAGTAAAAAATGAGATAGAAGGATCGGCTGCGCGTGCTGCATGTGCGTCATTCCGGCCATGGGCACGCTCAGGTTTGCTTTTGCTTGTAGGAGAAACGCATTCAGCAAGGCTCCGAGGCCGCGCTGCAGTTCGGCGGCGGCGGCGATCACGAACAGTCGGAAATCGGTAGCGACAAGTTCGTTGCGGCTGCGCCCGGTGTGGAGTTTCCAGCCGAGCGCACCGAGCTCTTCGACCAATGCTTTTTCTACGAAATGATGAACGTCTTCCGCGCCAGAAGCGTCGAGCCACGCCTTGTCCGTCTTGGAACGCTCGCCGATACGGTCGAGCGCCGCAATGACTTGGTTTACCTCGGTCTGTTCGAAAAGACCAACACCTTGAAGCGCTCGCGCCCACGCGCGATCGACTGCCAGTTCGTAAGGGAGCAGGCGGCGATCGAACGCAAAGGATCGTTGGAACGAGTCGAACTGTTCGTTCGGCGGACGATCAAACCGTCCACCCCACAGCTTGTCGTCTTTGCGTTCAGCCATTGAAATTTCCTGGCCGCTACCTCAAAAGGACACAGCCCGCCAAGGGAGTTCAAGTACGAATTACTGTTTCCCGCCTTCGGTCTTGGATTTTGGGCGCACGGTCACCGGCAAAGCAAAAAGATTGATGAATCCCTCGGCGTCCTTGGGATTGTACCGGCCCATGGTGAAGCTCGCGAGGTCGGTGCGGTAGAGCGAGAAAGGTGAAACGCGTTTGGTCACGCTGAGGGTGCCTTTCCACAAACGCAGGCCGACAGCGCCGGTGACGCGCTGCTGGGAAATGTTGAAAAAGCCGTCCAGTGCGGCACGGAGCGGCGAAAACCAAAGTCCATAGTAGACCAGTTCCGCGTAACGAAGCGAAAGTGCTTGTTGAAAATGCGCCGTCTCGCGGTCGACGGTAAGGGCCTCAAGCTCGCGATGCGCAGTGATAAGCAACGTGCCACCGGGTGTTTCATACGCGCCGCGGGATTTCATCCCCACGAGGCGGTTTTCGACGATGTCGGCGCGCCCGATGCCATGTTTCGCCGCGATTTCGTTCAGCGTGTTCAACAATTCAACCTGCCCTAGTTTTGTGCCGTTTACCGAGGCGGGTGCCCCAGATTCAAATCCGATTTCGATTTCTTCCGCCCTGTCGGGCGCTTTTTGCGGCGAAACGATCCACTGCCACATCGCTTCATTGGGCGCGTTGGCCGGATCTTCGAGTTCTCCTCCTTCATGGCTGAGGTGCCAGATGTTGCGATCGCGGCTGTAAATATTCTTTTTGCTCTGCTCGACGGGAACGTGATGCGCATCCGCGTAGGCGATGGCATCCTCGCGCGAGTTGATGCTCCACTCACGCCAGGGCGCAATGATTTGAAGACTTGGCGCAATCGCTTTGTACGCCAATTCGAAGCGGACCTGATCGTTGCCTTTACCGGTGCAGCCGTGGGCGAGGCCGTCAGCGTCAATTCTCAGCGCGAGTTCCGCCTGGCGTTTCGCGAGCACCGGGCGAGCCATCGAGGTGCCGAGCAAATAGGTATGCTCATACACCGCCCCAGCGCGCAGCGTCGGCCAGATGTAATCGCGAACAAACTCCTCGCGCAAATCCTCTACGTACGCGGTAGATGCTCCGGTAGCCAGTGACTTTTTCCGGGCGGCCTCCAAATCCTCTTGTTGCCCGACATCGCCGATCATGGCGATCACTTCACAGCCGTAATTTTCCTTGAGCCACGGAATAATGATGGAGGTGTCAAGCCCTCCGGAATACGCGAGCACGACTTTTTTCGGCTTAATCGCTTGTTGGTTCACAACCCCTCTTTTCCACGCGCACACCGGCAAGAAATTTCCCCCGGCCTTGCCAAGGAGGTGTCCTGAGGCGCCGGACTCCTTACCTCCCGACTTTCGCGCCTCGCCCCAGCAATATGTTTGCATGAATTGCTCAATGGAAGAGCGTGAGAAGTATGGCCTTCTGCACGTACATGCGATTCTCCGATTGGTCGAGAACCATCGACTGCGGACCATCCAGGATTTCTGATGTGACTTCCAGCCCACGATGCGCCGGAAGACAGTGCAGAAAGACGGCGCCCGGCGCGGCAAGCGCCATCAACTCCCGATTCACCTGATAGGGCTGGAAAGCCGCATGCCGCACTTTTTCTTCGGCCTCAAAGCCCATGCTGGTCCAGGCATCGGTGTAGACGCCTTGCGCTCCTGCCGCGACCTCGCGCGGGTCAGTGAAAAGTTCAATCTTGGCGCGAGTTTCGCGCGCCACGCGCTTCGCGTCCGCCAGGACTTCCGGCGCGGGCGCGTACTGCGGGGGCGTGGCGATTCGCAAGTTCACGCCGAGGCGGGCGGCTAGAAAAATCAGGGAGTGACATACATTATTGCCGTCACCCACATAGGCAAGCTTGAAACCGCGAAGCGCGCCGAATTTTTCTTCCAGCGTGAAGAAGTCCGCCAGTGCCTGGCAGGGATGAAACTTGTCGGACAGCGCATTGATGACGGGGATGTCCGCGCTCGCGGCCATCTCCTCAAGCACACGCTGCTCGTAGACACGCGCGACGATTCCGTGCACCCAGCGCTCGAGATTGCGCGCAACGTCGCCGATCGATTCGCGCTCACCCAGCCTGGCTTGCGTATGGTCGAGGAAAACCACGGAGCCGCCCATTCTTTGAATGCCCACTTCAAACGTGACGCGCGTGCGCAACGATGGCTTTTCAAAAATCAGCGCCAGGGATTTGCCGTGCAGTGCGGCCGCATAACGCCCCGGCCGTGCCTTTACTTCCGCGGAGAGTTGCAGAAGCTCGCGTGATTGCTGGGGATTCCATTCTGATCCGGTGAGCAGATCGTTGGAAAGCAAAAGCGGTGTCGCCAGTGTAGTTGCGGTCATTTTCATCTCGCCGAAGCACGGGCCGCGCGGGAAAAATCTCCCGACGGCCGGGACTCGGCCGCGGAAAACCCGCGGGAAACAGTTGTAAACACAAGCTCGAGGATGCGGAGGAACTCGCCCACCTGCGCGCGGGTAACGATGAACGGTGGCAGGAAACGAAGGGTATAGTCGTGCGTGCAATTGATCAGCAATCCGCGATTCATCGCTTCGGTAACAATCGCCGACCCTTCGACGGAGAGTTCGACCCCCAGCATCAGACCTTCACCGCGGATTTCGCGGATAAAAGCAAATTTCTTAGCCAGGGTGGCGAGGCCTTCGCGAATTTCCGCGCCACGCAAACGAATATTTTCAAGCAGCTTTTCGTCCTCGATGGTTTTCAGAACTTCAAGCGCGGTGGCGCAGACTAGTGGCCCTCCGCCAAAGGTGGTTCCGTGCATTCCCGGAGAAACACGCGCGGAGACTGTTTCGGTGGTAAGAATCGCGCCTAGAGGAAGCCCTGCGGCGAGCGGCTTGGCCACCACAGCGATGTCCGGCTTTGAGGAAAATTTCTGATAAGCGAAATAGCGGCCTGTGCGGCCCAGACCGCACTGAATTTCGTCAGCGATTAGGAGAGCACCGCGCTGTGTCGCGAGGGCTCGTGCGCGATTCCAAAATGCTTCACTGACAGAGTAGATCCCACCTTCACCTTGAATCGTTTCCAGGAGAACGGCGCAAACGGTTTCGTCGAATTTCGCTTCGAGATCGGCAACATCGTTAAAACGCACGAACTCCACGCCGGGAACCAACGGAGTGAAGGGCAGGCGGTACTTCTCCGTTGCCGTGACACTGAGCGCTCCGAATGTCCTGCCATGGAAGGAATTTTCCATGGCCAGGATGCGGTGTTTTCTCGGGACTCCGCCGGGTGCATCCTGCGGCATGCGGCCGCAAAGTCGCGCGAGCTTCAGCGCGCCATCGATGGCTTCGGTGCCGCTATTGGCAAAGAAAACGCGACCGAGCCTGGACCATTCCGCGAGCTTGCTCGCAAGCGGCCCTTGATACGCGTTGTGAAAAAGATTAGAGAGATGAATCGCGCGTCCCGCTTCCTGGCGAATCACCCGGACAATGCGCGGATGAGCGTGGCCCAGGGCATTGACCGCGATGCCTCCTAGAAAATCGAGATATTTTTTGCCCTTCGCGTCATAGACAATGCAGCCACGCCCATGGGTAAAAACAATGGGGGACCGTTTATACGTTGGCAACAGAAATTTTTCGGCATCGCGCAACCGCACGTCGGTCTTTGCCACGCGTGCGGGTGTCTTACGCGCCTTTCGTCGAACAGATCGTGAGGAATTCTTCGGAGTAGGCATCATGCCGCCGAACACGCCGACTTTGCCGCGGAAATTCTTTCCGACAAAACTCGCGTGCCACAATTCAAGGGTAACTGGTCGTCCTCGCTATCTGTCCAGAGATGAGCCGCGCGCCAGAGAGCCTCAGGCGAAGCGCCGCCGAGAATTTGCACGACACGAACGCCGCCCTCGAGAGCTCGCTTGGCGGCTTCGAGTTTCAGAATCATTCCGCCCGTGACGGCGCGGCTTTGCACCATCCGTTCCATGTCCTCGCAAGTAATCTCCGGAAGGACGCGCTCGCCGTCGAGCACGCCCGGAACATCGGTGAGATAAACCAAATGATCGGCGGCGAGATATTCCGCGCACGCCGCCGCCATGTGGTCGGCATTGATGTTGTAGAGTTCGTTGTCCGATCCGAGGCCGAGGCATGACGCCACGGGCACCAAGCCTTCGCGCCAGAGCGCTTCAAGGAATGCGGAGTTCAATCCGGTGAGATAACCAACGAAGCCGAGCCCGCCTGCTACATCGTTGTGAACGAGTGGCTCGGCGCGAAAGCATTGCGCGTCAGCTGCGGATATGCCCACGGCGGGCTGGCCTTCGGCGGAAATTGCGGCCGCCAGGCGCTTGTTGAGCAAGCCCGCGAAGACCATCACCGCAGCATCCCGCGTCTCGCGGTCGGTGACGCGAAGCCCGGCAACAAACTTGCTCTCAAGGCCCATGCGCTCAAGCGTGGAGGTGAAGTATCTGCCGCCACCATGGACGATGAGCAATTCGTGGCCCTCGCGTGCCAGCGCGGCCACCTGGCGCGCCAAGCCACGCATGGCGAGTTCATCTTCAAGCAATGCTCCGGCGAATTTAATCACGATTTTCATTGCAGTGCGGTTTGCTCCTCAATCCCCAGCATGTGATTGAAATTTTGTACTGCTTGTCCCGCGGCGCCCTTCCCCAAATTGTCCAAGCAAGAGACGATCACTAGGCAGCGGCCCGGCTTGTCGAGGGCAAAGCCGAGGTCGCAAAAATTAGTGCGCGAGACGTGCTGCAATTCCGGCAGCGTTCCTGCGGGCCAGATCCGCACCATCGGGCGGCCGGCGTAAAATTTCCGGTATAGGGCTTCCACGGAATCGGGGGTCTGCGGAGCTGGCAGCGTGACGTAAATGGTCGAGAGGATGCCGCGAGCGAGCGGCAGCAGGTGCGTGGTGAAGACGACTTGATCTTCACTCAGGCCCGTGTGTTCCAGGATCTCCGGCGTGTGGCGATGAGAAAAGAGATTGTAGGCTTTAAAATTTTCGTCCAGCTCGACGAACTGCAGGTCGCGCCGAGGTTCCTTGCCCGCGCCGCTTGCGCCGGATTTGCAATCGCAGATCACGCTGTTCTCCCCTGAGAGCAAACCTGCGTCCGCCAATGGACGCAAAGCCAGAATGACGCTGGTCGCATAACAGCCGGGGTTGGCAACCAGGCGTGCACCGGCAATCTGTTTTGCATAGAGCTCGGTGAGGCCGTAGACCGCTTCGCCAAGCAAGCCCGCGGAGGGAGCGGGGAGTTTGTACCAGGAGGTGAATGTCTCCGCGTCGCGGAAGCGAAAAGCGCCGCTCAAATCCACGACCCGCATGCCGGCTTCCAAGAGAGCAGGAGCGATTTCCGCGGAAAGCTCATGTGGAGTCGCGAGAAACGCGGTGGCAGCTTTGCTGGAGACGATAGCGTCGATAGAGAGCCCCCGGACAGGAGCCTCGGCCTGGTTGCGAAGCTGGGGGAAGATCTGGGAAAGGCACTTCGCTCCGTTGGTCTCACGAATGTAAAAAACGGGGGCTTGGACCGCGCGATGGCGCAAAAGAATCCTGGCCAGCTCAAAACCCGTGTAGCCGGTGACACCAACCACAGCAATGTGGTCCGAGTTCCTCATTTCACGAACGCTTCGATTTTCTTCTGGAGCGTTTCGCGCAATTTCCTGGTGGGGGTGATGATAAGGACGGTGTCATCACCGGCGATGGTTCCGGCAATTTCCGGAAATTTCGCGCCGTCCACCGCTGCGGCGAGTGGCTGAGCGCCGCTGGGCGGTGTTTTCAATACCAGCAGATTTTCCGCGGGACGTATATCCAGCAGGAATTCGCCCAACGCCCTCGTGAGAGGAGGGAGCGGAGCGGGCTCTTCTGGAAGCGCCGCCGCAGACTTGTAGCCTTCGGGAGTCTTGAAGAGTTTGAGCTCATGGAGGTCGCGGGAGAGGGTGGCTTGCGTGACGCGCAGCTTTTGCTGCGCGAGCTGCTGCCGCAACTCCTCCTGATTGCCGATGCGGGCACCGGTGATCAGCCTAAGGATCTGGCCTTGTCGAAATGTTTTTGCACTCGGCATGGTGCTAGATAAAATATGCATTCACCTGTATTTTTATACAGAAGTTGAAATCCGATGTCAACTGATTTTCAGGAAATTTTTTTGCTGAACGTTCGCAATTCCCGGGCGAGGACGGCTATCATGGTCATGCAGGATTCGTGGCACCCGGCCAAGCGCCTGCTGGATTTTTTCCGTCAGGTAATGATACTTATCAACGTGCGCTAACTGTCCCCTATGCCTACACCTTGCCAGATTTCGGGTTGCAAGAACGAGAGTCCGCCAGCTCTTGCGGAGCAAAAGCTTTGCGTTCTGCATTTCACGCTGTCGCTCGAAGCAAGTTGCGCCGAGATGCGCCGCGAAACAGCCCTGGGGAACGCACCGCACGAACGGCAACGGGAAATCATGCGCTTCATCACCGAACACGGGGAACGGCTCGCGCGTGTTGCCACCAGTGGTCTGCATCTGACCGATGACCTGAAGGCCCGCATTCTCAGCACGTTTCTGACGCTGATGAACCTGCGCGAAAACCTGGATCGCGCCAACATGCGCAGCTCGTTCGGGCGATCGGGACAGCACCGCTAAATTGCACGCACTTTGTCGGCTGCTTGAGAAGTCTTCTGGTGCTCACCCAACGACATACCTCCACCTATCGGATTGGCTCGGGATGACTTAGTGGGAGTGACGTCGCACTACCGCACGGAAAAAAGGCTATGCGCCGATGTAACGGGCGTAAAGCGAACGGGCCACAGCAGGGTCCTTACTACCTTTGATAATCGCCCGGCCGTCGGCGAATACCGTCATTTCGTAGGGTGGAACACGAAAGCGTATCAGAAATTCGTTGTGGCGCACATCTGAAGCGGTGGAAGCGAGACGCATTCGCAAAGCCGTGAGATCGAGGACCCTGTTGTGTTCGTGGATCTGCACGGAGTCGCGCCCGCACATGGTGATGTGCGGCTGGGCTTCTCCATCGAGATATGCGAATTCGCGGCGGGCACACGCCCGGCAATCCGGATTGCGAGCGACGTGGATTGACTGGAAGCGCCCCGTCCAGACGTCGCATGAGAGCAATCGGCAGTGCAAGGCTTCCTCACGCCCTGCGAGGAGCTTCATGGCTTCGGCGGCTTCGAGTGAAGCGATGAGATTGACGATCGAGCCAAGAACACCGATGGTGTCACATGTCTCGTCCAGGCCCTGCACTGCTCCGCCGGATTCGAGAAGGCAGGCGAGGCACGGTGTAATTCCAGGGCGAATGGTCAGAGTGGCCCCGTAACTGGCGACGGCGGCGGCATAAATCCACGGTTTGCCGTGCTTCACGGCAAAATCATTGACGACGAAGCGCGTCTCGAAATTGTCGGTGCCGTCCAGGATGAGGTCAAACCCCGTGAGCAGCTTTTCGCCGGTCTTTGGAGTCAGATCAGCGACAATTCCGGCCACGGAGACGCTGGAATTGATGGAACGCAGCTTGCGCTCGGCCGCGACGGATTTTGGAAGAGCGTCGCGCGCGTCGGCTTCGTCGAACAGCGACTGGCGCTGAAGATTCGAGGGCTCGACGAAGTCGCGGTCCACGATGCAGACGCGGCCGAGGCCGGCGCGCACCAGGAGATTGGCGGAGGCTGCTCCGATGGCGCCGCAGCCCACGATAACGGCGCTCGCCTGCGACAATCGCGTCTGACCTTCTTCGCCCATACCGGCGAAAAGAATCTGGCGCGAGTATTTTTCGCGGAGAGAATCGCTCACGTGCTGTGCGGCCCGGGCAACACTCTGGGCGTCCTTTCCATCATTCATCATAGCGCCAATGGGCGCGAGCGAGGCAACGCCCCTGTGCTAACCTTCGAATGAGCGAATAGACGCATGAGAGCGGGCCGTGTCAATGCAATCGGCAGTATCGTCGGGTTGGTGCTCCTCGCCGGAGTGGCGCGGGGGCACGCACAGACCACGCAAGAGCCCCGGCCTGTGGATGCGCCGGCCACGCCGGGAGATAACGCCCCTGTCGTGGCGATCCGGATGATCACCGAAGATGGTACTGTCCTGTCGGAATCGCCCCCCGGGCTCCCCGTTGAAATCGGCAAGCCACTGGACCGTGCAAAAGTCAGCGAAAGCCTACATACGCTTTACCGCACCGGCGATTACGCGGACCTCCGTGCGATCGCATTGCAGGTATCGGCGGGCGTGCGGATCGATTTCGTCGCGCAAGAAAATCTCTTCTTCAATCGGGTGATAATCCGGGGGTTAACCGCTCCGCCTTCCGATGCTTCGGCGGCGGCTTCGATGCAACTCTCCCTTGGCCAGGTGTACCGGCAGATTGCTGTGGACGAGGCGCTGGAGCGGCTTCGGGAAACACTGCGGGAAGAAGGCCTCTATACCGCACAAGCCTCGGCGGAAACCCAGCCTCATCCGGCCACCCACCAGATGGATATCATTGTCCACGTGAGGCCCGGCCCACGTGCGCGGGTCGGAGAAATTCAGCTGCGGAATGAAACGGAATTCGCCGACCAGGAAATTCTCTCCCGGCTGAAAATGAAAAACGGCACTTTGCTCACTTCGGGGCGTGTCACGCGCGGAACCGACCGCATCCGAAAGTTCTTGGTGAAAAAAGGGCATCTCAGCGCGCGGGCTTCCGTGCGCCGTGGCGAATACGATGCCGCGAAAAACAGCGTGCCAATGCAACTCGAGGTGACCGAAGGTCCGCGCGTGCAGGTGGCCGTCGTGGGCGCGAAATTTTCCAACCGCGAGCTTAAGAAACTTGTGCCCATCTACCAAGAAGGCGCCGTGGACGCCGACCTCCTGGAAGAGGGTAAACGCAATCTTCAGGAGTGGCTGCAGCGCGCGAACTATTTCGATGCGGAAGTAAATTATTCCACTGAGACGCGCGACGTGGAAGGCTCTGGAGCTAAGGCACCGGGTACCGAACAAATCATTACCTATCGGGTGGAGCGAGGAGACCGCCACAAGCTCGTCGGAATTGACATCACCGGCAATCATTATTTTGACTCTGAGCTGTTGCGCAGCCGGCTGCAGATTTTCGGCGGCGCCTTTGGTTCGCGTGGGCGGTTCAGCCGGCGGCTTGCGGATTCCGACGCGCAATCCATGCGCAATCTGTATTTCTCGAACGGATTCCTCGACGCCAAGGTGGAAGCACAAATCCTGGATAATTACCAAGGCAAAGAAGGCAACGTGTACATCCGGTTTGTGGTGCAGGAAGGGAAGCAGACCCGGGTGGCCTCGCTGACCATCGAGGGCAATCACGCCTTCAAGGAAGAAGAGCTCCTCGGCGTGGTCGGTTCGACTCCCGGTCAGCCGTATTCTGATTTCAACGTCACGAATGACCGCGATAACATTTTGGCGCTTTATTTCAACGAAGGCTTTCCGGAGGCGCACTTCACGGCAACCGCCGGGCGGGTTGCGCAAGAATTGCCGGAGAAAACGGCCGGCACGACCCGCAATGGTTCCTCGAAGGAACAATCCCTGAAAAAAGAAAAGAAGAATTCGGACGCGATCGAACAAGCCACGCCTGTACAGCTCGTTTATCGCATCGAGGAAGGGCCGCAGACGCGCGTGCGGCGCATTCTGGTGACCGGTTACAATCGCACGCGTCTCGGGGTGATCCGCCGCGAAGTGCGCGTGAAGCCCAACGCGCCGCTGCGCGAAGGTGAAGTGGTGGAATCCCAGAGGCGGCTGTATAACCTCGGCGTATTCAACCGCATCACCATCAATCCTCAGAATCCCGCCGGAAGCGATCCGGATAAAGACCTCGTTGTGCTAGTCGAAGAGGCCAAGCGGTACACCATGGCCTATGGTGGCGGCTTCGAGGTCCAGCGGCTGGCCAGCACGACCAATCCTACGGCCGGGGAAGTGCGGGCGGCGCCGCGCGGTATTTTTGAAATTACAAAGAACAATCTGACCGGGCGTGCGGATTCATTGTCCCTGAAGTTGCGCGGAAGCACGTTGCAGGGGCGCGCATTGCTGGGATATTCCGCTCCCAACACATTTGCGGATTCCCACTTGAGCTTTCAGGCCACGGCGTTCGTCGAAAAAGCGCGGGATATCAACACGTTCACGGTGACGCGCTACGAAGGCTCCGTGCAATTGACGGACGAGCGCACGCGGCTCACCTCCCTGCTCTACCGTTACACCTTTCGCAAGGTGATCGTGACCAATCTGAATATTCCTTCGGACGAGATTCCACTGTTCAATCAGCCGACCTTGGTGTCGCTCTTCGGCATGACCTGGTTTCGCGATACCCGCGACAATCCCGCCGACCCGGCCAAAGGCAGCTTCAACAGCGCGGACATCAGCCTCGCCGACGCGCGCATTGGATCCAGCGCAAGTTTCATGCGCTTCTTTTACCAGAATTCCACCTACCATCCGATCAAGCGACGATTCAGCTTCGCCCGTTCCCTTCGATTCGGCATTCTCCAGCCCTATGGGAATACCGTCTCGCTTACCTTTCCCGCTCCGACCACTCTGCCGTTGCCGACTGTCATCCCTTTACCGGAACGTTTTTTCGCCGGCGGTGGAACCTCGCTCCGGGGCTTTGCACTGAATCAGGCGGGCCCTCGCGATTCCGATACGGGATTCCCCGTCGGCGGGCAGGCCCTGCTGATTTTCAACCAGGAATTCCGTTTTCCGATGCACCTTCCGTTTCTCGGCTCGCGACTCGGCGGCGCGCTGTTTTACGACGGCGGCAACACCTACAGCCGTTTGAGCCGCATCTCGTTTCGCGCGACCCTGCCGAGGCCGACCTTCGCTTCGAATCCCAACCCGGCCAATCCCACCGGGCCGCCGCTGACTACTTGCCTTACCAACTGCACGAACGAGCTGAACTACTTCGCCCACACGGTCGGCTTCGGTCTACGCTATGCCACTCCGGTGGGCCCCATTCGCGTGGACGTCGGTTACCAGATTAATCGGCCGTTTTTCGTGGTGCCGTGCACGAGCATCACAACGGCCACGACAACACCGCCGAATTGCTTCAAAGGCACGCAGCTTCCGCGGCTGCAAATTTTCTTCAATTTGGGGTCCTCGTTCTAATGCGCGCCCGCCTCATCCGCAGTCTCCTCGCGGCGCCTCTCGCTGTTTTCGCTCTTGCCTCCGCCATCACGTCACACCCTCAGGAGGTGATTGACCGAATTGCCGCGCGCGTCGAGAACGACATTATCCTCCTGAGCGAAGTCCGTGAGCTTGGCCGCTATCAACAACTTCTCGACGGCAAGTCGGAAACGGAGGGGCAGCTGCTCGACCGTTTGATCGACCAATGGATCGTCCGCACGGAAGCGGAAGCCTCGCGTTTTCCGCAACCGTCAGAAGAAGATATCGATCACGGAGTCGAGCGGGTGCAGCAATCCTTCGCTTCTCACGAAGAATTTGATTCGCGAAGAAAACAGACCAGCCTGAGCGACGCGGATGTACGGCGCATGGTCGCGGCACAGCTTTACTTGAGCAACTATCTCGACTCGAGGTTTCGTCCTTCGGTGCAGGTAGACGCAAAAGCAATCGAGGATTTTTATCAAAATGCACTGGTGCCGCAAGCGAAGGCCAGTGGCCAGGCGCCGCCCGCGCTTGATGACGCTCGCGACCTGATCCACGAGGCTCTTGTTCAGCGCAACATCACCGAGCAGGCGGACCGCTGGCTCAAGGAAAGCCGCGCGCGGCTGCACATCGAAAAACTTCTTGTGGCGGGGGAAAAATGACGACTGAAACACGCCGCCGCAAATGGCGATGGCTGCGCCACGTGGCCTGGGTGCTCGCCGCGAAGATTTTTCTGATCTTCGTGGGCCTGGCGACCTTCTTCGGCAGCGGCCTTGGGAACCCTATACTCCAGCGTTACGTCGTTCGCCGCATTGCATCGGCGACGGGCGGAACAGTCGAGCTGAAGGGCCTTTCTGTGGACTGGCTGTCGATGCGCGCGACACTCAAAGGGTTGACCATCCACGGTCGGGAGCCCAGCGGCACCGAGCCGCTCTTCGCTGCCGAGGAAATTCAGGCAGGACTCCGCGTCGATTCGTTCTGGGGTCGAAAAGTGTCTCTCAATGACGTCTTGATCAAAGAGCCGCATGTACATATCCGGGTCGAGAAGAACGGCACGTCAAACCTTCCCTCACCTGCACACTCGCCCAAGGGGAACAAACCGCTTCGCGAAACCCTTCTCAATTTGCATTTTCATGGCGTCAAACTCGAAAACGGCTGGATTCTCTACAATGACGTGAAATCTCCCCTGGCCGTGGAAGGGGGCGATCTGCGCTTCGGGCTCGACGCCGGCGGCACGCCTGAACACCCGCTTTACCTGGGAACGGTCGATTGGCAGGCCATGCACCTCACGGCGAGGCGTTTCCTGCCGGTGACCGCGGCCATTTCCGCAAAATTCACGCTTTGGCGCGACGGGTTCACGCTCGAACAGGGATTGATC